>Ga0364873_10360_pt1 | contig 24187 bp, 15 predicted proteins | sample ExccelAu500001D3_2_FD_206928 | JGI IMG/M metagenome (GOLD analysis project Ga0364873, IMG submission 206928) | Enriched cells from Trout Bog Lake Hypolimnion, Wisconsin, USA - BchlTB.Aug07.5000.01.D3 | ecosystem: Environmental > Aquatic > Freshwater > Lake > Hypolimnion/Profundal zone | place... | reverse complement strand
GGCGGTAGCCTTCAAACACCGTCTTGGGCAAATCGCGGAAGGCGGGACTGGCGGACTTCTGGCTGCCGCCTTTCCAGCTGGCGCGGGCGCGGGACTGCTCTTCGGCGCGGGCTTTCTCGAACCCTTCGTCATCGAACTTGACGCCTGCGTCACGCGCTGCATCGACCATGAAGTCCAGCGGCAGGCCGAAAGTCTCGTAAAGATGGAAGGCTTTCTCGCCGGTGAAGCTGCCTTGCAGTTCCTCGTTCAATCGGGTGAGGCCGATCTTGAGCACACGATCGAACTGCTTCTCTTCCGCTTCGACAACCCTGGCAACCCGCGAAGCTGAATCCTTCAGTTCCGGATAGGCGCCCTGCATGAGATCGCGGACTGCGTAGACCATGTCATAGAGAAAGGGCTTCTCCTGGCCGAGCAGACGTCCATGGCGGATACCGCGGCGGAGAATTTTGCGCAGCACGTAGCCGCGGCCTTCGTTGGAAGGCAGCACGCCATCGTTGATGAGGAACGTGGCGGCGCGGGCGTGGTCGCTGATGATGCGCAGGCTTGCGTTGGCAACCAGCTCTGCCAGAGATTTGCCGGCATAAGGAATGTTGGTGAGTTCGGCGGCGCGCTCAATCAGTGGCGTAAACAAATCCGTCTCAAAGTTCGAAACTTTTCCCTGCAGCACAGCGGCCACGCGCTCGAGGCCCATACCGGTGTCGATGGAGGGCTTGGGCAAAGGCGTGAGCGTGTAGGTTGTGGCCTTAGTGGCGGCATCCACCACGGCAGCACGGTCGAACTGCATGAAGACCAGGTTCCAGATTTCGACGTAGCGGGCATCATCGTGGCCGAAGGGCTTGTCGACGCCGGGGTGTTCGGCGGCTTCCATGCCCATGTCGTAGAAAATTTCGGAGCAGGGCCCGCAGGGGCCGGTTTCGCCCATCTGCCAGAAGTTGTCTTTGAGGCCGTATTGGTGAATGCGCTCCTTGGGAACGCCGACCTCCAACCAATAGCCTTCGGCCGCGCAAGTCGCGGGCACGCCCACCGGCAGCCTTTCGGATGGATTACGAGCCAGGTTAGCGGCGCAGGAGGACGAGCTCAAAAAGCTGCGCCGCGAACTCGACGAGATGCGGATGAAGTCTGCTTCTGGTGGACTGGATGAAGCGCTGAGCCATGCGGTCGAAGTGAAGGGCATCAAACTGGTCACGCTGCGCGCTGATGCGTTGGAGCGTGGGCAGTTGCGGACGCTCGTCGACAACCTGAAGCAGAAACTCGGCGAAGGCGTGGTCGTGCTGGCTTCAGCTCAACCTGAGGGCAAGGTGGCGCTCATCGCTGGCGTCACCCAGGGGCTGACTAAGCGCATCCAGGCGGGCAAGCTCGTGGGTGCCGTGGCCAAACTGGTGGGCGGCTCAGGAGGCGGAAAGCCGGAGATTGCCGAAGCCGGCGGCAAAGACCAGGCGCAGATCGATGCCGCTCTCAAGGCGGCGCCGGAACTGGTTGCGGAACTGCTCGGCTAGAATCCGCAAAACCCATGGCAAACAAGAAAAAGGGCCGCTTCCTGAGAGGAAGCGGCCCTTTTACGCTGGTGATTAGCGGCCCGGGCGGATGCTGAAGTTGTAGGCCACTCCGAAGTTGATGATGGGATAGAAGCCGTAGGGGCTCACGTCTTTCCGGACCTTTGTGAGTTGCGCCTGGAGGTTTGCCTGCATGGTGGGGTCGGTAGCCGCGTTAACGCAATTCAGGCCGTTCTGGTCGCAGGCTTGTCCGCCGGTGAGCGCCATATTCACGGTAGGAGCGCCGGTCATGGCTGCGCCAATCTCAAAAGGAGCCGACCAATGTCCGCCGCGGTGCGAAAAGACGTTACCCCAGCCGGTGGTCATCATGAAAGCCGGATTGGTTGAGTTGAGGCCCGCGCTTCCAACGCCGGTAATCGGGCTTGAGGTTGATGCGTAGTATGTGACGTCGTTCAGCGTGAGCTTTGTGCCTCCGGTTACATTCATGTTTGCTGTCACGTTGTTCTGGTTGTAGAACAGCGCTCCGGGGCTGAGCCTGAAGCCATGGTTCGGGAAGGGATAAATGTCGACGGATGCGCCGGCGGTGGCGAAGTTCAGTTTGCCCGTGATGTTGAACCCGTTCTCATCGATGTTGTTGATGGAGTAATTCAGGTAGTTGCCCGTGGCGCGCAGATTCATGAACCGATTTGCGTTGACAGCAACCTGCATATTCAGCCCCATCAGGGACATTCCGCCTCCGACAGCAACACGCGAAAACGGTGTGGGGGACGACGCAAAGGCTTTGATCCTCTTGGATTGTGAGGCGCCAAAAAGCGACTCATGATCGCCCGCCATTGGGATTCCGCCAGCTGCGGGAAGGTTTTGGGCAACCATGGCCGTGGATGCCGCTAAAAGGGCGAGGGTTGGCAACAGAGCAAAGCTTTTCATGCGAGGCCTCCAATGTCTTGAAATCAAATTCTCTGCATTTCAATCTCCCCCAACCGACAGCTGAGCTTTGAAAACGCTTAATGCGAGTCATGCGCCCAGGTACTCAGCGCCCCATTGAGTCGGGGGAATCACCACACATTACCAGCGAACTGACTCATAAGTAATCCCATTTCTGCGCCACGCGAAAACTTTAGTACCATATCGGTTGCTCTCGGCCCGAAAAGCAGAAACCGGCCGAATGCCTTAATCTGACCCAATGGCCAGGCAGGACCTCGAATCCGAAAAGACTGTCAGACTGCGTACCCAGCTCATTGACTGGTATGAGCGGAACCGCCGCGATCTGCCCTGGCGCAGCCGCAAGGATTCCTACGCCATCTGGGTCTCCGAAATCATGCTCCAGCAGACCCGCGTAGCCGTGGTTGTCGATCGCTACCAGGCGTTCATGAAGCGGTTTCCCTCCCTTGTTTCGCTGGCCCTTGCGCCGGAGCAGGATGTCCTCGCCTTATGGAGCGGGCTCGGCTACTATCGGCGCGCCCGCATGTTGCACAAGGCCGCGCGCTTTGTGGCCGACAACTACCAAGGAAATCTGCCGGAAACCGCAGAGGGGCTCCGCGTCCTTCCCGGGATTGGCGCTTACACGGCCAATGCCATCGCCAGCATCGCCTATGGTGAACCGGTTGCCGTGGTAGACGGCAATGTCGAACGGGTGCTCTGCCGGTTGTCAGGATGGGACTCCGCTTCCCGCACAGGTGCAGCCGCACTTCGACGCAAGATTGACGAATTGGCAGCGCAGCTGGTGGACCCCGCTCGCCCCGGCGACTTCAACCAGGCAGTCATGGAACTTGGCGCCACCGTGTGCCTGCCTCGCAAGCCGCAGTGCCTGGTGTGCCCGATCGCAGGCGATTGCAAGACGCGCGGCGAGCACAAAACTTCTCCGCGCGCGCGGATGCTCAGCCGCGAGGTCGCCCACGCACTCTCTGTCCGCATGGGCCCGACACCAAGCAAGGCTCGCGGCAGGGAAGTCTTGTTGGAACAGCGCTCCGCTGACCAAACCGTGATGCAGGGCCTTTGGGAGCTGCCTGTCTTGCGCGACTCTGCTGTACCCCAGAAAGAACTGCGCATGACCGTTCGCCACGCCATCATGCAGGTGAACTACTACGTTCGCATCCGCACGGTGTTTGAAGACGATGTTGAAGCCATGACAGTGCCTGGCGGCGAGCGGCGCTGGATTTCACTCGATCAGGCGGCAACGATGGCGCTCACTGGGCTCACGCGCAAGGTGCTCTCCCGCGCTCACCTGTTGCCGACCGCCTCGCTTGATGCCATTGCCCCACAGCCGGATAGAGACGTACTCTGAAGGGGCTGTTTCCGACGCTTCTTAACTAGCCTTGTTTCTTCTTACAGCAATTTACGGAGATCCCATGCGATCCAATCCTGCTTTCGTCCTCCTTGCATCAGCCATTTTCGCCTCGCTTACAGTCAACGCCCAGCAGCCGACCGCGGCTCCGGCAGTTCCTGTCATTGCTTCGCTTCCACCCGCCGCGCGCGCCGCCGCGGCTTCCATCGATCCCGAGAAGATTCGCGCACATGTGCGCTTCCTGTCACTCGATCTGCTCGAAGGACGTGGTCCCGGTACCCGTGGATCCGAGCTTGCTGCTGAGTACATCGCCACGCAGTTCGCTCTTGAAGGCCTGCAACCGGCTGGCGACAACGGAACATTCTTCCAGAAGGTCCCGCTTTATGCCGTGCACACAATCGACGACAAAACAAGGTTCTCCCTGGTGACCTCCAGTGGCGCGCCGGTCGATCTGAAGTATGGGACAGAGATTGTTGCGAAAGACCAGACCGGTCAGCCGTCAGCGGACTTCGACGCGCCGATTGTTTTCGTCGGCTATGGCATCAATGCGCCCGAATACAACTGGAATGACTACGACGGCGTCGACATGCAGGGCAAGATTGCCCTTGTCATTGTGAATGAGCCGCCTTCTGACGATGAGAAATTTTTTAAGGGCAAAGCTCTCACCTATTACGGGCGCTGGACCTACAAATATGAGGAAGCAGCGCGCCGCGGAGCTGTGGGCGTGCTCATCATTCACCGTACTGATCTCGCAAGCTACCCGTGGGACGTGGTCTACAACTCGCAGGCCGTGGAGAAGAGCTATCTTGAAGGCGATCCGGCCGCCACCTTGCGCGCCGCTTCATGGATTCAACACGATGTTGCCCAGCGGCTGCTTACACTTGCCGGCCTCGGCGATCTCGATCAAGCCATTGACGCAGCGGGCAAGCGAGGTTTTCATGCGGTTACGCTCCCCGTCAGCCTCCACGCCCATATAGAAAGCCGTGTCCGCCGCTACGTCAGCTCAAACGTCATCGGCCGCGTTCCCGGCGTCAGTTCCGAAGGCCAGGCCGTCCTCTACAGCGCCCACTACGATCATCTCGGCATTGATCCCGACGCCAAGGGCGACAACATTTACAACGGCGCCGCCGATAACGGAACGGGTTGCGGAATCCTCATTGAAATAGCGAGAGCCTTTGCCCAGTCCAGTGTGCGCCCGCCGCATGACGTCTACTTTGCCAGCGTCACAGCCGAGGAGCAGGGCCTGCTCGGCTCGCAATATCTGGGAATGCACCCGCCCGTCCAGGCTGGTCAAATCTCGCTCGATCTCAACTACGACATGATTCTGCCCATCGGTATTCCACGCTCAGTCGATCTCGGGGGAGCCCAACGCATCGACCTCTGGCCCACTGTCCAAACAGTTGCCAAGGCCTTTGACCTGGCTCTGTTGCCCGATCCAAATCCGATGGCCGGCCACTACTATCGCTCCGACCATTTCTCGCTGGCGCGGGTGGGGATTCCTGCTTTTTCCGTCGATCAGGGAGATCTGTTTGAGGGCCACACCCCGGACTGGGGCCGCGCGCAGGCGGAGGACTACACCGCGCACCACTACCATCAACCCTCCGACGAATATCATGCTGACTGGGATTTTCGCGGCAACGCCAAATTGGCGCAATTTGGCTTTGTGCTCGGATGGCTAACCAGCGCTCAACCGAAACCGGTCGAATGGCTTCCTGGAGATGAGTTTGAGGCCGCGCGCAAGGCGAGTCGGGTTCAGTAGTAGTCCGCGCAGCTCAGGTAGTAGCCGCACTGGGTGCACACCAGCTTGCAGTGGTGCCCTGAAAGGCGATGACTGCACGTGGGGCACACCTGGCAATGGTGGTCCACGGGCTGCGAAGCGCTTGCGGCCGGCTCACGATGTGAGAAATCAACCGTAAAATCAGGATCGAGGGCCGAGGGCCGATGCGGCAACATGCACGACAGATTACCATGGAGATGCAGGTGTGGCTGCCATACAATCCTCCGGCAGGCGCCTCGTAAATCAACTTCCCGGCGTCCCCATCTTCCCCTTGCGGCGCGCTGGACTCAATCACCGTTATTCGAATCCCCCAAGGAGGGACTATGGCTAGCAAGGCAAGTGCGGTTTGGACAGGTTCACTTAAGGAAGGCAAAGGCACCATTTCGACGGCGACTGGCGTGCTGAAGGACGCCAAGTATTCTTTCGCCACGCGTTTTGAAGGCGCTGACTCCGGCACAACCCCCGAGGAGATGATCGCCGCGGCGCACGCCAGCTGCTTCTCCATGGCGCTTGGCGCGCAGCTGGGTGGCGCTGGCCTCACACCGGAAAAGATCGAGACCCAGGCAGCTGTTACCCTGGCCAAGACCGACGGTGGTTTCGCCGTTACCAAGATCGCTCTCACCACCACAGCAAGCGTTCCCGGCGCCAACAAGGAAGCCTTCGACAAGGCTGCTGCCGATGCCAAGGCCGGCTGTCCCATCTCAAAGCTATTCGCCAACAACACCGAGATCACCCTCGACGCAAAGCTCGTCTAAGCGCACCGTCTCTCGTCCCTTAACCATCAAAATCCTCTTCCGCCGCATGCCCGTAAATCCGGGCGCGGCGGAAATGGGGTTTCCCTAGGGTCATTTCCTTCCATCGCTTCGAAATCAATTTTTAATTGAAGATCTTTGCGCGCTATGGGAAATTAGTTCCAGTTCGGGCTTGTGATGTGGAGCCTACTCTGGAGTCGGCCGGTCATGAAGAAATACAAGTTCAAAGCCACAATCCAGCCGGGTATCGGAGGCGGGGCTGCGGTCGCATTTCCTTACGATGTCGAGAAGGAATTCGGTGTCGAGGGGAATGCTCCCGTAAAGGCCACCTTCGACGGCATCCCTTATTCCGGTTCACTGATGAAGTGTGGTGGTCCGGCCCACATGCTGGGCATCCTCAAGAGCATTCGAACCGAGATCGGCAAAAGCCCGGGCGACACTGTGGATGTCGTTGTATGGAAGGACGAGGAAGCAAGGGTGATTGAGACGCCTGCCGACCTCGCCAGCCTGCTGAAAAACCGCGGCCTTCTCGCGCCCTTTGAAAAGCTGAGCTACACCCATCGCAAGGAATACTGCCGCTGGATTACCGAAGCCAAAAAGGAAGAGACGCGCAAGATCCGGGTGGCCAAGGCTGCCGACATGCTCGCCCGCAACGTCAAAACACCTGGATAGCTCATCTCGCCCCGCCTTCTTCAGCTGCGTCATCCAATTTGACACTGCGAACCACATTTGCGAGACTCAAGGTTGCTGCCTTGCTCTGCGAACCACTCTGAGCAATGACACCGTGCCGAAGTGGCGGAATTGGCAGACGCGCGTGGTTCAGGTCCACGTACTCGCAAGGGTGTGGGGGTTCGAGTCCCTTCTTCGGCACCAACAGAAACTAATTGCTTTAGAATGAGCCACCTTTGGGTGGCTTTTCTCATTTAGCTTACAAAGAATCCGGATTTGAGCCTCCGACAGTGCTGTTGAAAATTGCTGTTGCCACCGAAGTCCAGTGGCGACCAGCGTGGCTAGGGAGCATGCGGTGCTGAAGCAGGAGCAGGCATGGGCTCGCCGATGACGTCCGGGCCCAGTTCCACCTGTGTCCGGATCAGATTGTCGGCAACGATGCGTCCGAACGTCTTCTTGCCCAACGCATTCAAGTGCGTGCGGTCCACGGCGACTTTGTTGACTGCAAGCCGCTCTTGCTCCTGACCGGTTGCATCAAACTGGTCTGCCTGCTCCTGCGTCATCGTCTTCAGCATCGCCTTCGAAATTCCATTCAGATCAATGACGGTCACGTATTCTTCCATCCCCACGCGCTTCGCAGCGGCAGCATAATCGTTCAGATCCTCCACAAGCACGCCATCCTTGTAGTTCCTGCGCGACAGCGGAGTGATGATGACAGGAACGGCGCCGATCGCCTCTGCATCATGGATGTAACGCCTGATGTTCGCGGCGAAGGTCGTTTCAGGATCCGTCTCGCGCTCCGGCCCTTTTCCCTTCATGTCGTTGTGCCCAAATTGAATCAGATAGTAGTCGCCTTTCTCCGCGAGAGCCTTTGCCCATGCTCCTTCGTCGATAAAACTCTTGCTGCTTCGCCCGTTCAACGCGTCGTCAATGCAGGTCACATTCGGCGTCATCAAGGCGCAAAATCCAGGACCCCACCCGCCCTGCGGCGCCGTTGTCGAATCGCCCACCAGCACAATCTTCACCGGGCCTCCATTGAAGATCTTCATGGCCTTCACACCCTCGGGAGGGAGCGTGGCCGCTTCAGGTCGCACATATTTCGCTAGCTCCGGCACGGCCTTTCCCAAATCGACCGCGACGATCCTTCCGAAGACATATGACCCTTTCCAGTTCAGGTGAGTCTTGTCGAAGATGGCCTTTCCGTCTGCGTCTTTCTTGGTGATGGCGAGTTCCTCACCCTTCTTCTCGCCCATGGTGTCAAGGGTTGCAATGCTGTCTGCCTGCAGATCGATCAACGGAACGTGCATCTCCGCCGCAACTCCCTTCATCGTCGCGGAGTGGTCCAGCAGGTCGGAATGAATCTTTCCATCCGCTTGAAAATTGCGACGCGTCAGCGGCGTCACCAGAATTGGCTTCACTCCTGCCACTCTTGCTTCGTCCACATACTTGCGGAGATTGGCCCTGTATTCCTCCATCGTCGTCTGCCGCGGATTGTGATCCGCGCTTTGCATATCGTTGTGGCCAAACTGGATCAGCACGTAGTCGGGCCTGGTCTCAAGACTGCGTTCCCACAATCCCTGTTCGCGAAAAGTTTTCGTGCTCGCGCCACCCTTGGCCATGTCTACGCAATCCACTTCCCGCGTCAGGTTGGCACAAAAACCGCGACCATAACCGGCATGATCGGTCTGCGTCGAGTCGCCAATCAACTCGATCCGAACTACAGTCCCGGGCGCTCGAACTGCAGCTTTTGAGGCATCGAACGCCCTTTGCGGATCACCCTGGCAGAGAGTTTCCCTTGGTGCAATCCCTGCCGCGAGTGTGGTTGCAATTATGAACATCCAAACTCGATTCATCTTCATTTCCAACCCCGTTTTCAATGTGCAAGCTGACTATTCATCCGACTCTGCACCGGCAGTAAAAAGCAATCCAATCGCCACGGGAATACTAACAAAGCAGAACGTCCTTTGATTCTTGCTGCCTGGCGCATTTACGATAGCGTCCAGCGAAAAAGATGCATTCAGGAGCGTATGGCGCGACCCACATTCATTCACTCTGAGTCCTCCGTTGCACCGCTTGTCGTCGCGTTGGCGCTCGTCTCTTTCGCGCATGCTTCCCCATTGTTACTTCACCCACTGCCGGGCCCAAGCCCGATCGACTTTTCCTATGCGGGCTATCAGGCTGGTGCGGCGGTACCAGAAGTGAAAGCCGTCCTGGCTGTCAAACCCTCCGGCGGCGACGACACAGCACTCATCCAGGGCGCGCTCGATCGCGTCGCTGCTCGCCCGGTTGGGACGGACGGCTTTCGCGGCGCAGTCTTGCTTGCAAGTGGACGCTTCCAGATCCATGGCCAACTCCGCATGGACAAATCCGGCGTCGTCCTGCGCGGAACGGGCGCGGGGACAGTCCTCGTCGCATCAGGCGTCAGCCGCAGAACGCTCATTATGGTGGGGGCCGATCAGGAACCAACGCTCGATGCTGCCATCGCCATCAACCAGGACGTTTCTGCGGGCAGTGTTGGTCTGCATCTTGCGTCTGTGAAGGGCCTCCACGTCGGTGATCACGTTGTCGTGCGCCGGCCCAGTACTCTCGATTGGATCACTGCCATGGGGATGACCAACCTCCCCGGCACCTTCGCTGCCCAGCGCCTCGACTGGCATCCAGGATCGCACGACCTTGTATGGGACCGAATAATCGTTGCGGTTGACGAGCAGACCAGCGAAGCGATACTCGACGCGCCCATCACCACTGCCCTCGAAATCAAATATGGCGCGGGCACACTAGCCCGCGTCATCGGCGATGCACCGCCCAACCACATCGGCATCGAGAACCTCACGCTCGACAGCGGCTTCGACACGACTCGCCCCAAAGACGAAGACCACGCCTGGATTGCCATCCTCCTTGACCACGTTGAAGACGCCTGGCTCCGTAGCGTGACGGCGCGCCATTTTGTCGCCTCGGCTGTCCGAGTCAATCTGCGCGGCCGCAGAATCACCGTCGAAGATTGCCGTTTTGAAGCGCCCGTTTCTGAAGAGGGCGGATACCGCCGACAGTCCTTTGTGTTGTACGGCCAACAAGTCCTCGTCTATCGCTGCCACAGCGAAGGCGGCATGAACGACTTTGCCTCCGGCATGCTCGCAGGCGGGCCGAATGTCTTTCTTGAGTGCGACGCCAAAGGTTCTCTTGAGGCCAGTGGCGCTTTTGAAGGCTGGAGTTCCGGAGTTCTCTACGAACAGGTCAATGTGCCAGACGTGCGTCTGCAAATGTTGCTGGATTTTTCTCGCGCTCAAGGCGCGGGATGGACCGCCGCCAACTCTCTCATCTGGAACTCAACCGCAAAGAGCATTGATGTACTCGGGCCTGCTGGTGCCCCGAATTTCGCCATCACTTCTCCGCACCCTCTCTACGCAACCGAGCTCGCCGCGCGCACCGGGCAGCATCTCGCGCCGCCCGCGCCCATACCTTCCGAGTCCATCCAATCGCTCCCCGAGTTTCATCCTTCTGACGTGAAGCCAGTCGTCGAAGCCGCGCCCGTTTACCGCCCCGTGGAAATTCACAATGGCCGCTTCGTGCTCAATGGAAAGGCACTCTGGGGATCGCAACAGACTGAAGCATGGTGGCATGGCGATACGTCGCTCTACACCGCCGCCACAACTACCGGTTCCAGCGTCTCGCGCTTCATGCCCGGTGTTACCGCGCCCGGAGAAACCGAGGATCTGAAGCAGATGGTCGCCCGGCTCCAGAGCCGCAATATCACGTCAATTCAGATTAACCCCGGCCTCTGGTATGAGCACCGTCGCGACTCGCACACCATGGAACGCCGTGCCGACGGAGACGTATGGGCGCCCTTCTATGAGGTTCCCTGGGCGCGCAGTGGCCAGGGCGTCGCATGGGATGGCCTCAGCAAATTCGATCTCACCCGCTACAACCCCTGGTACTTTGAGCGCCAACGTGAATTCGCCAAAGATGCAAGCGAAGCGGGCCTCGTTGTGTTTTACGACCTCTACAACACGCACAACGTCCTTGAGATTGGACCTCACTGGATCGATTACGCATGGAGACCCGCAAACAACATCAACGATACGCGCCTGCCTGAGCCTCCACCGCTCAAGCCGCATGGACGCAATGATGTTGGCAATATGTTCTACAGCACGGATTACCCGCCGCTGCGCGCTCTGCACCACGCCTACATCCTGCACACGCTCGACGAACTCGCGGACATGCCCAACGTGATCTTCGGGCTCGCCTATCAATACGCGGGGCCTCTCGCATTCGAGCAATTCTTTCTGGATACGGTGCGCGAGTGGGAGCAGCAGCACGGACGACCCGTCCGTATCGCCCTCACCACCAGCAAGCAGACAACGGATGCCATCCTTGAAGATCCGGTGCGCTCGAAGCGGATCGTGGTTGTGGATATGCGCTATTGGGAGTATCGGCCCGATGGAACGCTGTTCGCGCCGAAGGCCGGCGAGAATCATGCCTTCCGCGAACTGATCGCGGACGCCTTTCCGGGCTACACCAACACACCACCGCCCACCACGCCTGAGCAGGTCTATCGCGAGGTACGCGAGTATCGCGACCGATATCCGAACATAGCTCTCATGCCCATGGAAGACGGTACCGGCCCCATTCCGATCCTCATGGGCGGCGCCAGCTCGCCTTCCGGATTGGCGACGCAGGCTCCCGCGCCCATTCCGTCAGCAACAGAGCAAGCTTCAGGGATGTATCCGCATGGGCCTGCTGAAGCCGCACCACCGCCTCCTGGCCCCAACGTCGAAAAGCTCTTTGCTCAATTCGTCCAGAATGATCTTGCTTCTTCGTTAACCAGAATGTCACCGAAGGATGGATGGGTGCAGGCACCGGAGCACACATGGGTCCTTGCGGGTGGCGCGGCCGATCCTGTACTTATCTATTCTTTGTCTAGCTCATCCATCACGCTGACAACCGCATTTCCGAAAGGAAATTTGAAATCGGTATGGTTCGATCCGCGTACCGGCAGTGTCGAGGATGCGCCGGCTATTGCAGCAAACGCGCAGACAGTCATTCAAAAGCCGGATGCGCGCGACTGGTTGCTGCTGCTTATGCCCGCAGGGATTTGAAGAGATCATCCTGCGCAGGTTCTGCGGGCTCCAGAAGTTCTGCATCGTTGTTCCGCACATTGCCCACACGTTCGCTCACCGGCCAGGAGCACATACGCTCAGCGGGGAAGGGCCTTATCAACTCGACAGGGGTCCGCTCACCGGGGTCCGTGTCGAGCCAGCGATCGTAGTCCTTCGGCTCCAGGATCACCGGCATCCGGTTGTGCACCGGCTCCATCAATTCGTTGGGGTCGGTGGTGAGAATTGTGAAGGTTTCAAGAGCTTCATTGTCTTTCCCCTGCCACTTCTCCCACAATCCAGCCAGGGCATAGGGCTCACCGCTCTTCAGCCCGAATGCAAACGGCCGCTTCGTTTTCGGGTCAAGCCTTTGCCACTCATAAAAAGCGTCGGCAGGCACCAAGCAGCGCCGCTTCTTCAGGGCCTCGCGAAAAGCAGGTTTCGACGCTGCTTCCTCGGCCCGGGCGTTGATCGTGGAATAGCCAAATTTGGGGTCTTTCGCCCAGAAAGGCACCAGTCCCCAGCGCAAAAGGGCGAATTCCCGCTTGCCAGTGTCGCGATTTTGCCGCACGACGGGCTGGGTGCTTTGTGGAGCAACGTTGAAGCTGGGCGCAAACCATGGCATGTCCTCTAGCTCAATGCCAAACCATTCAGCTAAAAGGTCTTGTGTCGATTTTCTGGCAAACCGGCCACACATAGTTTTCCTAGCATAGCGCACAATTTGGAGCAATCCACACCCAAACTTGTTGACAACCGTAGCCTGTTCAATGGAATCTAAAGCGAAGAAAAGGCGAATATGTCGTCCCGCTCCTCGTCCGCCCTCCGTCTCCAAATTGAGCACGCCCTCGAACGTAGTTTCCCGGCGGCGCTGACCCCTGCCCACCGTACGATTCACGAAACAGCCGCCACGGGGATCGCCGAAGTGGACGAACTCCTCGAAGGCGGGTTACCGGTTGGAGCCATCAGCGAAATCAACGGACCCGAATCCTCAGGGCGTACAACCCTGGCCCTGTCGTTTCTCGCGCAACGAACCGCGGCGGGCCAGGTATGCGCATGGGTCGACGCGGACGATGCCTTCGATCCCGAATCCGCTGCTGCCAACGGAATCAATCTTCGCCAATTGCTCTGGGTTCGCTGCCGCAAGTCCGGCATCCCCATCCGTCAACGTCAATCCACAAAACCATTCGCGCAGCTCGACCAGGCCTTGCGCGCAACGGATCTATTACTGCAGGCAGGCGGATTTGCTGCCATTGTGCTCGATCTCGGTGATACCGCAGCCGAGCACGCGCGCCGAATCCCGCTCGCCACCTGGTTTCGTTTTCGTCAGGCGGCAGACCGCGCACGCACCTGCCTCGTTGTGGTGGCTCGCATAGGCTGCGCACAGTCCAGCGTTGCCGTTGCCCTCGAATGTTCGGCACTGCGCCCCATCACTGCCGGCGACACCGTGCTGCGCGGCTTTCACTTTGAAGTGCGGCGCGAACGGCAACGTTTTTCACCCATTGTGATGGGACAGAAAAAGCCGCCTGTCCGTGTATGGCCAGCCGTCGGAGCATGGGATGCAGAGCAGCGCGCATGAAGCCGGAACTCTATGCCTGCGTGTATGCGGCGGAGTTTCCTTCGCAGGCTCTGCTGCGCTTGCGCCCCGATTTGCATTCACTGCCCATCGCCGTACTCGATGGCCGGCCACCTCTTGAAGAAGTCTGCTCAATGAATCGCGCGGCGCGGCGTCTTGGCGCATCGCAAGGCATGACTAGGCTTGAGGCCGAGGCGCTCGCTGTTCAACACGGCGGGCCCGATCAAGGATTGCGTCTTCTCTCTCGCTCCCTTGAAGGCGAGGCCGCCGCGCGCGAAGTCATGCTGGAGTGCGCAGCAATCTTCTCTCCGCGTGTTGAGCAGGCAAGTCAGGGCACCGCATGCGCATTTGTACTGGACATTGCAGGAACCGAGCGATTGTTCGGACCGCCGAAGGCGCTGGCCGAGCGTCTGCGCACGGCTCTGCTTGCTGCAGGTTTTCGTGTCTCCGTCGCAGTCAGTGCCAACTTTCATACAGCACGCATTCTTGCCGCGTCGTCGCGTGGCATCACGGTCGTTCCCGACGGTGAAGAGGCGCGGTTCCTCTCTGGTTTGCCGCTTGCCCTGCTCGATATGCAGACAGATCATGATGAAACCCTAGCCATCTGGGGTATTCGTACGCTCGACGAATTGGCGGCACTGCCACAGGACGAGCTGACAGCGCGCCTGGGCCAGGGTGCTTCAAGGCTCCGCAATCTGGCGTGCGGAGCGCATATGCATGCCTTTCAGCCACAGGAGGCTGCATTTTCGCTTCGCGAGTTCTGCGAATTTGAAACACCTGTTGAGCAGGTGGACTCGTTGTTGTTCGTGGGCGCGCGCATGCTCGACAGCCTCATCCAGCGAGCTTCCACGAGGGCCATGTCTCTCGCACGTGTTGATCTGGATCTGGCGCTTGAAGGCAAAAGCACGCACCGGTTCGTCCTTCGTCCTGCGCTGCCCTCAATCGATCGCAAATTCCTGCTCAAGCTCATGCAGCTTGAGATTGCTGCCCGTCCACCGTCCGCGGCTGTGCTCTCACTCGCGTTGAGCGCTCAAGCGGCTCAGTCCAGCAAAGTGCAACTAGGACTGTTTGCTCCGCAAACGCCGGAACCTTCGCGGCTCGACGTCACCATCGCCCGCTTGAAGGCAATCGCCGGAGAAGATCGTGTCGGCTCCCCCGTGCTCGAGGACACTCATCTTGCGGGCGCATACCACATGACAGATTTTCGTGTGGGGAATTCGCCGGCTACAGAATCCAGCCGTCAGCCGCGCATGGCTTTGCGTCGCCTGCGTCCACCGCTGACAGTGCGCATGGTCCTCAAGGCAGATCAGCCCGCCCTGTTTTTTGATGGACGCCAGAGTTACAGAGTCAGTACCTGCTTTGGTCCCTGGCGCAGTAGCGGCTGCTGGTGGTCTTCAGGGGACTGGGATAACGACGAATGGGATGTATTGGCCCAGTCACCGGACAGCGCGACACTGGCCTGCCTGTTGGTTATGGATCGCGCGAACAGCGAGTGGCGGCTTGAGGCCTTCTATGACTGAACCTGAGGCTTTCCATGACAGAATCTGATGAGTACGTCGAGCTGCATTGCGCGAGCGCTTTCAGTTTTCTTGAGGCGGGATCTCAGCCTGAAGCGCTCATTGAGCGCGCTGCCGAACTCGGCATGCATGCCCTGGCGCTTTCTGATCGCAATGGGCTCTACGGCGCAGCGCGTTTTCATACCGCAAGCGTGCGCTGCGGAGTACGTGCTCATATCGGCGCCGAAATCTCCGTCAGCTCCTTTGGCAGCATGCTCACGCCGCCTGCCTGGCTTCCGCACAGGCATGCTCATCAGCCTCCGCGCCTGCTCTTGCTATGCACATCCCAGATCGGGTATCAAAATCTTTGCCAGCTCATCACGCGCCTCAAAATGCGTGAATCCACCAAGGCCGAAGGCGCAGCCACTCTGGAGGATATCGAAGAGTTTTCCGCTGGCCTCATTTGTCTCACTGGTGGAGAAGAAGGACCGCTCGCCGACGCTCTTGTCGGGGGCGGCAGCCGGGCCGCACATAAGATCATTGATCGTCTCGCGGAGATCTTCGGATCCTCGCAACTCTATATCGAATTGCAGCGACACGGCCGCCGCGACCAGGAGTGCCGCAACCAGGCTCTGCTTGCGCTCGCCCCCTCGTCGCGGCTACCTGTCATAGCAACCAATGGCGTTCGCTATGCGACACAAGCCGAGCGTGAGTTGTTCGATGTCCTCACTACCATTCGCAATCACACCACGCTCGACAAGGCAGGCCGCCTGCTGGCCTCGTCTGCGCAACGGCTGTTGCGTCCAGCCGCCGAAATGGCTGCGCTTTTTCGCGATATTCCCGAGGCCATCGCCAATACCGGCATCGTAAGCCAGCGGCTTGGTTTCACGCTCGACAATCTCGGATATGAATTTCCTCATTATCCAGTCCCCACCGGCCAAACCATGGATAGCTTTCTGGCGCAGCGTGTCGACGAGGGCGTACGCAAACGCTATGGCGCTCCTGCCAAGCGCAACCTGCTTGAGAAGGCCCAGTTGCAGGTGCAGCATGAGCTCAAGCTCATTGAGAAGCTCGGCTTCGCAGGCTACTTCCTTATCGTTTGGGACCTGATCCGCTTCTGTCAGCAACATGGAATCCTTGTACAGGGCCGTGGCTCCGCCGCCAACTCCGCCGTTTGCTACGCGCTTGAAATTACTGCCGTCGATCCGGTCGGAATGGAATTGCTCTTTGAACGGTTCCTGAGCGAAAGCCGCGGTGAATGGCCCGATATCGATCTCGACCTGCCCTCGGGCGACGAGCGCGAAAAGGTTATTCAGTATTGCTACGATCACTACGGCTCGCTCGGTGCTGCCATGACCGCCAACGTCATCACTTATCGTGGCCGCTCCGCTGCGCGCGAGGTAGGCAAAGCACTTGGTTTTGAAGAGGACACGATCTCGCGTCTATCCAGCCTTGTCAGCCGCTGGGAGTGGCGTGGCGCAAACGATACCATGGCGCGCCATTTTGACCAGGCCGGCTTCGATATCCGTCACCCGCAGATTACGCGCTATCTTGACCTCTGCATGCGCATGCAAGACATGCCGCGCCATCTCGGTCAGCACTCCGGAGGCATGGTCATTTGCGCGGGCATGTTGAATCGTGTCGTGCCCATCGAGCGCGCATCCATGCCCGGCCGCACCGTCGTACAGTGGGACAAGGAAGACTGCGCCGACCTCGGCATCATCAAGGTCGACCTGCTCGGCCTGGGCATGATGGCTGTGCTCAAGGAATGCATCGAACTCATTCCATGCCACTACAAAAAAGAAGTGGACCTGGCCGCGCTCCCTGAGGATCCGCTCGTCTACGAGACACTGCGCAAAGCTGATACAGTGGGCATGTTCCAGGTGGAAAGCCGTGCGCAAATGGCTTCTATCCCGCACAACGCACCAACCAAGTTCTACGATCTCGTCGTACAGGTGGCCATCATCCGCCCCGGTCCCATCGTCGGCAAAATGATGCACCCCTACATGAATCGCCGCCAGGGCAAAGAAGAGATCACCTATCCGCACCCATCGCTTGAGCCGGTGCTCAAGCGCACCCTCGGCGTGCCTCTCTTTCAGGAGCAGCTGCTGCGCATGGCCATGGTAGTTGCCAGCTTCACGGGTGCTGAAGCTGAGGAACTACGCCGTGCCGTGGGCATGCGCCGATCGATGCAGCGCATGCAAAATCTTGAGGGGCGTCTTCGCGACGGCATGACTCGCAACGGCATCGGAACGGAAGCTCAGAACAACATCGTACAGGGCATCTCCTCTTTCGCCATGTATGGCTTTCCTGAGTCGCATGCGGCCAGCTTCGCGCTTATCGCCTATGCATCAGCGTATCTGAAGGTTCATTACCTAGCCGCCTTTACCTGCGCCATTCTCAACAACCAGCCAATGGGCTTCTACTCGGCTGCCGTGCTCATCAAGGATGCGCAGCGCCACGGTCTGCGCGTGCGCCCCATTGATGTGCAGCGCTCGCAAAGCATCTGCTCTCTTGAAGCTGAACCCGGATCTTCGTTATCGCTCCGTCTTGGCTTCAATTACGCACGCGGCCTGCAGCGTGCAACGGCCGATACGCTTGTCAGAGAACGCACACTGACAGGAGAGTTTCACTCCATCGATGACCTGTCACTGCGAGTTCCCGAACTTAGCCGTAGAGATCTGGTATCCCTCGCGCGGATCGGCGCACTCAACTCCATCGGCGAGGTGGAGCACCGACGCGATGCACTATGGCAGGTGGAGGAGGTCGCCCGCGATGCGGGGCCTCTGCTGCGCGGGGTGGGCAACACGCAGGAACATTCGCACTCCAAGGCGCCGCTCAGAAAAATGAACGACGAAGAGCGCCTAGCCGCGGACTACGCAGGAACTGGGATTACCACGGGCCCGCACCCGATGGCCTACCATCGGGCATCCCTCCGTACCGATGGCATTCGTTCGGCTGCGGAGATGGAACACGGCGTGAATCATCAACCCATCAGCATTGCTGGTTGCGTCATCGCGCGGCAGCGGCCCGGCACCGCTAAAGGCTTCGTCTTTCTCTCCCTTGAAGATGAAACCGGTATTGCCAATGTCATCATCGCGCCCGATATTTTTGAGGCAAATCGCCTGGTGGTCACCCGCAGCCGCATCCTGCGCATCGATGGGCAGCTCCAGCTTCAAGAAGGTGTGGTTCACGTCAAGGCAAAGCAGATCATTCCACTCGACATCTCTCAGGCCGACGTGCGCTCCCACGACTTCTATTGAAGCCTCTAACTAGTACTCATTCAGTTCAATTTGGGGCGCTGTGCCACGGGCTTCGCAATGATACGATGTGAAAATCGTCCTGAAAGGACTGGCGACTATGAGCGACAATTCCCCATCAAAAACACTCACGCCCGAGCAAATTTCAACCATTACGCGTGAAACCAATTACGGCACCTGGCGCTTCCAGAAAGGCTGGAAGCCGATGTACGTCGCCGACGCCGAAGGTTGCTGGTTTATTGATGGAGCGGGACGCCGCTATCTTGATTTCTCGGCGCAACTCATGTGCGTCAACCTCGGCCACAAAAATGCACGAGTGATCGAAGCCATTGCCCAGCAGGCCAATGAGCTTGCCTATGTCACGCCCGGATACGCCACCCTGGCACGAGCGCGCCTCAGCGAAAAACTGCTCGAGGTGCTGCCCGAGGGTCTCAATAAATTCTTCTTCGCCACCAGCGGCACTGAGGCCAATGAGGCCGCATTCAAAATCGCGCGCATGGTCACCGGCAAGAACAAAATCATCTCCCGTTATCGTTCGTATCACGGCTCAACCATGGGCTCCATCGCGGCCACAGGAGATCCGCGCCGCTGGGCCATGGAGCCGGCCGGCAAGGGCGGTGGAGTTGCCTTCGCTCCTGAAGTCAATTGCTACGACTGCCCGATCAAGCACACGTATCCTGCCTGTAACGTGGCCTGCGTCGACTACATCGAACACATGATTCGCAACGAAAGCGATGTGGCCGCCGTCATCGTTGAGCCTGTCGTCGGAACCAACGGTGTGCTCATTCCGCCTTCAGAATATTTCCCTCGTCTGCGCGAGATTTGCGATCGCCACGGAGTGCTCATGATTGCCGATGAAGTCATGGCAGGATGGGGCCGCACCGGCAAGTGGTTCTCCATCGACCACTGGAACGTGAAGCCCGACATTCTCGTTACGGCCAAGGGAATCACCTCGGCGTATATTCCCCTGGGACTCTGCGCCACTACCAGCAAAATCGCTGACTACTTCGAGGACCATTACTTCTCTCATGGCCACACATACGAAGCGCACCCCATCACGCTGGGTCCCGCAGTGGCCGCCATTGAAGAAATGCAGCGGCTCAATCTCGTGGATCGGGCCGCCGAACTCGAGCATTATGTGCGCGCCAAGCTTGAAGCTGTCAAAGCAAAGCATCCCTCGGTAGGCGACGTGCGCGGCCTCGGCCTCTTCTTCGCCGTGGAGATCGTCAAGAGCCGCAAGACCAAGCAGCTCTTTAACACCATGCGCGACAAGGTGGAAGGCAAGCCGCTCGTCGTAGACCAAATTGTGGGCAAGATGATGGCGCAGGGAGTTTCAATTCAGGCCTGGGTAAGCCACTTCGTCATCGCGCCGCCGCTCATTATAACCGAAGAAGAACTCGACCTCGGTATCGCTGCTCTCGATGAGAACCTCTCCATCGCCGACGCGTTAGTCGAAGCTGAGTAAATCCGAGCATCCCTGTTCGGGATCGATTTATGATAACGGGGGAGTCAATCAGCCGAACTCAGGCGGTCTCCTACGCACTGTCGGCGAAGGACGCAGCGGGCACGCTCACCTTCATCAACACGACGTAGACAATGCCTGCGGTAAAGAAGCCCACGAACCACGCATATTCGTAAAGAAAGTGCAGCGGCGCGTAAACCAGGCCGACTAGCGCAATTGCAACGCCAAGCACCAGCGCAGCAATCGCCCGCGGATTAATTCCCTTTGTGTAGTAGTAAATGCCCTCGCGGTGATAGAGCGAATTCACGTCAAGCTCAGTCTTGCGAATCAGAAAGTAGTCCGCGACCATGATGCCGGCAACCGGGCCAAGCAGTCCGCTATAACCCACCAGCCAACCGAAGATGTATGCATCCGGGGTTGCCAGCAGCTTCCACGGGCACATCGCGAGTCCTAGAAACCCCGTAATCAAACCCCCGGTCCGAAAGCTGATCAATCGCGGATAAAGATTTGAGAAGTCGTTCGAAGGCGACACAACATTCGCGCCAATATTCACATTGAGCGTGGCCACCAGAATCGCGATGAGCGCAATGAAGGCAACAACCGGCTGATGAAATGCTCCGATCAGCAAAATCGGGTTCCATATTGGATGTCCAAACAAAACCGCCGACGCTGAAGTTACCGAGATGCCGACAAAGGTGTACAGCACCATGGCCACCGGCAGGCCAAAAGCCTGCCCCCACGATTGCGCACTCTGCGATTTTGAGTAGCGCGTAAAGTCCGGAATGTTCAGCGCCAGCGTTGCCCAATAGCCCACCATCGCTGTGAGTGACGGGAAGAAAACGGCAAGAAATTCGCCAGTCGAATGGAACCGGCTCGGTGTGGAAAGCATCTCGCCAAAACTGCCGGCCTTCACGCGCACCCAGATCACCAAGGCCAGCGCCATCACGAACATGAACGGTGCGCCGAAGGCCTGCAGCCTGCGGATCGACTCAACGCCTCGCCACACAATCACCATGTTGAGCAGCCAGAAGGAAAGGAAACAGGCCCACAGAATTCCCTTATTGTCAGCGGCGCCAGGCCAGATCACCGAGAGCATGGCATGAATCGCGGTTCCGCCGATCCACGACTGAATTCCGAACCATCCGCACGCCACAACAGCACGCAGAATCGCGGCCAAATTGGCGCCACGCACGCCGAATGGAGCGCGAATAAAGACAGGGAAGGGAATTCCGTACTTTGCGCCCGCGTGCGCATTCAGCAGCATGGGAACCAGCACGATCAGATTGCCCAGCAGCACCGTGCCAATAGCCTGCTTCCAATCCATGCCCTTGGCAATCAGCGACGAAGCAAGCTGATAGGTGGTGATCTCCATGCACATTGAGAACCACAACGCCGTGTAGTTGTAGAAGCCCCATGTACGCTGTGCCAGCGTCGTCGGCGCCAGATCGCGATTGGATAGTGACGGATCGTTGACACTCACGGGGCCTCCTCCGCGGTCCTGGTCCTCAATTCAAGTTGACATGCGCTCCGCTGCAGCCAGATTACTTCCACGCGCCGCCGCGTGCCTCGCGCCGCAGGTAATTCCCCCGCCCCGGCTTTCCAATAAACTTTCCAGCGGAGACAATCAACTCGCCACGGGAATAAACATCCCGCGCATTGCCGCGCACTTGAAAGCCTTCAAACATGGAGTAGTCCACGCGCATGTGGTGAGTCGCAGCAGAGATCGTGAGTTCCTCGTGCGGATCCCAAAGTACCAGGTCTGCGTCGCTGCCAACAGCAAGTACACCCTTCTTCGGATACATTCCAAAAATGCGCGCAGGCGCGGTTGAAACCAATTCGACAAACCGGTTAATTGAGAAATTACCCTTGCCTACCCCGTGATGATGCAGCAGGTGCAATCGGTTCTCAATGCCGGGACCGCCGTTCGGGATCTTGGTAAAGTCATCTTTGCCCAACGCCTTCTGGTCTTCAAAGCAGAACGGGCAATGGTCGGTCGAGACCACTTGCAAATTGTCCCTGCGCAACCCCTCCCACAACTTCGGCTGGTTCTTGCGCTCGCGAAGTGGCGGAGTGAAGACATACTTCGCGCCCTCCCAGCCTTTGTCGGCTACGTCCTCAATCGACAGCAGCAAATATTGCGGGCATGTTTCTGCAAACGCAGGCAGACCCCGGTCGCGCGCCTCCCGCACCTGGCTCAGTGCGTCCTCGCTCGACAAATGCACAATGTATACGGGCACGCCTGCCATCTCCGCCATCGCAATCGCGCGATGAACGGCTTCAGCTTCAGCTTTCGTGGGCCGCGTGAGCGCATGATAAATCGGAGCTGTTTTTCCTTCGGCCAGCGCCTGCTGCACGATGACGTCAATCACCGAGCCGTTTTCCGCGTGCATGCAGATCAGCGCGCCATTCTTCGCCGTCTGTTGCAATGCCTTGAAGATGGTGGCGTCGTCAACCATGAGCACGTTGGGATACGCCATGAACAGCTTGAAACTGGCGACACCTTCTCGCACAAGGTCGTCCATATCTTCGAGGCCCGATTCACCCAGGTCTGTGACGATCATGTGCAGACCATAGTCGATGCAGGCTTTTCCTTCGGCCTTCTTCCACCACGTATCCAGGGCATCGCGCATCTTGGTGCCGCGGGCCTGAATCGCAAAGTCGACGATCGTTGTTGTCCCGCCAATCGCCGCTGCCCGCGTGCCCGTCAAGAAATCATCGGCGGACTGCGAGCCGCCGAAGGGCATGTCCAGATGCGTATGCGCATCGATGCCGCCCGGCAGCAACAATAGGCCGCGCGCATCCACAACCTTGTCTGCGGAGCTTGCTGGAATGCCCGCGCGAATCTCCTTGATCGTAGCGCGGTCGATCAACAGGTCAGCCTTCACCGTGGAATCGGCGTTGACAATGGTTCCATTCTGAATCAGCGTTGAAGCCATGATTTTTTGTTCCCGCTCCCTGAGTTAACGGTTCGTTCTCGGTCAGGATTGCGTCTGAGTGGTGCATGAAGCGCCCCGCGTGCGTTCATCCCACGTCTCCGGCGGCAGCCCGGTATCGACACGCACCATCGTAATGCACTCATCAACAGGACACACAAGCGAACACAGATTGCAGCCGACGCATTCGGTTTCGTCCACGCGCGGAATTCGTGCCAGCGGCGTAGGATAGGGCCCCTGGACCGCAGCCTCGCGTTCCTTGCGCGTCACGGGCGTCTCCACAACCGCTGACCGGCTCTCCGCCTCACGCGCGGCCGGAATTGGATGCAACTCCACGTTGCCGTTCACGGGCCCCGAAACGCGATCCAGATGAATGCATTGGTGAGCGCCATCCCAGCAGGCAATGTGGCAAAGATCGCATCCAATGCATTTTTGCTCGTTGATGCGTGCCACAATCTTGAAGTTCAGATTCAAGTGCTTCCACTCGGTCACCCGCGGAATTGAAAGCCCGCGAAAGTCCTCGATGGTGTTGAAGCCCTTGGAGAGCATCCAATTTTCGAGACCCTCTGCCATGTCCTCCACGATGCGATAGCCGTAGTGCATGGCAGCCGTGCACACCTGTACTGTGCCGCAACCCAGCAGGATAAACTCCGCCGCATCGCGCCAGCTTCCGATGCCTCCAATACCTGAAAGAGGTAGCGCAGCTTCCGGGTCTGCCATGATCTGCTGAACCATGTTCAACGCAATCGGCTTCACCGCGGGCCCGCAGTAGCCTCCGTGCGAACTCTTCCCGTCCACATTCGGGCGCGGCGTCAATGTGTCCAGATCGATTCCTGTAATCGAGTTGATTGTGTTGATCGCTGAAAGCCCGTCGGCTCCGCCACGCTTGGCCGCGCGGGCCACCGTGCGTATATCGCTGATGTTCGGCGTCAGCTTTACCAGGACAGGCGTTCGCGCCTTCTCCTTCACCCACTCGGTAATCATCTGCGCGTATTCGGGCACCTGCCCCACGGCCGAGCCCATGCCGCGCTCGCTCATGCCGTGCGGACAGCCGAAATTCAATTCGAGTCCATCTGCTCCCGCATCCTCTGATCGTGCAACAATGTCGTGCCAGCTCTCGCGGTTCGAAGCCACCATCAACGAAGCGATGACGGCATGTTTCGGATAGCGTTTTTTCACTTCGGCCATCTCGCGCAGGTTCACTTCCACCGGACGGTCGCTGATGAGCTCGATATTGTTGAAGCCCATAATGCGCTGGCCGTTCCAGTCGGTGGCCGAGTAGCGCGAGCTCACATTCGTCACTGGCTCGCCGATGGTCTTCCAAACTGCTCCACCCCAGCCTGCGTCGAACGCGCGCATAATCTGTTCGCCGCAATTGGTGGGCGGTGCCGATGC
>Ga0364873_10358_pt1 | contig 24241 bp, 17 predicted proteins | sample ExccelAu500001D3_2_FD_206928 | JGI IMG/M metagenome (GOLD analysis project Ga0364873, IMG submission 206928) | Enriched cells from Trout Bog Lake Hypolimnion, Wisconsin, USA - BchlTB.Aug07.5000.01.D3 | ecosystem: Environmental > Aquatic > Freshwater > Lake > Hypolimnion/Profundal zone | place... | reverse complement strand
GCTTTAAGATTGGTGCCAGCTTGGGCCGAAATAGCCAGGGGCTTAACTTTTTTAGGAATCAGCTCTTCAAGCTCTTTCATTTTACCCTGAAGTGCAGCCTCATCGACGCCGTCAATTTTATTTAGGACGACTATCTCCGGAAGCTTGGCCAGCTTGCTGCTATAGGCCTGCAGTTCATTTCTGATGACCTTGTAGGTGACACTAACATCTTCTTCATAGATATCAATAAGATGAATGATCAAACGTGTTCGTTCTATATGCTTTAGGAACTCGTGTCCCAGGCCCTTGCCGCTGGCTGCCCCTTCTATAAGTCCGGGAATATCAGCCATTAGTACGGAAGTCTGTTCGTCAATGTCGACCACTCCTAAATTGGGAGCCAGAGTTGTGAAAGGATAGTCGGCTATTTCCGGCCGGGCATTAGAAAGACGGGACAGGAGAGTTGACTTGCCAGCGTTAGGCAGACCGACTATGCCAACATCGGCAATCAGCTTAAGTTCCAGAGTCACTTCCAGATGCTGACCGCTTTCTCCCTTTTCGGCAAAGTTCGGCGCCTGACGGGTAGAGGAAGTAAAGTGGGCATTGCCAAAACCACCGCGACCACCTTTCGCCACCACCACCTCGGACTGAGGTGCCACTAAATCGCTAATTACTTCACCGTCCGCGTCGCTAACTTCCGTGCCTACCGGGACTTCTATAATAAGATCCTCACCACTCCGACCATGCTTGCGGCTTTTATCTCCGGGCTGGCCATCCTTCGCTACCAGTTGTTTGGTATGCCTAAAAGCTGAGAGAGTATTTTGAGTAGTGCTAGCCCTTAAAATAACGTCACCGCCGTCACCGCCGTCACCGCCGTCCGGTCCACCGCGGGCTATGAAACGTTCATGGCGAAAACTGCGACGGCCATCACCGCCCTTACCAGCTGTAAAGGTTACATTAACTTTATCGACGAAACTCATCTATCTATATGGTAGAGCCTGGCTCCTTAGGAGTCTAGTGGGTTATGTAATTAGGAAAGGTCGAAACTGGTACCCAGCCGCTGTAGCCGACACGGCCCCAGCCGGCCAGACCGTTCATGTCCGAAAACTTAATCATGGTGCCGTCAGCCGAGACAGCCTGGACTATAGCCACATGTCCCTCGCCACCGGCCGCATAGGGTGTCTGAGCGATTGCTCCGACAGTCGGTGCCGAGCTGACATTCCAGCCACTTTGAGCGGCATAGTACGACCAGGTATCAGCATTACCCCAGTTATTAGGTACCGCTATGACTGAGGCGACATACCAGGTGCAATAGCCGTAGTCATAGCCATTCGAGCCATAAGACGGAACCCAACTGTAGTCGACTGATTGCTGTTGGTCAGGTTCGGTGCCACCCGGAATAATAATTTCCTCGCCGGGATAGATGCCGCTTATTTCGGCGTCGTTATAGGCAATGATCTGAGACTGACTGGCCTGAAATTCTGTGGCCAGAGAGGCTGGTGTATCACCGGACTTAACCTTGTAAACAATTCCGTTAACCGGGGGAATGGTTAGTGTTTGGCCAGGCAGAACGCTGCCGCCTTCAAGGTCGTTGGACCAGATAATGCTGTCGCTGGTCACACCGAACTGATTGGCAATTGAAGCAACGCTGTCACCGGATTTGACGACATAGCTAGTGATGTTGGCTCTAGACTTTAGAGAAGTTTCAGTCACCTGAGGTTTAGAAATGATGTTATCGGACGTTGATGCTATGGCCAGTTCGGCCTGCTGGCTTTCCGCCTGGTTGGTAATGGCTGTCGTTTCCGGCAGATTAGTCATTTGAGAAACAGTTAGAGCAATATTGGCCGAAGCTAGTTGGTCAAGCGGATTGGGAGTCAGCGAGCTGACGGCATTTAAATTAATATCGCCCAGATTACCATTATCGGTGGCTGCGGCCGAGGGTTTCTGAAGGACAAAAATAAAAATAATCAGCAGTATAAATATATTGCCGATTAGAAGACCGTGCCTTATAGCTTTCTGCTGATAAGTCTGACGCCTAAACTTCAGCTGCCATTTCCTAAATAGCCTTACCTTAGACTCAAGCTTTCCTTCAAGCTTGGTCTGCAGCTGCGACCTGTCGTACTTAAAAATGTTTGGTTTATCCACTGGATATTTAGAAGCTCTATTAAGCTAACCTATTTAGTCGCCTAAACTCAGTTTGACCCACTAAATCACTAAAAGTCATTGGCCCTATAATACCAGTTAACAGGGTGATGGTCAATTTGTGCATATGCTTAAACTAGAGGTAACTTGTATTTTATTTTTGACATTATTAGCAGATACTTTAGAATGCAAAGTAATTAATGCGGACATTAAATGGCAAATAAAAAAGGTGAAACGAGCCACTGGCTCATACTAGTTCTGCTGGCCCTGGCTCAATTTATGGTGGTGCTCGATATTTCAATTGTTAACGTCATGCTGCCGACAGTTCAGCATGCCTTTCATATGAGTGAAACCTCACTACAGTGGATTATTACGGCCTATACTATCGCTTTTGGCGGCTTTCTGCTTTTTGGCGGAAGGGCGGCCGATTTGTTTGGCCGGCGCCGAGTTTTCCTAACTGGTGTCGCTGTTTTTGCCATTATTTCACTTCTTGACGGACTATCGCAGTCCGGCGGTATGCTTATAGTCCTGAGAGGCTTCCAGGGTCTAGCCGGAGCTTTTATGTCACCTGCGGCTTTATCGATTGTCCTAGTTACCTATAAAGAAGGGCATGAGCGCAATGTCGCTCTATCCGTCTGGGGAGCCGTGGCTTCCGGCGGCGCTGCTGTCGGCGTACTGCTTGGCGGCATATTAACCCAGTACCTAGGCTGGCGTTGGAATTTCTTTATAAATGTTCCGGTGGGTATTTTTGTTTTGATATGGGGTTCTCGCCTGGTACCGAAACATGAAGCCGAAGAGAGCAAGAAAAGCGTCGATTTACTGGGCGCTGCCAGCGTTACGGCCGCCCTTATGCTGCTGGTTTATGCCCTTACCAAAGCTCCGGGCTACGGCTGGACATCTCACCTGACACTTACTTACTTTGCTATAAGCATCGTTCTTCTGGCTATCTTTATCTGGAATGAGAAAAGAGTCGAGAGACCTCTGGTTCCTCTTAGTATTTTCAAAACCCGCAATATTTCCGGCGCCAACGTCATGCAGATCTGCGTGGCGGCCGGACTTTATGCCACCTTCTTTTTCTCCACCCTCTTCTTCCAGGAAGTCCTTCACTATTCGCCAGTTAAAACCGGAATCGCTTTCCTAGCTGTGCCGCTGTCGATTGCTACTACGGCTTCTACGGCTCCTCATATCATTAAGAGAATAGGCTATAAGAAGATCTTAACGGTCGCTCCGCTACTAACGGCCGGCGGTCTTTTCTGGCTGGGCCACGTCCCGGAAAATGGTGGCTACTTCGGCCACATTATGCCCGGTATGATTTTAATGGGGCTAGGTCTCGGGCTGACTTTCGTCAGTATTCTGGTAGCTGCTACCACCGGAGTCGCTGGGCACTTGTCAGGGCTGGCTTCAGGACTCATTAATACTGCCCAGCAAATTGGTGGATCACTTGGGCTAGCCGTCCTAACTGGCATAGCTGCGACCGTTACAGCTAGATATTTGAGCAGCCGTCCTCATCCTACGGCCAGCATTCTAGGGCACGCCAATACCCATGCCGATCATGTCGGCTTTTACATCGCCAGCTGTTTTTATGTCTTTGCTGTCCTTCTCGCTGTCTTAATTATTAAGCAGGTTAAGAGTCGTGGCCCTACAGAGACCCCGGTCGCCGCTGTCTAGATTATCTGAACCCTAGGGTTCAGTGCATAGCTTATGGCAGTACTGGGCAGTGTTTGATTCCTGTTGCTCTAAGGTAGTAGAGAAATAGGTTACGCCACTATCACCGGTAACGAAATACAGCCAGCTGGTACTAGCCGGATGAGTAGCCGCTTCCAGCGAACCGGCCGATATAGTGCTGATGGGTGTCGGTGGTAAGCCCTGGTGAAGCAGAGTGTTGTAGGGAGAATCATAACTAAGGTTGGGTGACTGACCGGCTTCAATGGCTCCGTAATTAGCTGTTACGTCAGATTCCAGAGGCATACCTATCTTAAGGCGGGAAAGAAAAACCTGAGCTACCTGAGCCCGGACCGCTTCCTGGGCAACTTCCTGATTAACGATTGAGGTTAGGACAAGTCCCTGATAAGTACTTAAGCCTTCGCCGGCAAAGTCGGCCTGAACCGCCGGAGTCAGCTGCCGTCCCATTTCATTAAGTGATTCAGCAATTATCTCTGTAAGTGGTGTGGTGGCTGTTTTCTCAAAAGAATCCGGCCACAGTAGGCCCTCAAGTGTAGTGGTGCCAGACGGCACAAAGCTCATGACTGGCAGACTGCTGTAATTGGCCGGGTTTAGGGCATTCGTCACTTGGGTAGGACTGTAACCGTCATTAATCAGGTCGGCCTTCACCTGATCAATTCGTATGCCAGGTAAAATGGTCACCAGCTTTGAAGCCACCTTGCCACTAGTTAAGATCGATACTATTTTTTGGGTTGATTGATCAGGAGCCAGAGCATAAGTACCGGCCTCCAGATTATCCGTCAAGTTAGAGCTGTGGACATAAAGCTGCATCGCCCAGGAACTTTTTATTAAATGGTCGGCAGCCAGTTCATCAGCTATATCTTTAACCGAACTACCCGGGGTAACGGTGACTATCTTTGAAACACTGGAGCTGCTGACTGGTTTAAGTCGACTCTCATAAATTCGGCTGACAAATAGTCCCCCAATAATAAAGGCTGCCACAAAAGCGATAATAACGATTAAAACTCGTCTCGGCATACGGTGGTGTTTGCTGCTAGCGGAGTACTTGCTCATCTGTTTAAATAGTCCTCTAAAATTAAACAGGCAGCGAGTTTGTCTATTTCTGCCTTGCTAAATATCTTACCACGACTCTTTAGCTCCTCCTCTGCCCTGACGCTACTTAAGGCTTCGTCTTCGGTGACAATTTCGATCTTGAGCTCTTCCTTAAGCGTCTTTATGTAATCTTTAGTTATAGCAGTTTGCCGGCTATCGCCGCCACTTAAGTACCTAGGCAGACCGGCAACTATTAAAGTAACGTTATATTCCGCCACCAGCTCCTTAAGTTTCTTAATCAGATCCTGGTCACTGGCCAGAGTAATAAGCGGCCGGGGCAAACGGGCTACTGTGTCAACAATAGCTACGCCCACCCTTTTCTCGCCTATATCAAGGGCAAGGTAGTGAGAGCTACTGTTACTGAGAGGCATTCGATGGGTTATTAGTCGGTTTAGCAATATTAATCGTTATATGGCTGGGGCTGGGAGCAGTCGAGACATAGAACGGGCTTAAGCTCACCGAAACGCTGCTGACATTAGAATTAGTCTTAATTAAGGATTCAATGGCGCCAGCCTTCAGTCCCTTTATTTCACTCTTAAGCGTCGTGGCATTTATATTCGGGCCGACTATAGCATTGCTTATAATAGTCACGTCTGTCGGGCTAGTGCCGACGGTATAACTAGCTGAGTTAAAACCGTTATTTAAGATGTTCTGGTTTTTACCAACCTGAGACAAAATGTTGCTATTTAGAAGTGTCACCAGGTCTTGTTTGATGACGCCGTAAAGAGTGTATTTGACTGTTTCAGTAACCGTCACACTGCTGGCGGCCGTACCGGCGGAAGCGTTCGGTGAGACAGTCGGGGTGCCGCCAGCAAAGGTGGCATCAATCGGATAAAAGTTGTCTTGGGTCAGGTCGCTCGTTAGATCGGACTTGGCACCTGAAGTATCAGTACTGATTTTATTCTCGGCATTGGTTATGTCCTGCTGGGCTACAATCGTCACAATGTCATCAGTGCCCCCGGAAACACCACCGCTCGCCGATACATCAGACCGTCCCGGGACACTAAAGCTTGTATTGTTGTTGGCCGTGTTATAGGCCGCACCAGGATTTTGGGCAGTGATGCTTGTAGAGCTAGTTGCCAAGTAGGTCAAACAATTGCCCGAAGCACGTCCATTTGGCAAGTTATTAAAAGCTGTTTCAGCTTGAGTAATATAGGCTTCATTGTTTTGAACTACCTCACTGCCGGCCGGAACATTACTGGGCGCCACTCCCGTGCCACACTCCTCAGCCGTCATACTAACCGAGCCCGTAGCTGTCTGGCCATTATTCTGCGAACCGGTGGAATTGACTGTGGCCGTGTAGGTTTTTGTCTCTTGAGCCAGCTTAGCCGGCACTACAGCCTCAGCCTGATTAAGACTGTTTGTTGAGGGATCCAGGGTGAACGGTACGGTAGCATTAACATTCTGGGCATCGGTCTTAATAGAAACAGTGGCATGGGGCCAGACTTTAAACATTAATATCCAGAGAATAATGAGAACTACTATGATCAAGCCGCCAAGAATAGCTATAACTCTAAAGCGCTCAAAGTCGGGTACTTTCAGTTTCTTGGATCTCTTATCAGTCTTTTTGTCGGAAGCTAAAGCTACAGCTGGCATAGCCGTATCGGTTGGCTTAGTTTCTTCGCCTTCAGTATTATCAAGTTCAATGGTGTCGGAGTCGGGACCTGCCGCTTTAGTGCTCGGCTTACTTATTTCTTCCTTGCCTATATCTCTAAGAGCATCCTCTTCGCCGGGTTCCAGATCCTCACCTATCTTCTCGTCTTCCGCCGCTTCGACCATAGCATTGGTAATAACTGGTGCTACCGGAATCTCCGGCTTAGAAGACAGAGTTTTAGCTACATGAAGACCAACATTACCAGCTAGGGGCCGCAGGCTGGACTCATTGGTGACCAGTACTATGTCCTTGCCGGCCTCACTACTTTTGCGCTTTAAGAGCTTCATATTAACAATGCTCTGAAAGACCGTCGCCCTGGAGGGCAGAACTAGGGCCACCAGTTTCTTGGGACTGTCTAGAACCTTATCGATAACAGTTGTTATCTCATCTTCAGGATCGATATAAATGGTGTCTTTGGGGTCGCTTGCCATATCCTTATACGCTCAGCATCTTGTCAATTTTATCTTTAACAGTGTCGTTAGCGGCCGCAAACTGAGCTGTGTCCATGCCGACTCTAAGCAGGCCCATAGCCGTTATATAAGTATGGTCGTTAACCTTGCCGGTTTTATCAGTTATGCCGGCGACCTGCGTCGGGCTGATATGGTGAACTGTCGGTTTTCTGGTGAAGGGCAGGGAGCGATACCAATCGGTCTTTTCCAGCTTGTCGAGCAGCAGATCAAGTGATGAGCCGCCGCCGCAAAGGAATATCCGGTGGGGCAGGTGATCTAGCTTGTCGAATTCCCCAAGAGCCAGCTCAATACCGGCTACCCAGGTGTCGGCTGTCTTCATGAGAGCCGATTCTACCTGGGGTCTTTTTTGGACCGGCAGGCTATCGGCCGAAAGTGACATCTTTAACTTCTCTGCTTCATCAAAGCTGGTGCCCAGACTTTTCTCAATACCGCGGGTATAGGCCCGACCGCCGATACCGAACATTTTAGTTCCCTGTACACCGCCGTCGTTAACCACGGCTATATCGGTGGTGCCGCCACCAACATCCATTAAAATAGCACTTAGGTTGCGAGTCGGATCATTGCCTATAACAGCCCGGGCTACAGCAAAGGGCTCGGCCGCTACGGCCAGCAGATCAAGATCCAGTTCCTGAGCAGTTTTCTCCAGGGCACCGATATGAATAAGCGGGGCAAAGGCCGTATAAAGCTGGACGTCAACTTCCCGACCCTGAAAGCCAATGGGATTATTGACGGGATAGCTGTCTATTTCAATACTGACAAGAGCGCTGTTAACTAACCTGACCTCAGTATTCTTGCCGCCCATCTCCCAGGCCAGCTGCTGCTTGGCGGAGTTTTCGGCTCTGGCCTGAACCAAACTTATAATCTTTTCCATCTCCGGTATATCGATAGCCTTTGTGGCGTCCTTGCGGCTGACCTTAACGGTCGTAGTCGTCCCCTTAACCAGTTCGCCGGCAATGCCTATAACTGCTGTACGAACACTAATACCGGCTTCTTCTTCGGCTTCATTTAGGGCTTTATCACAGTTTTCAACAACTGCCGCTATGTCGGAGATGGCACCAGCCTGCATATCCGTTAGAGCTTGGTGGGCCCGACCGACACCTATAATCTCCAGATTGCCGCTGCCGTCATCACTCATTTTGCCGATCAGAGCCTTAACGTATTCCGTACCAATGTCCAGGCCAACCAGATACTGGTCGCCCCCTTTGCGGGATTTTTTAAGAAGTGAGCCACTAACCTTGCTAGCACTACCTAAGGTTTTTTTGGCAGCTTGTGTTAACGGCGAGGCTTTCAGTTTGTCGAGCATATGCTTAATTTTAACACACGACCACTGGAGTTTGGCTTAAATGGCAGTCTCTATAAAACTACAGAAGAACGGCCTTAATTCGGCGAATACCGGAACTTGAGGATTCTTCCTTGATAATCTTAAAATGCCTGCCGCCAGCCGATAGCTCGCCAGTATGATGGACATGTGGGCCACCACAGATTTCCAGAGAAAAAGTCTCATTGGTCTTAGGATTTACCATTCTATAAACCTTGACTACTTCGCCGTAGCGGTCACCAAAAGCCCCCAGAGCGTGAAGATCGTTGGTGGCCTCCTTAACCGGATGTTCTTCAAAGCTGACACTTAGATCGTTACCTATCTGCCGGTTAACAATCTCCTCGACTTTTTCAATCTGCTCCTTGGTCATTTTCTCTGGATGAGAAAAGTCAAAGCGCAGTCTTTCCTCAGTAATATTGCTGCCATGCTGGACTACGTGGTCACCTAAGACTTCTCTTAAAGCTTCATACATAAGATGAGTGGCCGTATGATACTGACGGTGGATGTCGCTATGGCCGCCCAGACCTCCCTTAAAAGCACCCTTGGTCGCTGTTTGGCTGCGTCTACGCTGTTCGTCCATTAGAGTATCGAACTCGGCCCGCCAGTCTTTAGCTAACCCACCTCCCTGCTTAAAGACTTCCTCAAGCGACAGCTCGAGAGGGAAACCGTAAGTATCCTGAAGCTTAAAGAGGTCACCACCGGAAACCTGGGGTTGCTTAAGAAGCTTGCCAAGCTCCCTAAGACCCTTTCTAAGAGTCTGTCTAAAGATCTTTTCCTCCCGAACCAGGATGTCAATAACCGACTCTTCAGCTGTTTTGACTTCCGGAAAATCGGCCGCATAAATACCGACTACAATTCTCGCTACTTCCTCAATAAACTGCTCTTCGATACCCAGTTCAAAACTGAAGCGTATAGCCCGCCTGATCATTCGGCGCATAACATAGCCCTGCTCTTTGTTGCTCGGGGTGACACCGTCAACCGCCAGGAAAACAGCGCCCCTAAGATGATCGGCAATAACCCTCATAGCCGTGGTATTGGAGTCATAGGATTTAGCGCTTAAGGCTTCCAGTTTTTCAATAATCGGTAGTAGCAGGCTTATTTTATAGACATCGGGGTCGTCTATAGAGGCCGCGGCAATGCGTTCCAACCCGCCGCCATAATCAACATTTTGTTTAGGCAGGCGGCTAAAGCCGTCTTCTGTCTTTAAATATTCCATAAAGACTGAGTTACCAAGTTCAATGAAGCGGCCACAGTCACAGTTAACGTGGCAGTTCTCTCCGTACCTTTTGTCATGGATAACTTCTGGGAATAAATAGAAAGCCTCGCTGTCCGGTCCGCCGGGATCGCCGACCGGCATGGTATCGATGCTGCCGGAACGGCTCCACCAGTTTTTCTGGCCGTAATAGCTGATACGGGCACCATTAAAACCGTTCTTATAGCCCTCCTCTTCGCTACCGATATCGACAGTATCGTTATTAAGCCCGAGAGATCCAAATATTTCCTGCCAGATAGAGGCACTCTCTTCGTCTTTAGGGATATTGTTTTTAGGGTCGCCAATAAAACAGCTGACGTATATGCGGCTCGGATCGAGACCGACTTCTCTGCTTAGAAATTCAAAAAACCAATGGATCTGATCCTTCTTAAAGTAGTCGCCGAGGCTCCAGTTGCCAAGCATTTCAAAGAAAGTCGTGTGACGGTTGTCGCCGACCTCTTCAATGTCCTGGGACCTCAGGCAAGTCTGGCTGTCGGTAAGTCTCGTTCCCTCCGGATGGGGCTCGCCAAGCAGATAGGGTATAAGCGGCTGCATGCCACTGCCGGTAAAAAGAGTTGACGGATCGTTTTGCGGTACAACTAATGCTCGGGGTATAACCCTATGGCCTTTGTCCTTAAAAAAGTCCAGATATTTACTTCGAATTTCTTGGGCAGTCATATCTTGTCAGTTTAACTGGAAATTATGCCGCCGCCAATAACTAAATCGCCGCCATAGATAACGGCTGACTGGCCGGGAGTTACCGCCCTGGCGGCTTCGTCCAGGCTTAAAACAGCCTTGTCGCCTTTGACGCTCAGACGGCAGGCAGCGTCTTTAGCCCGGTAGCGAGTAATAGCCGATAGGGAAACTCCGGATATATCGGCCGCCTCACCTGTCCAATGAAAATTAACCAGTTTTATATCCCTCGACCAAAGGTCCGGATTATCCAGTTTGGTGGTCACGTAAACCTTATTGGCCACCATATCTTTATGAGTTACGTAGTAAGGCAGACCACCACCGACATTCAGTCCGTGGCGCTGACCGATGGTATAGAAAATGGCTCCGTCATGCCGGCCAATGACCTGGCCACCGTCACCTATAATGTCTCCGGGTTTCTGAGGGCCGAGTTCGGCTATCAAAAAATCCTTAATTCCGACACTGCCTATAAAACAAATGCCCTGGCTATCTTTTTTATCGGCCGTTATAAGTCCTCTTTTCCTGGCTTCAGCCCGGACCGCCGGTTTAGTCATCTCCCCGACCGGCATAATGGTTCGCTTCAGTGCTAAGGGTGAAATGCGGTAGAGGAAGTAGCTTTGATCTTTGTTTTTATCCTTAGCCCTATAGAGCCGACCGTCTTTAACAATGCTGTAGTGGCCGGTAGCAATCAGCTCGGCACCGTCTTCAAAGGCGGCATTTAGAAAGAGCTTAAATTTAATTTCCTGATTGCAAATAATATCGGGATTCGGGGTAATGCCTTTTTGGTAGCCGCTGATTAGATAATCGACGACATATTTTCGGTACTGGGACTCAAAGTCATAGACTTTAATCGGTATACCGAGATCAACAGCCACCCTTTTAGCGTCCTTAAAGTCTTCCTGCCAGGGGCAGATAAAACCCGGCAGATCGCGGGTCCAGTTTTTCATATAGACAGCGGTAACGTCGTATCCCTGCTCTTTTAATAAAGCAGCGGTAAGGGAGCTATCGACACCGCCCGATAAACCAACATAAACTTTCCTGGTCATCGTATAATCTTAACCTAAAAATGGCCGAAACGACCACTGTTTAGCCATTCTACTTATGCTATAATTTAAGATATGGGTGCTAGGTCAAGGACCGGAGCCGGGTTCACAATTGTTGAAACCCTTATATTTTTAGCCATATCCGGCCTGATGCTGGCTCTGGCCGTTACTTCTATGGAGGGCAAGGAACAGCAGACGGAATTTGATACTGGTGTTGATACTTTAAAATCCGATCTTAACGAGCAGATGTCCAGTGTCAGTGACGGTAATTATCTTGCGCTTGGAAACACCAACTGTACTACTAATGGTGGCGCAGTACCTGTCTTCGTTACCGCTTCCACGCCGCCGGATGGCAGCTGTACAGTTATTGGTGAAGTAATTGCCTTTACGACCAACACTACTCCGGAGACTTTTAGCGTCCTACCAGTCATAGGCCGTAATTACATAACGGGGACAACTAGCACCCCGGCGACCACTATTACCCAGGCTGTTCCTCAAATATCTACCAGCTACACAAAGTACGCCCAGACAATCACTATGCCCTTCGGCCTGACCCTTGGTAACAATTTTGGCCTTACTACAATTAAACCTAATGGATCCGCCGGATCCGGAGCCATCGGTTTATTTACTTTTACTAGTTTTGAAGGTGGTGCCAATGGTTCCAGTGGTGCCTTAAATTCCGGAGCTTCTCATGTCGAGCTATTTGTCGTCCCAGATTCTTTGACTACTGAAACTGCCGCCACTTTAGCGGGTTACGTTAACGGTGTAGGGCTAAACAGCGGACTAGACAATTGTCCTACTGATGCAGCCGAGGTATGTATTGGCAACAATAGCAGTAGTGCGGAGCCTATAAACCCGCCTAGCGGCATAACTTTTTGCGCTAATAGCGGACAGGATAGCTACTCGGCCCTATTTACTCTTGGCGGCTCTAACAGTCCCGACAGTCTAACTGATACAATATATGATAGATTGAATTGCACAAATTGATGTTAAGTAAATTAAAACAAAGAGAAAACGGCGATACCATTGTTGAGGTGTTAATATCGCTGGCTATTTTAACGGCCGTGCTGGTAGGCGCCTACTATACAGCTAATGAGTCATTCCGAAACGACCGAGACTCTCAGGAACACACTGAGGCCCTGACGATTGCCGAGACTCAGCTCGAGGATTTAAGGACAGCCGGCACGATTAGCGCTAGTGATCAATGTTTCAATAGTAGCGGCGTAGCTGTCTCCAGCTGCTATATTCCGACCGGCAATACCACCCAGAACCTAACTCAGCAGCAATGTAAAAGCCTTGTTGGCAGCTATTGTTACAGTGTCGATATTTCCAACTATGCCACCGTCCAGTACAACGTGCCCTCCACCACGCCGGCCATACCTATAACCCTAAACACCTACGAAGTCAATGTAACCTGGACTGGTCTTAGCGGAGCAAGCGATAATGTCAGCCTTTATTACCGGCAGGATCAAAGCTAATGAAAAATAATCGGGCGGGCTTTACTATTGTCGAGCTGATGATCGCTACGGCTATCTTCACTATTATCCTTATAATTACCACTACGACTATCATCGGCATTACTCAGACTTACATAAAGGGTTCGGTCGAGAATCAAACTGAAGACACCGCTACCTCTATACTCAACGAGATAAGCCAGGATATTGAATTTAATAACGGCAGCACTATTAACACCTCCTACCTTTACACCGATAGCAACGGTGTTATTACGCCCATCCAAAACTCCGTAAACGAGTACTACTTCTGCATTGGCAACGATGTTTACGTCTACAGTTTCGATTTCCCTTTGAATACCTCTGACCCTACTGAGGCTTACAATATTGGCCTAGTCCGCTACTCTGCTACCTCCTGCCCGACAAGCTTAACCGGCCTGCCAAATACCCTTAGCAATATGCCTACTGGCTATGAGGAGCTACTGGTTCAAAATGAACGAATCGGCGCCCTATATATTCAAGGCCAAACCATTAATAGCACCGCTACTTATACCGTTAAGGTAGAGGTCGGCTACGCCAGTAACAGCGCCAATACCCTGATAAGCGATAACAGCGCCTACCAAAATGGCCACACCGTACCACCGGCTAACTATACTTACCCCTATCAGTGCCTGTCGGGCACCGATAGCAGTTTCTGCGCTGTAACTGATTTGACAACAATGGTAGCGCCTCGTATAAATGATTAAGAAGATGAAAGATAAAGATAAAAAAAGATTCGGCAGCAATCAGAGTGGTTATGCCTCCTTTGTCATCACCTTCGTTACCCTTATTGTCGTCAGCCTGATAGTCGTTGCTTTTGCCAGCGATGCCCGGGTTGAACAGAAGAGCTCTCTGGCCAGCAATCTAGCCACCGAAGCCTACTACGCCGCCCAAAGCGGCATTAACGATGCTTATTACGTGATTCAAAAAGAGGTTGCTGCCGGCGACCAGCCTACTTCTACCGGGCCAAATTGTGCCACCAGTGGATCGGCTTATCTAGTCAACAACAGTAATCAGATAGCCGGTAACGGCTCGACCGAATATAACTGCCTGATTGTTAATTCAACACCAAATAGCCTGCAGTATCAGGACGTGGTTCCGGGTCAAAGCCTGGTGGTGCCGGTATCTAACGCCAGCACTGGCAATAGTAGCGATAATATAAATACCATAACCATTAGCTGGGAGTACTATCAGTCAACGGTTAACGGCGACAACTTGTCCTTTATAGATTGTCCAAGCAACAGCGGGGACAAGGCCACTCTGCCAGCCTTAAATAGTACGGGCAGCAACAGTTTTGACCCAACACCAGATTCATTAGGTCATGCCTGCGACGCACCTCCGCTTCAGGTTGATTACGTATCGGCGGCCAGCATAACTAATACCGGACCGTACGGGACTTTCTTCCTAGAACCTACCTCTAACGGTGGCAGCGCCCAGGATAGCACTATCAGCATATCTTCCCAGCAGGAAAGCGTTTATCCTGTGTACTGCAATGAGACAACCCCCGCCAATGCTCCTGGCGGCGCTGGAGAGTATGCCTGTACCCAGACTTTTATTCCAAGTTCAAACTATGAAGCTGCCGATTCGACCTTTTACCTTCATATCCAGACCTTTTATCAGCCGGCCAATATTTCCATAACAGCCACCAATCCGGCCGGTAATGTTATTGATTTTGCCAATGCCCAGATTTCGATTGATTCCACCGGTTCCGCTGGTGGTCAACTTAAAAGACTTGACGAAAGAGTCTGCTACGGCCAGTTCTGCAATAGCATAAGTCCGATTGGCGCCCTCCAGTCAACGCAGTGTATTAATAAATATTTCAGTGTTTATCCAGGTGATTCCAACGACGTACCTGGCACCCCTGCGGGCTGTTAGAGTACCGGCGGCAGGCTAGTGATTGACTGGATTATGAGCTTGTCGTTGCCCGGAGTGAGCCAGTTAATGGGTCCGAAGTCAAACTCTTCAGCGTCATTTGGATCACCGCCTGAGGAGCTATAGGTAGAAGCAGAACTGGCATTATGAAGGGTACCGTAAGATCGGTAGAGATCGACCTGATTGGCGGTAAGTGAGCCGTCTATTACTAATCTATCCTGAGCGCAGTAGTTATTATAGTCATCTTCAGCACCAGGAGCATTGTAGGCGCAGACGTCGACATTGCCACCAGGGCCGGTATCGTCAATTGTACCCCCCTGACCATTACTTATTTCGGCTACGTAATTGCCAAATAGCTGGGTTACAGGCTGGCCAGGATCGGGAATATCATAGGCCTGATTAAAGGGCGTATCAATATAGATATTGGCTCCCTTAACGATCACTTCAAAGACGGGCAAGTTGTTTGGCTGAGTATTTGCTGGCGGAGGACTATAGGTAATATTGGAGGCAATTGTCACATTGGATGTTGAGTAGCAGATATAGCGATCATTTTGTCCGAGGTTAATGGTTGGGCTAAGGGGGTTAACAAAGGTTACTCCCTGCTGAGCTAGGGTTGCACTATCTATTACGCCGCTTGAGGGGCAAGATACTGCTCCTGGTATGCTCTCGGCGAGGGCATAGTAATCTTCCCCTCCACAGTTACCCCCTTCGCCATAATTACCAGTGCCTGAAGGATAGTTGGCAAAGGTAAGGGACGAGGGACTGATCATACTAAGAATATTCTGTCCGGAAGCAAAGCCGCTAATACCACCGCTGGCTAGGGCGGCAGCTGTTGTGCCAGCGCCCGTACTAGAGGTTCCTCCCTGGTTCCAGCTGGCTATGCCGGCAGAATTATCGTAGCAGCCGGAAATATAGTCACTGTCTAAGCCGGAGGAAACATCACCGCCAAAAGATTTAAAGTACGGTTCGGCGGCTTCCGGTGAATAACAGTCAGTGAAAGAATAAGGCGCATCACCCGGATTTATACTAGTCTGTCCGTTGCCATAAGGATCAGGTGTGCCATTCTCATCGGTGATTTGACCGGTGTAGTCCATATAGTCACCATCTGGGGTGACCGAGACATAGGCACAGACTGTATCGCCATAAGCTAGAGGCGGTATGCTTGTATAGAAGGTGGCTGAGACAGGAGTACTAGAACCACTATTACAGCCTGAGGACTGGCCATAGGGCCCACTCGTGGTCTGGCTACCTCCTGGGAGTGGTTCGGGGTTAGGATCACCTGGGGTAGTATAGTAAGCGGCGATAGTTGTAGTGACATTATTGACCTCACAGGCCGCCACCGGGGTTCCTCCCGGGCCGTCCAGTCCAAACGTGGCATTAACAGAACCATGCACATTTACCGTAGTCGGCAGGTCACTAAAGTTAGATGAGGTTACAGTAACCGAGGTACCAGTTGGTGCCAGTGAAAATGTTCGGGCATAACATTCACCAAGCTGGGGAGCGCTGTAATATTCCGTGTTCTGCCCTACTACGGTGCTTGGACCGCCAGAGTAGACCCAATCGTATACAGGGGTGGCGTTTATCCACCAGTAAGCAATGCATTCACTGCCATAATCAGCGTATCCGGCACCACAGGGAGGCGTAGATGCAATATATTCGTAATCATAACACTGGGTGCCGCTTAGGAAGAAACCGGCATCACAAGGACCATAGACACAGTCTTTTCCTTTAGAATTACACGACTTCGGAGCCGAGTAGATGGCCGTAAACTCACACTGACCATCCCCCTCGTTAGTCCACTGGGCCGGACAGGCTGCAGCAGCTGGATATTCCGAAATAAATTCACATTGATCGCCATAATCGGTCCACTGGGCCGGACATTCATAGTAGGCAAACTGGGTATTATAAACAGTCTGGGTATATTCTTCGGTGTATTGGACGTTGGTACTATGGGGATCATAGGGATGATCATTAATGTAATTGGTATAGTTAAGCGTGAAGGGGTTATTGTTATAGCCAGTCGGCGTCCAGCCTATAGTCGTTCCGTATTGGTCACCAGCATAATTAATCTGGTATTCCCCGGTTGGCTGCTCTTGATACCAAGTAGGCTGTGGGGATGTCGTAGTGCCGCCCGGTGCGGCGCTGCTGGTTGTTTGTGGTGGAGCATTCCCCTGAGGCAAAGTGATAGTTGGAGCAGTACTTTCACTAGGCTGATTGGGACAAGGAGGCGTAGTAGTAGGTGGGGGTGGCGGCGGAGTGCAGGTACTCACGCCGCATGGACAGCTTGGCGTAGGCGTACAGGTCTGGCTAGGTGGGCTGACATTTATAGTAAAGTCTATGCTGATCCCGGCAAATGTGCAGTTGTTTGATAAATAGGTAGCAGAATTAAAATTAGCTTGGCTGCCCACTGACTGATAGGGCTGAATTTCACATTGATAAGTGTTATTCCCCTCTTCATCAAACCAGTTAGCCGGATAGGTACGCAAATTAAGCGTAACCTCCAGTTCGGTTGTTTTGGTAACTGTCGGAGCCGTATAACTAATAGATGGTGCGGGGCTACTAGGTGTCCAGTACCTGGTACTAAGATTATCCGGGATAGTCTGCATACTGCCACTTACCCCGCCATTAATTTTGCCGGCTGGTGCAGAATTATTAGTGGCTACATTAATAGCAGTTACCGACGGCGTTCCCCAAGCCCGATTAACTTGTGTCGTCAGCCAAATGGTTTGAGCCCGCTCTAAAGGATCAGATATACTGCCGCCGGTAGTATAAACGGATGAATCAGCCGCATCAGTAGTACCGCCGTCATAAACATCATTGGCGTTACTGGGATTAATCGCTGGATGGCAGAGAAACTCTATTCCGTATATATGTAAAGGGACGGTCTGCCCCGAGCTTAAAGGTATAGGAAGTGTAGAGCCATCATCTGATTCATCGGTACCATAGTAGACCCACTGGTCCGATTGCTGGTAGATTGTTGCGCTACTGCCCGGTGGATGGCAGGCCTGGTCATAGTTTGTCATAGCAGTCCTTATATCCGAGGGAATATCGTTCAAATCAATAGCATGGGCACTGCCCATGCCGGCTACAAAGAATGTAAAGCCAACACTTAGCATCATAAATGCATTAATAATTGCTTTAGGGTGTTTTTTTAAGATATCAAGAAGGTATGTTCTCATTTCTTTGACTCACTGGTCTTAGGTTGTACAGGAGACAGGAGAAGAGAGTTATGGACATCTGCCTCATATTGCACATATGAATAGTGAATGTCTAGACCAAGACTCTTAATGGAATAGTATTTAACTAGAGCCGGACGTATTTTTTTGCTACCTGAAGTATCTTTAGTAAGCTGCGTATAGCTAGTTTTAGCTTCCGGTGCGTTACCGTCCTTGTAATAATAGAAAGTCACAATATACATACAGTTAGGGTCATTTTTATATCCACTTAACCCCTGGGCCCGTGAGGCGGCAGTCTGTAAGTCACTCAGCTGATTATTATCTATGGCGGTGGCGGCCTGGTTAATAAGAACCGTGCTGCAAACAGAACTGCTTGACGAACTAGCAGATAAGCCTATAAAGATCACTACCACTGCGACCGCAGCCACGCTGACTATTGTTGCCAGAACGAGTCCGTGTTCGTGAATGAGCTTATTGATACCTCTATACGGCTTGAATACCGAGATGAATGGTTCAGCTTTTTGTTTCATTGCTCACAGCTAGTTTTACCTCCGTATATTATAGCATTAGCTCTATACATAGAGAAAGACTACCAATCTTGTGTACCCTTTAGGCATATAGAGCCATTCTCCCTCCCTTACTCTGCGGGCTACTAGAGTACCGGAGGCAGACTGGTGATTGACTGGATTATGAGGTTATCATTGCCGGGAGTTAGCCAGTTAATGGGCCCGAAGTCAAACTCTTCGGCGTCATAGCAGTCACCGCCGCCGGTATTACTGCAGCTACTGGGGCTGTAAGTTGAGCTAGAACTGGCATCATGAAGGGTGCCGTAAGAGCGGTAGAGGTCTACCTGATTGGCGGTAAATGAACCATCAACAACAAGCCTATCCTGAGTGCAGGAGTTGTTGTAGTCATTTTCAGCACCGGGAGCATTGTAGGCGCAAACGTCAATATTGCCGTCTGGGGCTGTGTCATTAATGGTACCGCCTTGGCCGTTACTTATTTCAGCTACGTAATTGCCAAATAGCTGGGTTACAGGCTGGCTGGGATCCGAAGTGCCTGATCCTTGATTAAACGGCGTGTCTATATAGATATTCGCCCCCTTAACAACCACTTCAAAAGAAGGCAGATCATTGGTCGGAGTATTTGCCGGTAGCGGACTATATGTAATATTCGAGGCAATCGTCACGCTCTTATTGAGTGAATAGCATATATAGTGATCATTTTGTCCGACAGTAATAGTTGGGTTAAGGGGGTTAACAAAAGTTACTCCCTGCTGGGCTAGGGTTGCACTGTCTATTTCTGATGGACAGGAGACTGCTCCCGGTATGTTTTGAGCCAGGGTATAGTAATCCGGACCACCGCAGTTACCACCCCTGCCATAGCTACCCCCATATTGAGCCGATGGATAATTAGCAAAAGTAAGAGGTGGTGGACTAAGCATATTGAGTATATTCTGTCCGGAAGCAAAGCCACTAATACTACTACTAGCTAAGGCGGCAGCCGTTGTGCCAGCGCCCGTACTGCCTGTAGACCCTCCCTGGTTCCAGCTATATATACCAGCAGCATTGTCGTAGCAGCCAGAAATATAGTCACTATCTAGTCCGGCAGAAACATCACCACCAAAAGCCTTAAAATATGGTTCGGCGGCTATGGGCCCAGAACAGTCAGTGAAAGAGTAAGGTGCAGGTGCATTGCTGGGATTAATACTGGTCTGTCCGTTGCCGTTAGGATTAGAGGTACCGTTCTCATTGGTAATTTGACCTGTGTAGTCCATGTAGTTACCATCCGGGGTAACGGAAATATAGGCACAGACCGTATCGCCGTAAGCTAAAAGCCCTGGTCCTATACCCGTACTGAAAGTGGCCGACACTTGTGTTGGACTCATATTATTACAGCCTGGGGACTGACCGTAATTCATGCTGGTACTCTGGCTGCCTTGAGAGAGCGGCTCCGGGGTAGGATTACCCGGGGCAATATAGTAAGCGGCGATAGTTGTAGTGATGCCATTTACCTTGCAGGCTGCCTCCGGAGTGCCTTCCGGGCCGTCCAGTCCAAAGGTGGCGTCAACATAGCCGACAACATTTACTTTACTAGGCACATCACTGGAAGTGGTTGAAGTTAGGCTAACTGAGGTTCCAGTCGGTTGCAGTGAGAATGTTCGGGAATAGCATTCCCCAAGCTGAGGAGATCCGGAATAGATAGTATTTGGACCGGCAAGCGTACTAGCTGTGCCCACCTGCTCCCAGTCATAAACAGCTGTTGCTGGATTGCTAGTGGTAGTAACGCAATTTGTCCCACTAAGGGTGCTGCCACTGGGACAGCTGTAAGTGCAGGTGGTTTTAGCTTTCTTGCCTGTCCCAGTAGTCGTGCAGTTCTCGGTGGCGGCTGTTATGGTCGTAGTAATACAGCTCGAGCCACTAAGAGTGCCGCTTGAACAGGACCAATAATCAAAGGTTGTTTTCCAGTCAGTTTGAATATAGTCCTCGTTATATTCCACAGTGGTGCTGTGAGGATCGTAAGGGTGGGCAGTAATATAATTAGTATAGTTAAGCGTAAAGGGATTGGTATTGTAGCCGGTGGGCGACCAGCCTATGGTCGTTCCATATTGATCACCGGCATAAACAATTTCGTACTTACCGGTCGGCTGATCCTCTTGCCAAGTTGACGGTGTCGTTGTAATGCCTGTAGGTGCCGTGCTACTGGTTGTTCCGGATGGCTGATCACCTTGGGGTAAATTTATATTCGGGTCAGTACTTTCACTCGGCTGATTGGGGCAAGGGGTACATGCATTATCACCACAAGGACAATTAGGTGTAGGCGTGCACGTTGTTGACGAACCAGAGACAATAGCAATATCGTAGCCACCATTATCATCAGCCGAACAGCCGCTACTGGGCGACGCGCCTACCAAATCTACGTAAGACACGGTGCTGCCGTTACAAGTAAATGGTAAAACCGGCGGGGGACCGTTACTATTAGGACTAAGCTCTAGGGTGGCGCCAGTCGGTACTGTGCCACCAAATTTAACGCAAAAAGACTCACCTGGTGTAACCGTAAAGTTAAAGACACCGTTAGAATTGGCGGTCGTCGAACTCCCTGTACAGGTATCTACTATGGCATCCTTCTCAACACTGCCAGTACCAGTAGTCTTGTTCCAATTATAAATAGTTCCACTAATTGTAGTTGTAGACGGCTCAGTGTAAACCAGACTTCCGTAAGCGGTTCCCCCATTCTGAGGCTCATCCGGATTATTAGTACCTGTCGTAAAGATAAAGGTTGACCAGGTACCGCCAGGTTCAGCGCCAGTCGGAACTCCTTCACCGGCAACCGTAAAGGTTTGAGGATTATCTTCGTCAAAGCCGCACCGCAAATACCACTCACCACTACCGGCACCTATAGCACCCGGGCCAGCCTGGCCAGCAGAATTAACATTTTGCGATGTATAGCCGTATCCTAAAACTACCGACCAGCCATCACCGGTGTTAGGACAATTATAATCCTGCTGGTTAAACGCTACGCTCGAATCCGTACCACCTTCAGAATTATCTATATAGGCATCACTCTTGCCCGTTACTGCCGAGGCAGAACTAACCGAAACCCAGGTGTTATTAGCCTGACCTTCACTTACGCCGGCAGCAGTCTGCCAGGACATTGTAGCAACCAGGCCTTCGAAGTTTTCCGTAGGATCACCAGTCTGAACTCCACAGTCAGGTGTTTCGGCATAGACTTTACTAGTGTGAATGCCAAGCATAGCGGTACAGGCCAGCAATGTGAGAAAAAGTAATGCCAACTTGTGGCGAGCCATAAAGCCGGTAATGTAGCTTGAGGTCATTTTGGCCATCCATAGTAGCTTGCCGGCAAGGTGGCCAGATCCATACTAAAGACCTGCTTTATGTTACTCGGTACTAGGTGTACAGTTTGCAGGTCAACAAAATAGTAGTAAGTGTCAACATAGGTATAACTACTTGTTAGTTCGGCCGCCGAGGTAACAATTGGTACTTGGCCAGTTTCGATCGGACTTATACCGGGTTTTGTTTGCTTACCAACGTATGTTGCTACCGTTGGTGATCCGGCTAGTTGAGTAGTGTAAGAGTCTTGAATACTGCCAGGATTAGAGTCGGTAATATAAACACTCTGGCAAGTATTCAGCTTATAGTCGGCACAGAGTTTGGAGTTAGAATTTACGTCTGAGAGAATCTGAGACGGTGTCATTTTATTAGACTTTAATTCTTTATAGTAGTAATCCGCTTCACTCATGGCATAGGACTGATCGGTAGCAATAGATTTAGCATTGCCCGTATTGGGCAAGGTAGAACTAATAACTCCTGTCTGGATGTGTTGGCCAAAATAAAAGACAAAGACATAGCCACTATACCTAGTAGGATTTGGGTTGCGTAATTCCTGCTGTATACCAAAGTTATAGTCTAAAAGTGCCGTCCAAGAACTGTCTTTCTGGGTTTTAGAAGCATTGGCGCTCGTTATATCAGGTATAAGCTGGTTAATTGACTGATTACTTAATCCTAGACCTAACTTCTGGGCTACAGATATTTCCTTATAATAATTAAAGGCTTGCATACTTAAGGCGCTGCGAGTGGAGGCACCTTCACCTAAGGGGTAGGCAATTAGTTTATCTATGTAACCTTCTGTATATTTGGTCCCATCTACCCTAAAAACTACCTTATGGCTTGCGCTGTTTTCTACGTAGACGTAATGAATTAAAATAACCAGCAAAACCACAAAGAGTACTAGGAGCGGCAGTACTATTGTTTTATTGAGACGCCTAAGCCTGTCTTTCAATCGCACTTTAGGCGGAAGCTCAAACGAAGAAGTTACTGGTTCGACTTTTTGTTTCATTGCTCACAGCTAGTTTTACCTCAACAGCATAGCATTGGCCCTAAACATCAAGAAATACCACTGCCCTGTCGGCTTTAACATGAAGCAGACCACCGCCGATAGTTATCCTTTGTTCGTCACCGGATACTGCTCGTATAACTAAGGTGCATGGTACTAAAAGGCTAATAAAGTTATGGTGCTTAGGTAGAACATCAAAAGGACCGGTAGCATTTACAGCGCTCAGAGAGAAAGCCGGTCCGTCAAAGTAGCCGGTAAAAGGACTCTCGACTTTGACCATCATGGTCGGCTGGCCATCTTTCTGATCAGCCAGTTGTCTGGCAGCTAGAGCTTCTTCCTTGTCTTTTTGACTAGGCGGTCCGGGTCTCTCAGTTAATACTTTCGGATCGCTAGCTACTCCTTGGTTCATATAATTATCTCTTCAACGCTATCGAGTGTTTGCTCCCGGCTGAAGTATTCTCCCGGCAAACCGTTATGCCTGGTCATGACGTACATATTTTGAGTGAAATTGGCAATTAGACGCTTGGCTTTAGCATAATCGCTACGGTCAGCCGGACTTAATTCATTTTCGCCGATTATAGCAATGATGCCTTTAAGTGATTCGTATTTCTCAAGCAAAGCTTGAACTTGAACACTTAATACGTAGTGGCGGTCGCCGACAATTTCCGGAGTCAGCAGAGAAGAAGTTGTTTGAGTCAGATCGACAGCCGGCCTAATGCCTTGAGCAGCAACCTTTCTTGACAGCACTATAATCGAATCCATTTCATGCTGAATAAACTGAACGGCCGGATCGGAAACGTCGTCAGCTGGCACATAAATGGTCTGAACGGAAGTAATCGAGCCATTTTGGTTAGAGCTTAACCTATCCTGCAAGCCTTTAACATCTGAGAAAATGGTCGGCTCGTAGCCGCCTTCACTCGGCACCTGATCGATAATTGTCGATAGTTCATTTCTAGCCTGGACATAACGGTACATGTTATCGGCAAAGAACAGCAGGTCTTTATGCTGTTCGTCACGGAAGACTTCAGCTGAAGCAGCAGCAGCCACCCCGATAAGCGACCGCTGTATAGGGTTCTCGTTCATCTGGGCAAAGAACATGCAGGTGTTCTTAAGTAGATCGTTGTCCTTAAGTGTTTCCCAAAGTTCATGGCCTTCCCTTATACGTTCGCCGATGCCACTGAAGAAAGAGAGACCGCTACCCGCTTTTGCCACATTGTTAATAAGCTCCATCGTCAGTATCGTCTTGCCGACGCCAGCGCCACCTATAATGCCGATCTTACGGCCTTTAACGAAGGGCGTAAAGAAGTCTATAACCTTAATGCCTGTTTCCAGTATCTCCGGCTTGGCTATAGAAAAGTTGTCATCTCTAGCGGTTAAAGCCAGAATATCTTTCCGGGGATTGTCGGCTGGCAGTGGTGGTTGGCCATCCAAGGGATCGCCGAGAGCGTTTAGAATACGGCCGATTGTCTTATCGCCGACGGGTATTTCAATACCTCTTTTAAGTCTTTCGACTGTCTGGCCTTTCA
>Ga0364873_10356_pt1 | contig 24303 bp, 17 predicted proteins | sample ExccelAu500001D3_2_FD_206928 | JGI IMG/M metagenome (GOLD analysis project Ga0364873, IMG submission 206928) | Enriched cells from Trout Bog Lake Hypolimnion, Wisconsin, USA - BchlTB.Aug07.5000.01.D3 | ecosystem: Environmental > Aquatic > Freshwater > Lake > Hypolimnion/Profundal zone | place... | reverse complement strand
GTGTTGCCGACGCTGGAAGAATTGGGAATCGGATTCGTTCCGTTCAGTCCCTTGGGCAAAGGCTTTCTCACGGGCGCGATCAACGAGAAAACCAAGTTCAGCAGCGACGATTTCCGCAATAAAGTTCCGCGCTTCAGCGAGGAAAACCGAAAAGCAAATCAGGCGTTGGTGGCCGTGATGGGCAAGTTCGCCGCCCAAAAGCAGGTGACTCCCGCCCAGGTCGCGCTGGCCTGGCTGCTGGCGCAAAAGCCGTGGATCGTTCCCATTCCGGGCACCACCAAGCTGCCTCGCTTGCAGGAAAATTGTGGCGCGGTCTCCGTTAAACTCTCGCCGGATGACCTGAGTGAACTGGAAGGCGTAGCCTCCAAGATTAAAATTCAAGGGGCGCGCTACCCGGAACAGTTGCAGAAATTGGTGGGACGATGAAAACTTTATGAAACAAGAAAGGATACCAGATATGAACATTATCAAGAATGGCTCACAGCCTTCCATTAAAGGACCGGCAGATTGGTTCACCGGCACGGTGCGCATTGACTCACCGTTCAAGGGCAGCGATGCTGCTCGTGTCAGCGGCGCAATCGTCACGTTTGAACCCGGTGCCCGCACCGCGTGGCACACGCATCCACTGGGACAAACGCTCATCGTGACCGCCGGCTGTGGACGCGCGCAACGCGAAGGCGGCCCGATTGAATCACTTCATCCCGGAGATATTGTCTGGTTTCCGCCGGGCGAAAAACACTGGCATGGTGCGGCACCGACCACGGCCATGACGCACATTGCCATTGCGGAGTTGCTCGACGGCAGGGCCGTGGACTGGATGGAAAAAGTCACCGGCGAACAATACGGAGGTTGATGCGCACCCGCTTAGGCAGCCGTTCTTCGTCCAAAAGCAACCCTTCCTCATCGCGACGGGCGTCGGTCAGGTCGCCCAAAACCTCGCCAAAACCCAGAACGAACAGCGCCATGGCATAGGCTCCCATGGCCACCGCCGGATCGTGACCGGTCCCCGGTCGCAGCACTCGGGATTCACGCAGAAGCTCCAGAGGTTCGCCGGGCGTCGCTTGCTCCCCACGCGCTGCGCGCCGGGACGTCGCGCGGCCCGCCGGATCGCCCTGCTCACAATTATGACTTGCAAATCCGCTGCGAGGTAAGAGAATCCCAAGTGCCACCCGCGACGGTCGCGGGTCAGAAATCAAATGGGAAATTCCCAACCAGAGCAACGCTCCCGCATCACTGAGGCGCAGCGGCAGAAGCCCGATCCGAATCATTTGGTGGACGGCAAATACGCAATTGCCGACCTGGTGGATTTGGCGGAGTTAAAACAACTATTTCAGGGGTTCTCGGAAGCCACCGGTTTCACCATTGGTTTTCTGGATCATCCCGGATTGAACGTGCTGATTGCCACTGGCTGGCTCGATATCTGCACCCAATTTCATCGGGCCAATCCCCGCTCGATCTGTGGTTGTCTAAAAAGCAATCGGCATCTCCTGGGCCAATTAAGCCGGCCGCTGCAAACCAACATCGAGAAATGCGAGCACGGACTGGTGGACTGTGCCACCCCCATCATCATCAAAGGCAGGCATATCGCCAGTCTGGCCACCGGACAGTTGCTGCTCGCGCAGCCGGACCGCGAACGTTTTCGCCGGCAAGCCGCTGCCTATGATTATGACGAAAAGGCCTATCTGGCCGCCCTCGAACAGGTCAAGGTGGTGGACGAAGGCCAACTGCAGCGAGTTACCGCTTTTCTGGGCACTTTGGCCCAGATGATCTCCGAAAAAGGTTACGTCAACCTGCTCCTCAAAGAGAAGGCCGGGCGGTTGCAGGCAGAAATCGAAGAACGCGAGCGGCTGGAGGAGGAAGTGGTGAAATCCGTTGAACGCGAGCAGGAACGGATCGGCCGCGACTTGCACGACGGCCTCTGCCAGATGTTGGTCGGCGCCAAGTACCACGCCTGCATCCTGCAAAGGATTTCGAAGCGTCAGTTCCCCGAGGTAAAGCAGCAGGCGGGCACGCTGGAGGGAGTGCTGGATCAAACGATTGCTTATGCTCGCGACCTGTCCCGCAGCTTGAATCCGGCCAGAATCACCCCGGCCAATCTGGTCGGCGCATTGCAACGGCTCGCCGCCAGCGTGGATGACGCGAAAGGCGCGCGTTGCTCCTGTCAGCTCAAGCTGGTTGAGCTTTCCGACCACCAGGCGGCCGAACAGGTTTACCGGATTGCCCAGGAGGCCGTGCAGAACGCCGTCAAGCACGCCCGCGCCAAAAACATCTCCATCCGGCTCACGAGCCAGGATGGCCGCACCCGGCTCAGCGTCCAGGACGACGGCCTGGGCATTGCCCTTCGCCGGAAGCGCGGCGGCATGGGATTGCGCAACATGGAGACGCGCGCCCGACTGATCGGGGGCCGGCTGGAAATCGTCCGGCGTAAACGCGGCGGCACAACGGTCTCCTGTGAGTTCGCCCAGCCAACCAGAGAACCTGCGTGACCAATCCCAGCACAAGCTCACCTGCGACAGCGAAATGATCCGAGTGGGGGAGGGCAACACCAACCATGAAATATCCGGGCTAGGGTGTGTTTTCAAACTGCGGAGCGCGGCCGTCCTCGGCCGCAGCAATACGCTGACGACCGACACCTCCCGGTGATTATCAGCGGCTTGGCGATTTGGGAGTTGCTGCGCCCGGGACGGGCGCGCTCCGAACGCAATTTGAAAACACCGGCTGCGCCTTGCGTCACTGGCTGCCGAGGTGGGCCAAATGTTCGCGGACGTCTTTCAACTCGACGGCATTGGTGGGCGCGTTGGCGAGATAAATCCGGTAGTTGCGGATGGCCTCATTGGTTTGGCGCTGGCGCCGGGCAATTTCGCCCAGCCCGTAGGCGATCTGAAAACTGTTGGTGAAGGCGGCCTGAAGCTGGAGGAAATCCGCCCGCGCGGCGCCGAGCTGCTCGTTTTGATAATAGGCCACGCCCCGACGGAACTGGGCGTCGGGAAAGTTGGTCTGGATTTCCAGCAACCGGCTGTAGGCGGCCACGGCATCGCCATAGGCGCCGACTTGGGCGCTGACCCGGCCCTTGCCGTAGAGCCAGGTGGGATCATCCGGGGAGCGGGCCAGTTTGCGGTCAATGGCGTGGAGCGCATTCGTGTACAGGCCGGCCCGATTGAAAACCTGGGCCGAAACCAGCATCAAGATTTCATTGTCAGGATGGCGGTTCATTTCTGTTTCCAGCAGCGCCGCGCCGGCGGCGTTTTCGTGCCGCTGAAAATGGGCGGTGGCGGCGAGGACGTTCAAATCGGTGGAATTGAATTCCGTCAGGGCAAAGCGGAAGGGGCGGGTCAGCGGATCGTGCAGCACTTCCATGGCCTGGTCCGGGTGGTGGTAGGCCAGATAGATTGAGGCCAACAAAAGCCGGGTGGTCAGATTGTCCGGCACGAGTTGCCGGACGCGGTTGAATTGGACGGCCGCCTGGCGCAGGTAGCGGGACTGCATGAGGGAGGCGCCGTATTCGAAACAAAAACTGGTTTCGTCGAAGGGGCCATTGGCGGCCAGGACTTCATTCCAATTGCGATACCGGCCGAACTGGTCGGACGTAATCCGCGAGAGGTCCACGACGGCCGGTGATCCGGCGCGCAGATTCTTGTTGAAGGCCAGGTTGATGATGGCGGTCGCATTATTGGTATTCAAGGCGCCCGCCTGGTTGAACAAGGCGGACGCCTGCTCCAATTCCCCGGCGCGCTGGGCTTGGACGCCGAGGGAATCCAAGCTGCGCGAATAGTACGCCCCGGCCAGCAGGGCGTTGGGGTTGGGTTCCGGCAAGACATGCAGGTGCTTCATGAACCAGCCGATGAAGCCGCCATGCTGGGTCAAATCAGCCGGATACTGGGCCTGGGCGATGCCGGTCCGGCTGGCACCGACGACTTGCGTCCAAAACGCCTCGTTCTCGGACAGCAAATTGGTTTCCAAGGCCGGCGGCAGCAACGTATCCTCCGGCAGCGGTTTAAAGGCATAAACCAGCCCGTGCGGTTCCTGGTAAAACCGTTCAAAATAATAACCAAAGCTGGGATTGAGATAATAGATTGGGTGGTTGGTGGAGAGCTGATTCAGCAATCCCAGCACATACCATGGCGTGAACGTGAGGGCGGTGTTGGTCGTCACAGTTTGCGGCCAGATTTTTGGAAAACGCCCGTGCAGATAAGCGTGATAAGGCGGCCACTCCAGAATGTGGGTGTTCACCACCGGGAACTTTGCGGACCGGCCCTCGCGGGCCAGTTCCGCTTGCAGGAGATAGGCCCGGAGAGGTTGTCCTTGATTGGGATCGTCGCTGTCGCACAACAAGATCGCTCCGTCAGGCGGCAGCTTTTGGGCGGTGAATTGCGCGAATTTCAAAAGGGAATCGTCATTGACCGAACGCACGATGGGCGCATTCTTATAGAGCAACAAACCCGCCCCGAGCAACAGCGAAAGCAGTTCGGCGGCCACAATGATGGGGCACAGCCAAAGCCATGGCTTTGGCAGGGCCGGGTCGGGTTTAGGGTTGCGCCGGGTGGGGATGGGCGCTTTGCCGAAGATCAGCAGAAAGTAACCGGCGAAGTAGCCAAGGCACAAGGCCTCCACATAATACAAGGTGAGCGCCGACACGCTGATCCCCAGTTCCTGCATCAACTGGCGCGGACTGAAGGCCGGATCAAAGGTCACCCAGACCAGCAGGCCCAGAAACACAGCATTGACCGCGTGCACCAAGTAATTGACCAGTCGGGCGCCAATCCGGCTGCTGTCGCCAAAACCCGCACTCCAGCGGATGGCCAGCACCAAGGCTGGCAGCAGGGAAGTCAGGGACAGCAAGGCCAGGTCGTGACGAATATCTTGTCGGTTCAGCAGCTTGGCCACATGCCACTGGCTATGCAGATTGGCCTTGATCGCTTCCCAAATTCCCAGCGGAAAGACGCCGGAAAACCTGGCGGCCAGCGGCACCACCAGCAGCAGCAGCAGCAGCAGCCCACCCAAACCAGACAAGGTCATGCGACCCAGAAAATGCAGGTCGAAGAAATCCAGGCCCCGCAGCCAGAGGAGCACCACCAAAAACACCGGCAGAAAACCCAGCAAGGCCCAGTTCTGAATGAGGCACGCCGCATAAAGAAAGGCCGCGAAATACAAGCGGCCATCCCGTTCATCCAGCCGGTATTCGAGCACTTGCCAGAGGATGACCGCAAAGCCGAGCAGTTCCAGGCTTTCCCCGGCGAAACTCGTGGCGTTTTCCCAAAAGGCCAGTTGCCAGCCTGCAAACAGCACCGCCGCCACCGGTGGAAACCAGGCCACCCAGCCGGTGAGAAAGGAAAAATCGCTGCGTTCCCGCTGCCGTTCCATTTCCGTGCGGTCATGCGGCAGGATGGCCACCGAACGCGCCAGCACCGCCAGCGTGGCGGCGGCGCAGACCGCCGAGAAAAAGTTGAGGGCGGCGGGCAGGTGCGCGGCCGGGAGCCAGCGGAAGGGGAGCGTAGCCAGCCACGAGAGCGGGTAGAAAATCTGGGTCTGCCAAGTCCAGCCCGAAACCGAGGCCACTTGGTTGATGTTCATCAAGGTCACCCAATGATTCAAGGTGAACCCATACACCACCAGCATGGCGCCGCCCAGCACCCAGGGCAGATAACGCGGCACAAAGTTGTTCCGGGGGTCGGTCTGTTGGTCTTTAGGCATTCAGTTTCATCCAGTTGAATCCAAGAACCGCGCATTGGCAAGTTCCGTTTCCAAGGCAGGCGTTATTTTTGACATCGCAAATCGGCCACGCATTCCACGTGCTGGGTCTGGGGAAACATGTCCAGCGGCTGCACGCGCGCCAATTCAAAGACACCGTCGCCGCACAAAATGTTCAAATCGCGCGCCATGGTCGCCGGGTGGCAGGAGACATAAATGACCTGGGCCGGCCGCGTCTGCCGCAATTGTTCCAGCAATTCGGGCCAGCAACCTTTGCGCGGCGGGTCCAGCAGCACCGCGGTTTGGGCCGCCGGATATTGGGTCAGCAATTCGGGCAGCACGGCTTCCGCCTTGGCGGCCAGGAACGCTCCGTTCGCCACGCCGCGCGCCTGCGCGTTCTGCCGCGCGGCGGCGATGGCCGGCTGGTCGTATTCCACGCCGGTGAAGGAGGCCATGACGTCCGCCGTTTCGATGCCGAAGAAGCCCACGCCGCAATACAGGTCCAGCAAATGCTGCGCGCCGCCAGCCTGCAAGAAGCCGCGCACGGTTTCGACCAGCTTGGGCAGCAGGAAGAAATTATTCTGAAAAAAGGAGTGGAGCGGCACCTCCCAGCCTTCCGGCGACACCCGGAGCACCACCTTGAGCCCGCCTTTGGGCGGCGGATTGGCCCGGACCTGCTGGATCTGTTCATTCAACGCCGGCTCGGCGATCTGGCATTCCTCGATGTCCTCCACAAACTGGTTGTCCGCGCGGATGAACCCGATGACCAGCTTCTTGGCCGGGCCGTTCCACTGGCTGCGGATCATGATGCGGTTCCGGTAGCCGTAAGGCGCCGGACAGGGGAGGACCGGCGCGATTACCGCCCGCGAAATTTTGCCCACACGCTCGAACAGGTCGGCGATCTGCTTCTGCTTGGCCCGCAACTGGGCTGGATAGGCCAGGTGCTGATACTGGCAGCCGCCGCATTGCCCGAAATAGCGGCACGGCGGCGTCACGCGTTCCGGCGAGGCCGTCTCCACGCGCAGCAGCCGGGCCCGCGCAAAGTGCTTTTTCACTTCCGTGATTTCCACCCGCACCGTTTCGCCGACGATGACAAAGGGCGTGAACACGACAAAATCATCGGCCCGGCCCACGCCTTCGCCGCCGAAGGCAAGATCCTGAATCTGGAGCGTGACCTGGTCATTAACTTTAAGAGCCACGGGCAAAAGGATGGCAGAAGGCGGGCGGAATGGAAATGACGAATGGCGCCGAGCTTTTTAGTGCGGAAAAGCTTCCCATGCGGTTGCCTTTGGGTTATTTGTATTAGCAAAGTCCATGTCCGGGCAAATCAAAGGTGAAAAAGTGTTTCGCGGCATCGCTGTTTCAGCAGGTGTCTGCCGGGGGAAAGTCGTGGTCCTGCATCATGCCCGCCATGCCATCGTCCGGCGCGAACTCGGCCCGGATGAAGTGCCCCAGGAAATCAAGCGCTTTGAGCACGCGCTGGTCCGCACCCGCCAGCAAATCACCGATGTGCAGCGCCGCGTGGCCGCCACGATGAGTTCCTCCGAGGCCGACATCTTCGATGCGCACCTGCTCATGTTGGAAGACCGCGTGCTCATCGAGGAGGTCATCAAGATCATCCAAGAGCAAAAGGCCAATGCGGACTACGCCTTCCACACCGCCTCGGGCCGCTACATCGCCGTGCTGGAAGCCGTGGAGGACGAATATCTGCGGGAACGCGCCGCCGACCTGCGCGATCTCGCCAGCCGGGTGCTGGACAATTTACTCAACGTCAAACAGATGGTTGACCTCCGGCACCTGGCCGAACCCTGTATTTTGGTGGGCCACGATTTAAGCCCCTCCACCACCGCGCAGTTGGATCGGAATTTTGTGCTGGGATTCGCCACCGACGTGGGCGGCAAAACCTCGCACACGGCCATTCTGGCCCGGTCGCTGGACATTCCCGCCGTGGTTGGCGCGCTGAACATCAGCGAGGAACTGGAAACGGGCGATTACGCGTTGCTGGACGGCTACAATGGCACGGTCATCGTCAACCCCACCGACCAAACACTGTTTGAGTACGGCCAGCTCGCCAAAATCAAGGCCTCGCTCACCGAAAAACTTCGCGAAATCCAAGGCCAGCCCGCCGTCACCCTCGACGGCAAAATCATCCATCTCTCGGCCAACATCGAGGACCAGCACGATGTCGAGGCCGTCCTCAAGCATGGCGCGGAAGGGGTGGGCCTCTTCCGCACGGAATTCCTGTTCATCAACCGCGACCTCATGCCCTCGGAAGAGGAGCAGTATCAGGTTTATCGCCAGGTCGCCGCGGCGCTCAAACCCCAACCGGTCATCATCCGCACGTTGGATCTCGGCGGCGACAAGTTTTCCTCGCAACTCCAGATCGCCCGGGAGATGAATCCCTTTCTCGGGTGGCGTGCCATTCGTTTCTGCCTCGCGCAGCCCGAAATGTTCCGCGCCCAGCTCCGCGCCATCCTGCGGGCCAGCGCCAGCGGCAGCGTCAAAATGATGTATCCCATGATTTCGGGCATGGATGAATTGAACCAAGCCAACGCCCACGTGGAGCAGTGCAAGGCCGAGCTGCGCGCGGAAAAAATCCCGTTTGACGAGCAGCTCGAAATCGGCGCGATGATTGAAATCCCGTCCGCCGCGCTCGTGTCGGATGCGCTCGCCAAGCAGGTGCATTTTTTCAGCATCGGCTCCAACGACCTCATCCAATACACGCTCGCCGCCGACCGCACGAACGAAAAAGTTTCGCACCTGTACGAGCCGACGCATCCGGCCATCCTGCGCCTGATCAAGATGACGGTGGAGGCCGCGCATGCGCACGGCATCTGGGTGGGCGTCTGCGGCGAAATTGCGGGTGATCCCGTGCTCGCGCCGCTGCTCCTGGGTTTGGGCATTGATGAATTGAGTGCCGCGCCCTCGGCCATTGATTCCGTGAAATACATCATCCGCCGGGTCAAGAACGACGAGGCGACCCAGCTTGCCGATTTCGCCCTGCGTTGCGAGTCGCCCAGTGAAATTTATGCCCGGTGCCAGGAGTTTGCCTACCAGACCGCCCCCAGCCTGTTTGAAACCAAGGTCTGAGATTTCGCGGGCAGCGGCTTGGTTTGCGGAGCGCGGGTCTGCGACCCGCAGCAACGCCGCCAGATAGAATGCGTTTGCAGTCAAATGGAAGCGGCATGGAGTGTGGGCATTGCTGCGGCCGAGGACGGCCGCGCTCCGAAGGCAATTAAAAATCCTGCGTTTCGCGGCTTTGCTTGTACTGGCGGTGAAAATAGAGTAGTTATTTCCCCATGAGCGACACAATCAATTATTCGGTGCCCACGGTCATTGAGCGGGACAATCGCGGCAATGACCGCGTGTGGGATTTGTATTCCCGCCTGCTGGTGGACCGCATCATCTTCATCGGCACCCCCATTGACGATCATGTTTCGAACATCGTGGTGGCGCAGCTCTTGTTCATGCAGATGAGCGACCCCAAGAAGGACATCCACATCTACATCAATTCGCCCGGTGGCAGCGTCACGTCCGGTCTGGCGATCTACGACACCATGCAATATCTCACCTGCGATGTGAACACCTACTGCGTGGGACAGGCGGCCAGCATGGGCGCGGTGATCTTGTGCGCCGGCACCAAGGGCAAACGCTATTCCCTGCCCAACTCGAACATCATGATTCATCAGGTGCTCGGCGGCGCGGAAGGCCCGGCGAGCGACGTGGAGATCCGCGTCAAGCACATGCTCAAGCTCAAAAACACGCTGAACGCCATTCTGGCCAAGCACACGGGCCAGACGATTGAGCAGGTGGAAAAAGACTGCGACCGCGACAATTTCATGAGCGCCGAGGAAGCCAAGAAGTACGGGCTGGTGGATATGGTCGTGCAGTCGCGCAAGGAAATCCCGGGCGCGGACAAGGTGTGACGGGAGCACACGCGCCCGCGCGTGTGTCCGAGCGCGCCCGCGCGGTCGGGACCAATGCGCGCCTACGCGCGTGGCACTCGCGCGTTGGCGCGCGCAGGCGCGGTTGACGGGGCGTCAACCGCCACCGGCGAGGCGCCTGTGCTCCCCGCCCCCGCGTTGGCTTTTCACCGCTGCGAGACAAACGGATTGCCTTTAACGTAGAAACGCAGCAGCCGTTTCGCCCAGTGTCGGGCGTAGTCCACGCCAATGCGCGGACGTTTCACAACCGTGATTCTCTCGGCGCTTTCCGGTGCGGCGATAAAAAAATCGTTGCTCAACAGATCGTGTCCGTTCAGGCGCCGGTCAATCTGCATGGCGCGGCAGAGCAGCCCAGGCCCGCACGAGCGGCCGGCCAGATGCTCCACCGGTTCCAGCGCGCGCAGCAGCACCGCCGCGGCCTGGCCCTCGCGCTCGGTCACCACGTTCATGCAATGATACATGCCGTAGATGAAATAGACATAGGCGTAGCCGGGCGGGCCGAACATGGTTTTCGTGCGGGCGGTCAGGCCTTTGGCTGAATGCGCGGCCAGGTCGTGTGCGCCGAGATAGGCTTCCGTCTCGACAATTTTCCCGATGCGCCGGCCGTCGCCGGTTTGGTGGACGAGCCATTTCCCGAGCAGTTCGCGCGCGACCAGTTGGGTGTCGCGATCGTAAAAGCTGCACGGCAGTTTTTGCATGGCGCGAGTATAGCGGAAGCGACCGCAGCCGTCCAATTTGCCACCAAAAGTTGACGCCTTTGACCTTCAGCATCCTTTGGGCGACCATACGATGCTCGGGGGTGGCCACTTTCGGCGGCTGGATCCGGGCGAAACGGCCTCCGATTTTATCCAAAACCGGCATGTTCGATTCTCCAAAGGACGCAGGAACGGCCTGGGCGAGCAGGCCGTGGAGTGTTTTTAGTTGTCGTGGCGGTTGCACCTCCGGGATTTTGGTCCGCCGGCTGCAATAGATCAAGAAGCACATCTTCCCTCTTGTTGTGGACACCAGCCCCAACAATGCGCCGCGTGTCCCCAAAAAGGGTTGACAGTGAGAGCTGCTTTGGGAAGGATAACTTCATGGATATTGGACCTGACCAACTGCCTAGCTGGCGTGCTCCGCGAACTCCTCGCTCCAGCACCGGCCGGTCCGGTGAGCCACGCCACCCACAACCCCCCACAAAAAAAATGAACGCATGGCTTCTCTTAATCATCGTCGGCCTCATCGGTGCCGCCCGGGCCACCGCCCAACCCCAAACCTCTTCCAATCATCCCGCCGTAAAACTTTCCTTCCTGCCGGCAACCAACGCCCCGGCCCCGGCCGCTTCCGCCAATACCAATCGCCCCAGCCTCATTGCCGCCCAACTTGCATCCGCCAGCCAAGCCATGTCCGCCTACTACCAGATAAGCAAAGATCCTGTGGACGGCACCGTCACCATCGAGCAGCTTGATTATGATCACCTCGATGACGGCCTTGGTTCCGAACTTGTCTGCTGGCTGCACCCGCCCAAAACCTATCCCGAACAAGTCAGCCTGCACATACACAGCTCCAGTGAAGAATGGCGTTTCCTAGAAGATCACGGATTCACTATTCGTGCCGACGACGAGCGCAAGAATTATGGCGACCAGAAGGATTACAGCAAAGTCGTTGATGGTGGCGTGATCGAAAATTTCTATGTGGATTTCAGCATGGACGAACTCCATCAATATGCCTGGGCGCACGATGTCTGGTTCAAGCTTGGTTACAAAAATTGTCAGCTTGCCTATCGAGACCGCCAGAAGTGGAAACTCCTCTGGAAATATTTCGATCTAAAAAAACAGCAAGAGAACATGACCGTCAGCAGCACCATTGGCGGTCCCTGACCTTCTGGCTTCCCCCGCAGCAAACGCTTTCGAAGCCGTGCCTTGCGTCCATGCTACCACGCAATTATTATTTGCTTTCATCCCATATTTTTTTGACCGCAACAAGAAAAGGCATATCAGGCATTTTAACACCTGAGACAAAGCAACCGTGCAAGTGGAAATCAGAGCCGTCAGCGGTTACTAAATATTGCATCGCCACACGCTCGCCATTTTTATTTGTCCATCGCGCCTCAACCAAATAATGCGTGTAACGCTCAGGTTCAAAATCAGAAAGCTTATTGGCGGACCATGACGCACTCGGCGCGACTACATCGAAGATTTCCCCAATGGAAACCTGGGTGCCCCATGCCTGCAAATATCCACGTTTAACCACCTTTGACCCATAGGTGGCAATTGAATTGGCTATCAGTGCGTCTTGACGGGCACGTTGTGCCGCTAACTGGGCGATGCGTTCCTCTTCTTTGGCCTTTGCCTCGGCGGCGGCCCGCTCTGCTTCGATTCGTGCGCTTTCTTGGGCCTGTCGCTTTGCTTCTTTTGCAGCCTTGAAGGAAATGACTTTTGGTTCTCGCTCTAGTGCCGCGGCATCAAAATTATCCCATGGCATTCTTAAAGTAAAATTGCCAGCACTATCTGAGAACACTAAACCATCATCACTAACATGAATAATTCTTCCGCGAATGAACTTATGATTGCTGAGGCTAAATGTTCTGATTTCATTTTCAGGCAAAGGCGGTTCTTTTGGCGGCTGTGCAAGCGGCCTTGTGTCCACCAATAAAACATTCGTAGTTGGCGTACCAATAAATTGACTCGAACTGACCGCAGTCATATCGCTGCCGACTAGCGCCTGAATTGGAAATGCCTGATTTGATCCAAGTGCTCCTAGATTTGGCCCTACGAAAGAAATATTAGTCGGTTGCAAATTTGTGAATTGGACCAAATTAGTCTGAACGCCAGGTATGTTAGTGGTGGTTATGGGTAAATTTGGCGTCAAGTTAGGATGGTTGGGCAGGGGGGCAGACTGACCAGAAGCATTGCCTCCAAATATTGGTTTTAACGCTCTCAAACTCGATTTAGATCTGTTGGCTTCATACTTAAACGCAACGATTCCGGCAAAAACGAAACAAGCGAGACCCAGAGCCAGGAAAATACAAACAGCCCTTTTTCGGTTAGATTGTGCGAGGCCGTGTGACAACATTTTATTGGATTGATCCGAAAGCGGTTCAACGGGTAAAGGGCAAATGTCGTTTGTAGCAGATTCGATGACAGGATCCGCGGTTTGTTCTACCTCTTTCAAAAATTCCCTCAGGGTGACCCACCCAGAGCCATAAGCTACTTCGGTTAGCAAACCGATTTTCCCGGCGTTCAAAAGGGTTTCAATTTCATGAAGTGGCATCGGACCATCCTGACGTCCACGCCACCGGATAAGATATTCATGTGGTTTTGATGCCACATTTGCTGAGGGCACGAAAAGTGTCGTCACCCGCTTGCAGTTTGGGCAAGCCACTGATTTGCCAGCGTCCGCCGAGTCAAAGTCCAAGTGGGTTTGACAATGAATGCAGGAGCATTTTATGCGCATAAGTGTTTAGGAGCTTTGTCTTGGTACCAGCCACACGATGGCAATCACGGCCAATGACCAAATTGAAACCCAAATCCAAGTTGGAGCGGCGAAGACGATGAAAATGACAAGCACTCCGCCTATGAAGGCCGGGAGGTCCTTTTGGGAGGTGCCGTAGGAAAGAAGGCCCAAAGCTATCGCAATCCAAAGAACCGTCGCCAATGGATTCAAATGGTTTGGTGAAGGAGATTGGCTGAGGTCTTGGAGATTCGAGGGAACATTCTTTTGGGAGTATTGATTTCCGACTTTGCGCACATTCATTTGAGGTGAAAGTCTCGAACTTGTTCCGCTGTCTGTTTGCGACGTGGGATAAATTTTCCATTGAAAGCTGTGGCCTTGAGCTGTCACCTCAACTCGTGCCGCTTCGGTCCTAGCGCCGGTTCTGGCTATTAATAGGCCATTGTAAATGCTGCCGCTTACCTTCGTTAAAGTAAAACTTTGTATATGTGTGCCCATTGTTTCTGGATTTTTGAGGAGAGATCTCTGAATATCGTTTCTGATTTGAATTTGAAGATCAGCTTGCGTGAATTGGTGTTCTGGCAAAGCGAAAATAAAAGCCGCGATCACGATGCCCCAGCAAACCATCATGGTTGATATTGGTTTCACCAACGACCTCCTTTGATACTTGTTGTTCAAAGATTGTTTCACGAACTTCTCCTGATTTGCTCCAACATGAAAATACCACGATAGAAGAAGAACCCCACTGGCCAGAGGAAAAGGAAAGCGTGGAATGTTTAGAAACAGGCCAGCAAACAACGCACATAAAACATAAATGACGGAAACATAGAACCAAATCATGTTGGTTCGAGCCTCTTTTGCACGGTTCAAGAAATCCGCGTTTTTCGCATGGAGAAAAGCACCAAAGGCGGGAGAGAAAAGAAGGCTCCAGCTTGACGCGGCGTATGGGTTCCAGAGAATGGGGGTGCCGGTGTCGCTTGGCCGGCTTGGTTTGCATTGCCATCCTTCAGGTACGTCCTCCCCATCCCATTCCTTTGCTTCTGCAAGGTAATTTGGCTTGACGCGGCGCTTTTTTTTTGGAGGTGGTAGTTCTGGTGAATATGCAGCGACTGGCACGGATTCTGGTGACGGACTGATTGTGAGTGACGGCGCGGTTGAGGGCTCAGATGCTGCGGCTGTGGGCGGAGGCGTTGCGGGAGGTATTGCAGGTGGCGTTGGTCGGCCCGATCCGCTTTGCCAACCTTCAGGAATGTCTTCCCCATCCCATGCTTTGGCTTCTGTCAGGTAATTTTGCGTTGCGCGGAGGTTTTTTTCGGGTGCCTGTGATGCTGCTGAAGATGCGTCCACCGCCGGTGAAGGTGGCGGTGTGGTTGCAGGCGCAGGTGGTGCGAGCATGCTGCCGGCCGCCTGCTGTGGCTGGGGCGCGGCTTTTTTAGCTTGCGGCACAACAAATAATTGGTGGCACGATGGGCAAGTGATTTGTGTCCCACGACAGCTCTCCTCAGACTGGATTTGCTGGCCACAATGCAAGCAGAACACTTTAATTTGAGCCATAGTTTGATTAATAGGTTATGGTAATCATTGAGGTTTTGGCTTGTAGCCGTGGCCATGAGTGAAACTAGTTGGGCCGTCGGCAATGCGTTGGAGATCCAATCCATAGGAAAGTCCATTCTTAACGGCTAGCTCTTTTGCCTGAATGAAGGCAGGAAACGAATCCTCGAAGACATTGAACGCGAAATAAACGTCCTCGTCAGCTTGGAGCCCAAAATAATTGCTCATCTGGCTGGGATAGTGAACCGGATCTATGCCCCGCCCGGGAATTGGTTCCGCAATTTCATCGTCAAGGCCCGTCGTCCAACTGATGTCGGTTTCGTTGCGGCTCAAGTCAGCGTTACGGCATGGATAAATACGGCCATAGCGGGCAATGAGCCAAACAACTCGCTTCCCGGTTTCGTGTTCCTTTGGCAGGCGCAGCAGCTTTTGCAATTCGTCAAGCTTGGCCGCCACTTGAGCTTCCATATCGGTCAAGCGTTGCTTTAGTCGTTTAATGTTTTCTTCCGCGGCGGCAAGGCTATTCTTGACTTCCAATTCGTGGGCCTGCGCGGTTGCGAGTTCAACATTGAGGAACTTCAGTCGTTCAGCGGGATCGGCAGCACTGGCGGAATCGAGGTCCTTGCTGTTCCGGTCAACTGTCTCACGCGCTTGTTGTATCGCCGCCAGAAGGTCTTTTCTCGTTGCGACAAGGGTTAATTGCTGCTTCCAGCGATCATCAACCGCCTTTGATTTGAGCGAGACGGCAAGTTGAATGGCCTGCTGCAGATTGGTTTCGGCAAGGGCAAGACGACGCTGGAGCATTTCTTGTGAATCAGCGGATGAGGTGGACTGACTCTTTTCCTTGCTCGTGAGCAATACCACGAGCACCGCCAACAGAATGATTCCACCAAAAGCGTTGCACAGTGTATCGAGCAACAAATAGAGGCTGTCGGATGGAGTTTTTCGGCGCAGGTTCATTTTATCCAAGTCCGACCCATTCCAGGAATTTCTGCCACCAACTTTTATCTTTTGGCGTCGCAGGTAAACTGGCAGCGGCGGCAGCTTGTGGTTTGGCTGGCTTCGAGGGTGTAGCAGCACTTGCCGCATTTGCCGGAAGTCCTGGGTTGGTGTTTGAAACAGAAGGATTTTGAGCAGGAGCGTTGGCAGGCGTGGGCGGCGTGGGTTCGTCAATCGCCGGTGGTGTGGAAAAGTGGGTCTGCCGATCTTCTTCCAAGGCGTCAAATCCAACGTCAAATCCCGAATCACGGGCTGATTTGACCAAGTCTCGAAAAGTTTCGATGCCAGACGGACGGACTAGAAACACCACATATTGATCAAGCGATTTTGCATGGCCAAGATATGATTTAAACGCAGTATCCGCGTCAAATGTTCCCAACTGCTTCCGCTGCTCAGGATGATCAAAATGCTCGATTGCCACTCCAGAACCGGACACAGTAACCAATATCGGCTCTTTGGTCGTGGAGCTTTTATCGGGAATGAGCCAAAGTTGTCCATCGCGCTGGCGAAGTTTCAGGAGTTTGGATTGCTGTTGCGCAACCTGTTGATCCAAGGTTGCCATTACGCTTCGAGCTTTCGCATCTTGCCGCGCAATAGTTTCCGCTTCTTCTTTCGCATGTTGGACGGTGGCCTTCAAAGCGGTAAGTCCAAGGACTTTGTCGCGGGCAGCGATGGACGCCTGACTCTCTGCCATTTGGTCGGCAACTGCCGCCTGCCTTTTTTGTTCCTCGGCCAGTTGGGAACGGAGCCGGGCAATGTCGGCATTTAGCTTTTCCGGGTCGGGTGCGGTGTCCGCCATCGCCAGCAATTCTTGCAACCGGTGGTTTTGCGCATCCACTTCCACCTGCTGCGCAAGCGTCTGCTGAAGTCGCCGCTCAATTTCAGAATCTCCAGTTGGTGAACTGCTACTTGTAGGCCGACCTAAATCCGTTGCCAGCAGCAGGGCGACGAAAATGAGCACACCACTGACAGCGGTGATGATGTCAGCAAAAGCGAAGAAGCTGATCTTCGAATCGAGGCTTCTGAGCCGGCTGTTCATGACTTGGTTTCAGTGGCAATTGATGCGGAAGGAGGTTGCTTTCGATCGGCCAACCGGAGCTTGGTGACGATGTGCGAATGGCAATAGTCGTTGCACTCATCAAGAAAAGCCATCTCGCGTTTTTGTTGAAACGTTATCACCAATTGCAGAATCAGCGTAAAAGTGAGGGCGACCAACGTGGACTCGAAGGCCGTGGCAAGCCCGCTGGTGACGCCTTGGAGCGAAGCACGAATCAGAGTCAAGTCGCCGGCGGCCTGCAAGGTCTGGGTGAACCTCCCGATGGCCAGAGATAATCCCAAAACCGTGCCGATAAACCCAAGCACAGGAATCGCCCAAACCAAGCCGTTGACGACCGTATAGCTGGAGGCCACCTGGTCCTCATCATTTTGCGCTTGTGCCCGAAGAATTGCGGAAACGTCGTTGACCTGGCCGATGTTCTTAAAGTTGGACAAGGCGCGGTCAATGCGGTTGAGCAAAACAAAATGCCGCGGTTGATCAACCATTGAGTGGATGCGGGCTAGAACCGTGGCGGCGGTGGTTTCGGTCAGGATGAATTCAGGCTCGGTAGGCACGGCCGATAGCTTCAGGGCACGCTCTTGGAACGTTATTTTCTTTCCCTTCAAAAAGAGAATGGACAGGCCGCCGAAAAAGAAAAACGTGGCTGGAATCACGGCGAACTGATTGCTGGGGCGCATATAAATGGCCGCGACTTTGGATACCACGGGCAAATGTATAAAAACAAACAGCATCAAGGCATAGAGAATGCCCGACAACAACGCACCGATGAGAAAAGCGAAGGCGTGATTGACGCTGGTGTAACGTCCGCCTTTGAAGCCAAAACGATTTTCGATGTCGCCTTGCGACCACGCGAGCAAATCAGGATTGCCCAATGCGCCATCAGCCGGTGTTTTTGAGATTGGGAATTGTGCCATAATTATTTTAGTTTTTATTGCGAGACCCGATTGTTAACATGATTGTGCCGACGATTCCAAGACCAATACCAATAATAATCCCATTTTGCCGGTCAGCCATCAGTCCAAGATTGTTGACACGGCCATAACCACTTTCAACGGACTCATCAAAGGCCAGGAAAAAATATGCGCTTATGGCTAGGCCGGCAATCAGTGCAATCGCGCCAAGAGCTTGCAAACCTGAGGAACTGGTTTGCCTTGGCGGGGTTGATTCGCGCAAGGTGTCCTTGGTCGGCAGGCCTGATTTTTCAGATGCAATTTGTGCGTCTCTTCGCCGTTCTTCAGCCAGCAATTCTGCTTGTCTTTGTTGTTCGCGTTGGCGTGCCGACTCCTCTGCTTCTTGTCGTATTCTGTTTTCCTGCTCTATCCTGGCGTGATGTGCCGCCAGGAGAAGAGCCTCTCTCTCGGCGACATAGTCACGAATCGTGACCCATTTGCCTTGGTAAAAAGTTTCGTGCAGCAATCCGATGTCATTTGCGGCTAATTTTGCTTCGATCACGGCAGCAGGATACGGGCCCTCCTGCTTTCCGCGCCAACGCACAAGAAACTGTGCGTTGAATCCCTCGGATAGTTCGGTGAAGTTGTTCATGGTTGTACCGATTGTTGATACATTGGCGGCAAGACACCTTGAAACGAAACGTCACCGGGATCCACCCCCGCTTTGGTGAGAAAATCCTGGCACGGAGCGGTAAAGGCAAATAGTGGTGATAACGGGACCGCCGATTCTCTAAGCTGATGTCCATTTTCGATTTTTTTTGCCAACAACACCGGCAGTTTGCTGGCGGCGCTGTAACCGAAAACCTCCCCGGCAATGGAATCGTCTGCGAAATTTGGTTTGCCGTCCAAACCTACGAACCCGACATATTGCAGGCCGCTTTTTGAAGACGATCGAGCTAGTGCCAGTAGCCCATCCGCCTGTTTCACGTAAGAGACTGGTCTAGTGGAGGCAAGAAATTGTTCCAATTTCTGCGACAAAGCTGCGACCTTGGCCGGCACAAACCAGTCTCCGTTGCTAAATTGATCGCCAACAATGTGTTTCATGCTGGCTTCATGCATCCGCGCGCCCGGACAAAATGAAAGTCCCCAGGCGTCGGGTTGCAATTTCATCAGTTCCATTAACCGCAAAAATAAATATGCCCGGAAAAGCGGCGAACCTTCAGTCGAACCTTTGACAGAATCCAAAACTTCCAGCAGTGGCTTTGCGTACGCATCACCACCCGTCCAAACTTTCTCAAGTCCGACAGAATGAAACGAAGCTGTTTCATCCGGGTGGTCAAGCAGTTGAACGCCATACAAAGCCTGGGTCGGAGAAAGTTTGTATTGCCCGTTGAAATAACCGTAGTCGCGTTCCTCAAAACTGGCGCAAGTCGCGGATTCGGAGGCTGTCCAAGCCGTGACTTTCTTCCATCCCATGGAAGGTTCAAAGGCACCGGTAGTAATCCATTCCACAGAATTCTTTCCCTCCGCATCAAGTGAGAGCCGGTAGCGTTGATGAACTGCACTCACCGCGGGGTCGTTGTTAAGCTGCTGAAAAATTTGCCGTTCGCCGGGCATCACAACCTCAGGAACAAGGCAGGGAGTTCGGGCTTTGCCGATGAAAGCCCAAGTCCCAGCATTCGTCGCACCAAGCAAGTTTCGCAGGAATGTCTCGTCGGTCGCGCTCAATGATTGAACCAGCGAGGCAGCGGCGGCAGCAGGCGTACCAGAAAACTCAGACGAGGCCACCATATTTATGCCTTCGGAAAACTCTTTGACCGTGTGTGCCTTTCGGATTGCAGCGGTGCCTTCATCCAGTTTTTTGAGTTCCCCGTCATAAGCCGCAAATTTGGCCCTTACGGTGGTTGCGCGTTGCAATAGGTCACTACGCAGGTTCAATTGGTTGGTGAAACCGGACTCGGTGTCGGTAATTTTCTGCACGAGATTGGCGAGCGAGGTAATTTGCGCCGTGGCTTTTTCCAAAGGCGCGCGGTAATCGAGTTCACCGCATTTCTGCTCGGCGGACGAAACCCACTGATCAAAAAGCCCATTGACGGACGCACCTTGCTCAGTCAAGAAATTTTGCCACTGTTTTTCAAACGCCTGCAAACGCGGCTCATTTTCAGCCTTCAAGTCTGGCGCGAGGGCGTCCAACGCAGTGTGTGCCAGAGCGAGTTCGTCGGCGATCCCCGCCAAACGGGATGCGGCCGCTCCGCCGGTGAGTTGTTGCGGCAGCTTGTTAAAAGATGTTTCAAAATTTGACAGCAGCGTGTGCTCCTTCGCAGCAAATGTTTCAGCGCCAGCAACCGCGTTGGCATTGCCAACTTTTTCGGAGCGCGCCCGTTCCAACAACTTGTCAGTCGTGTGGACTTGTCTTTGAGCAACCGCGTCTTGAAGTTGTTTGGAAACATCACTCGATTTCATCTCAGTAACCACCAACCAAGCAATGAGGGCACCAATCAAAAGAACGATGGCACTGGCGGCGAAAATGATGCGGCGGCGGATTGAGGTTCGCCGGGCAATCTCGGCTTCGAGCAAGGCGGAACGCTTCCGAAAACTAGCGGCAGCTTCCTCTGGTATGGGGCGGGTGAAATCTGTCAGCGAACGCCATACTTTGTGCATCGCTTCAAAATCATCACGGAGTTCAGGCAGTTTAACATATCGTGCCGAGGTGTCCTTTTCCTCGCTTTGCTGAATTTGATAATCCAATTTACTCAGCAAGGATTGAAATTCGCCATCTTTTCTATTCTTTTCCTGTTCGCCTCGCGCCCAAGATTCGATAGCGGCAAGTTGCGCCAGCGTGGCGGCGGGCAATTGTAGTTTGAATTCGGCCTGCAGCCGGTGAATGAAGTCCAGCATTGCGACGGCATCAAGCCAACTAGAAGCACTTTGGAACTTGGCCGTTTCTTCGAGTAGAAATTCGCAACGTAACGCCTGCGCTTTGCGCCAAATTTCGCCGTCAGGCGGATTTTTGAAACCAAATGCTTCGACGGCCTCAATCTCAGCAACGATCAACTTGGGTTCCGCACTCTCCAACGAACTGCCAAGATGCTGCAGCCTGGTTGCCAACACTTTCGCGTCAAGACGTGCCAGTTCTGACGCTGCGTTGGCGTCCGCCGGGTTCAATCGCACAATACTTTGCAATGTTTGCAATGCCGCATCGTCATTCCGGCTCAACACCGCGCTACGGAAAGCCGAATAAAGCGGATGGTCCGTCGTGATGCCCTGGGCATAACATTGGTTAAGGGTCTGGACGGAACGAGCATCAATTCTATCGGCGACAGGCAGCGAATTATGCTGGCAATACTCACGCCACTCATCTGAACCACGAAATTCCAGCGCCGTCACCAAGTCCAGAAGATTGGGGGCGGTTTCAGCGAGTTGAATTGCTTGGGGGCGATCTCCGGCTTTGACCATCGCCTCACACTGTTGCAACCGGAGATTTGCCGCATGGCAGGCAGTGGCATAATCTGCTGCCACTTTCGGCGCAACATCGGCATTGCCCGCATTCTGAAGCAGTTCAGAAATCTTCCGGCCGAGGCGTTCTGTTTCGAGTAGGGTCATTTCAAGTTTTTCCTTGTCTAAATTTCATTGCTTAGTTGGCGGAATTGATACTTGGTCGAACACAGCGTTAACGGATACCTTATTTGTCCCCGAGCATACAGCAAAGCCAACAAGGTAATTTTGGTCCGGCATAGCAATATTAGTTGTCCCCATATTTTTCCACGTTGTGCCATCTGCGGAAAAAGCTCCCGAGAAAGAATTGGTTTGTCGTAGAATTCTTAGGTAAACTGGCAGTTGGGGCATTGGGAGATCATAAGGGAGCGAACAGTAAGCTCCCTGAGTCGCCCGCTGGAACCAAAGTATATGCCCGTTCGACAGACCAATGAATACAAAAGGGGCGCTCGGCTTTTCTGACTTACGCATCATTATACCGCGTCGGCTGCTCACTTCATCATTAGTACTAGAAAGTCGGGCGAAAAACGTCACATCATTTGAAACGCTTTGATCAACAAAGAAAAAACTGTCCGATTTTCCATTGATATTTGTTCCGCGACCTTTGAGGACAAACGCTACTTTTTCCATATCAAAAATTACAGATGTTTTGGCGTCGTCTACTCCAATAGACCTTTTATTCCATGGTGGTGGTAGTTGGACGAAATCTTCTTTAATGGGGGGAGGGATTTGTGGCTGACCTGGCGGTGCTTGATCTGGAGTTGTCGTTTTTGAATGCGCATTATCTATTGTTGATGCCTGTCTTACTACTTGAGAGGGTTTCTTATACAAGACCTTGAAAAACACCAACGCTCCGAGTGCCATCAGCAGGACAATCGTGGCTAAGAGTAGCAGAGCAGGAAATTTGCGTACTTGTTTCGCATTTTCATATTTCTGATTTAGCGCTTCGTATGGATCCTCGTCAATAGTAACGACAGATTTTGGTCTCATACCGGAAGGTGTCCGCTGTTGCAGGGCGGGCACTTTCAGTGGGGCTCTGATGGAAATTCCCACGACGTTACTCTCCACGCTGCCTGAGGTGTTAAACGCTTGAACTTGGTAGCGTTTGGATCGGCCTTCGGGATTCAGATTTTGAATTGTGCCACTTTTCCCAGCCAGTTCTTTTGGTTCATTGCGTTCAATTTCAAACCAGCGAATTGTCGGTGTGGGAACTCCATCGGTGGTGACTTCAAGCCTCACGGCGGTGCCCTCTTGAATATCGTATTTGTCCGAGATGAGTTTGACAAATTTGGGCGGTTGTCGCCCTGTGCGCGCAAAAGCAGTTTCCTCACCTGTCCACTTTGTTGCGCGTATGGCAGAAAGCGCTCGACAATCAGGGGTGGAAAAGCGACTTGCCGCCGGATTGTCGGAGTGAATGCAACGCCAGCGAAAATCAGCCGGGTTATCTTGCTCTTGCATTGAGGTGGTAAATGTATAGTTCCATGCGGCTGCGCGGAAGTCCCGACGTGAATCTCGAACCTCCAAAAGCTCCAAACTTTCCGCGATGAGTTCCAAAATTGTTTCGTCAGCCTGATCGTCCACGCGGAACGAAGCACCCGCTCGTGCTTCGAGCAAACCGAAACCATTCACGGCGTCACCAGTGATCCGTTGCCAGGTTTGCGCCGGCACATTTGATCTGCCAGCGAGGGCCGTGAGGTCATCCCAAGCTTCATTTTCCAGCATCTGCGGTTCTTTTGGCCACGACTTTACCCAACCCGGCCAGTGGCGCAGAATCACAGGCGGCGTGGGGAATTGCCGGATTTCCTCGGGCGTGAAAACCAAGTGATGCGCGATGAAATTCGTCCGTCCGGTGAAATCCAGGCCTGCGTCCTGGATCCGGCTTAACACGTGGAAACGAGTTCCGCGAATGTCCACGATGCGACAGGAATAAATCGGGCGTTCCTGGCCGCCAGACAACGAAAGGTGCTGATAGTAACAAAACTTTTCCAACTGAAGCATGAGCGCCTCGCGCATCAGCGCGCTACGCGCAACCGTACAATGCCCCGACCGCCCGGCAACTATTCCGCGTGGCGCGCTGGTGTAGATGAGTTGCTGTGGCATGTTGTGATGTGGGCGGCGTATCCGAACTTCAGGGAGCGCCTTTCGGCAGGCTCATTTCAGGTTCAGCAAACAAGGCTGGACAAACTTGTGAGAGAATCCAAAGCAGAGGGACTTCAACGTGGGACGGCTGAAGTTTGGCCGGGTCGGGAACATATTCACCCGGCCCGATTTTGATCGGCGTGTGACCGAATGAACTTGCCGCAAAGAACATGACATTGCTGCTCAAGGCTTCCGCATTGGCGACGACTCCCGGACAAAGTTGATACATGAGTGCGCGGACGGCGCTGGAATTCGCTTCGATGGTGGCGATGTCGAGTCTGCCTTCACACACTGGGTCGCGAAGTGATTTGCCGTTTAACAATTGCAGCCACACATCACACTTTCCCACGACGAAAGCCACCGGAGTCTGGATGGTTTCACTCGAATGCAAATTGCGAATCAATTGGATGCGGGCGCGCATTTCAGCCAGAATTATATCCTGCTGATCAACTATGGGCTTTTCAAGCTGCGGGTCTGTGGTGTCGTGGAGAATTCGGCGGAATTCCGGGCTGTTGAATGGATCGAACAAATAAACAATGCCGGCGGCACTCGCGACGTGTTGCGCCCCAGGTTGTTCCACGATGTTGACGCCCGGCTGAAAATGTTCGCCGGCGTTGTCGTAGAAAATGAGAGCGCATCGCTCGCGCGTTTTTTCCTCGGCTGCCAGTGTATAAACGAACGGACGCGGGAGCGCGACCATGCGTCCTTGTCGGGGCAGACGCTCATACATCGCCCCCTCGAAAACGGTTTTCGCCAGCCTCGCTTGTGCCGGGGATTGGGCGCCGAAAAGGGCTTTACGCATGTCGTTGATGGGGGCGTTGCCCGTGGGGTCGCTGTCTTGGAAGACAATCCCGAATTCGCGATACAAAGTTGCCGGGAAAACTTTCGTCAAGACGCTCAGGTAGTAGGATTTTCCGGCACTCTGGTCGCCCACCAGTGAAATAATGTGGTGCGGCATCTCGAGAAAACTTGGCGGCAGTTTTCTGCGGCAGTGGGGGCAAGCGATTTCAGAAGATGGCAGGCTCATGGCGTCCAACGCCTGGCCGGCGTTGTTGAATCGGGTTGCGAGAAACCGTTGTTGAGCATCCTCTCCGAGCAGCGGATCACC
>Ga0364873_10355_pt1 | contig 24339 bp, 25 predicted proteins | sample ExccelAu500001D3_2_FD_206928 | JGI IMG/M metagenome (GOLD analysis project Ga0364873, IMG submission 206928) | Enriched cells from Trout Bog Lake Hypolimnion, Wisconsin, USA - BchlTB.Aug07.5000.01.D3 | ecosystem: Environmental > Aquatic > Freshwater > Lake > Hypolimnion/Profundal zone | place... | reverse complement strand
AGACGCAATACTCGCCCATCTACAAAGCCCTTACGAGTGTAGTCATTCAACAAAAGTTCGCAAATGGCTTTTTGTGCCCCATAAGAAGACTGAGGATTGAGTGCCGTTGCATCCAATACCATCTCAGGCAAGGCGCCGCCATAAACAGCAACGGAACTAGTAAACACAATTTTAGGTTTATGCCCTGCACTTCGACAGGTTTCCAATAAAAGCCTTGCTGCATCTAAATTAATCCGCATGCCAAGCTCAAAGTCCGCTTCCGCCTGCCCGCTCACAATCGCGGCCAAATGAAAAATTGACTGGACCTCAGTCGTAATGAGTTGCTGCATCAGCTCGGGATTAGAAATATCGCCAGCAATCACCTTAACGCGTTGATCGCCAAAATCATTTGCCTCTACAACATCAACCAATAGCAGTTTATCGATTTTTTGATCAACGCCATCAGAATCTTTCAAGGATCCACGAGCCAGCAATTGTTTAGCGAGCTTTTGACCTAAAAAACCAGCGCCGCCAGTAATGAGTACTTTCATAATGACTATCTATAGTTGAAGTTGAATGGTATTTATTTTGAATTATGCTCTTATTGGTTTATATGGATGAAGGCGCTCGAGTAAACTGCAAGTCATTGACCTTATACATAATATAGATCGAGACATTGCATTGAATAAAGAATCGAAAGGCATTTGGCTTGGGCTAGTGGGGATCATCATTTTTAGTATGACCTTGCCAGCTACAAAAATTGCCGTCCCTGAATTTGGCGTACTTCCGACTTCTTTCTATCGAGCTACGATTGCCGGAATTGCTGCCCTCATATATGTACTGATCACAAAGATGCCGTTTCCTAAAAAAGCAGATCTTTTACCACTGGGGATTATTGCTGCCCTGATCTCTTTTGCATTTCCGATCTCCATAGCAATTGCTATGGAAGATCTACCATCAGCACATGGCGGCATTGTTCTCGGAATATCGCCACTGTTAACCGCTTTATTTGCCACGCTACGTTTTGGCGAAAGACCCTCGCGTACTTTTTGGATCACAGCCCTTATTGGCAGCGGTCTTGTTTTATTGTTTTCAATCCAGCAAGGTAGTGGCGACCTGCAAACCAGCGATCTCGCTCTACTTTTTGCGGCAGTAACCGCTTCATATGGTTACGCCGAGGCCGGCAATCTATCCCAGAAAATGGGTGGCAAGCAAGTGATCTCTTGGGTGGCGATTACCTCACTCATACTGAGCCTGCCGGTAACACTCTTTTATATCTTCAAGACTGGGGCGAGCCCGCGCCCGCTTAGTGAGGTATCAGCACAAGCTTGGTATGCCCTGTTCCTCGTGAGTCTTTTATCAGCCTACATTGGTAATATCTTTTGGTATACAGGCCTGTCGATGGGCGGCATTGCCCACGTAGGTCAAGTTCAACTATTACAACCCTTCTGCACACTGGCGCTCTCGAGTCTTTTTCTACTGGAACCTTTAACTCTCAGCAATGTCTTTTTTGCCAGCGCGGTTCTGATTATTGTGGCGATTGGCAAACGCATGCCAGTAGCAAAAGTTAAGCAATGATTAAGCTGGTGGCAAAAATATCATTCTGATTTTATTTTTCAGACCAGGGGCTTTAAAAACCTTGGATATGAGATCACGCCATACTCGGAAAACAACTTCGACTGGATTGCTGGAGTAATTTGGATGGGTCAGTCCATAGACGATCTCTTCCCCCTCCTGCTCGATAGCGTAAGTTCCAAACAAGCGATCAAACAGTATCAAGATGCCGCCATAATTCTTATCTAGATAAATCGGGTTGCTAGCGTGGTGAACGCGATGGGCTGCTGGGGTATTTAAAATTCCCTCCAAGATCCCTAAACGGCCAATTAATTTGGTGTGCAGCCAAAACTGATACATCAAATTGATGGAGAGCATCGTAAAAACTAAAATCGGTGAAAAGCCAATGAATACTAGCGGCAGAAAGAAGACCCAGGTAAAAGATAAGAATGGCATCCAGCCAAGACGATAGGCCGCCGACAAGGTCATTTCATTGGGCGAATGATGCGTACTATGAGTGGCCCACATCAAAAATACCTCATGTGAGGCACGGTGATACCAGTAATAGCAAAACTCCAAGCCCACAAACAATGCTAGGTATACCCACCACTCATTCGGCATAGTGTAGATGCGATATTGCCAAACAAAACTGGCCATCACACCCTGTATTAACAGGCGATTAACAACGCCGGTCAGTTGATGACCTAAGCCCACACCTAAAGAGGTTGCACTCTCTCGCCATGGGTAAGGCTGATGAAATTTCTTTTGATAGAAATAAGACTCGAGAACAATCGCCAGCGCAACTAAGGGCAGAAAGAACGTTAGTTGATAACTAGCGAAATACTGTTCCACAGCTACTTAACGACTATCAGCCATCTTGGTAATTTGCTCCAAAGTGACATAACCTCTATTTTGGGTGTCAATATCACCAAAGTGAGCAGCCACCCTTGGCATACCTACCTTTGCCTCAGCCAAAGTTAGCTTGCCATCATGATTAATATCTGCAGTCTTGAATTTTGCTGCCAACTCTTGATTTAACTGCGCATCATCTGCATATACAGAAAAGCTAAACGTTAAACATGCGCAGCACAGGGCTTTGCTCAATATAGATATATGTATACGAAAGAAATACATTCAATAACCCTTTATTGCTGAGCGGAGAGTTTCATGGCAGCCACAACCACCTTCTTGGCCATATCAATAAATGATTCGACTGAACCAGATGCTGTGCGGAATGATTCGCCTTCAACGGTGATTAATCCCTCACCAAGCAATTGATTGCTTTGGCTATCAGTAATCTTGTTCTCAACCACTAAAGCTGGAGTCTTGGCATTGACGCCTCCAGCATAAGCAGCAGCATTTGCAGCTAAGCCAATTGGCGTGAAATTCCACGGCTGCAAGCTATTGGCAGAAGCTTCGGCACCTGTAATTCCAACTGAAATGCGCGCAACACCAGGGCCTGGCTTAGTAACAATCTGGATATTGCCCTTGTCCATGACTGCCTGAACCATGGAGTCTTGCAAAGCAATCTTTGCCTGAATCAAACTCTCGGCAGTAATATTTTGCGTAGGCGTCTGATTAAGGTAGATGGGATCAATCATTACTGCGGTGTAAGCAGTAGGATTCACCGCCTCGTTACGATAACGCCATACACGAGTACCGCTAGGTGTATTTGGGACCGCTTGTAACAACGTGTAATTTGGCAAGAAGCCTGACTGAGGCATCGCTTGCGTCATCATTTTTGGCGCATTACTACAGGCAAATAAAGCCAGTCCAATTGTGGATACAGCTACCAACTGAGCAATTTTACTGAACGTCATAAAAGCCTTTTAAAAGTAATGACAAGCAAGAAAAATAGGATACGCTAGAACTACTGAAGTCACTTATTCAGCGAAAAATATTTTCGCTTCATTGACTCATTTAATTCAACACTAACTCTCTCATTGCAGCGTGTTTCTCACGCAATCAACGTAGTACTCGCTGCGTCCATCTACTTCGCCTTTTACAAGACCGTGGATATCAGTCTCAAATCCAGGGAATTTCTCATTAAAGTCTCTGGCGAAATAGAGGTAGTCAATGATGCGTTTATTAAAGCGCTCACCCGGAATCAGCAAGGGAATGCCTGGAGGATATGGCGTTACTAACATGGCGGTAATGCGATCCTCTAATTTATCCAAAGGCACACGATCAACTTCCTTATGAGCCATCTTGGCCCAAGCTTCTGAAGGCATCATCGCAGGAACCATATCAGAGGTATACATCTCGGTAGTCATGCGCGCTACATCGCGGCTCTTATAGAACTCATGAATCTGTTGGCAAATATCTTTTAGGCCAACGCGCTCATAGCGTGGGTGCTTGGCCACAAACTCGGGCAAGACTTTCCACAAGGGAGCGTTCTTATCAAAGTGATCCTTGAACTGTTGCAACTCAGTAACAAGCGTATTCCAGCGACCTTTGGTGATACCGATGGTGAACATAATGAAGAATGAGTACAAACCACACTTCTCCACGATCACGCCATGCTCAGCCAAATACTTCGTCACAATGCTTGCAGGAATACCCATTGAGCCGAAGTTACCTTCAATATCTAAACCTGGGGTAACAACAGTTGCCTTAATGGGATCAAGCATATTGAAGTCTTGAGCAAGATTGCCAAAGTCATGCCAACTCGCCTTGGGCTCCAAGATCCAGTCAGAGCGCTCGCCAATACCTTCTTCAGCCAGATGATCTGGACCCCAAACCTTAAACCACCAATCAGCGCCGAACTTGTCATCCACCTCACGCATCGCACGACGGAAGTCCATGGCTTCAGCAATTGATTCTTCAACCAGCGTTGTGCCGCCAGGTGATTCCATCATCGCTGCTGACACGTCGCACGACGCAATAATGGCGTACTGTGGACTGGTAGAGGTATGCATCAGATAGGCTTCATTGAAGCAATCACGATCAAGCTTAGTGTCCTCAGCATCTTGTACCAATACTTGTGAGGCCTGCGACAAACCTGCCAACAACTTATGCGTTGACTGAGTTGCAAACATCAAACTCTTCTTAGTACGCTTCCGATCAGAGCCAATGGCATGCATATCTTTGTAGAAAGGATGGAATGCAGCATGCGGCAACCAAGCCTCATCGAAATGCAAGGAATCGACCTTACCGTCGAGCATCTCTTTGATCATCTCCACGTTGTAGATGATGCCGTCATAAGTACTTTGGGTCAGCGTCATCACGCGTGGCACAACGTTCTTGTCTTTAATAAAGGGGTTCGCATCAATTTTCTTCTTGATGTTTTTCCACTCAAACTCTTCTTTAGGAATGGGGCCAATAATGCCAAGGTGGTTACGGGTTGGCATCAAGAAAATTGGGATCGCACCCATCATCGTGATCGAATGGATCACTGACTTATGGCAGTTGCGGTCTACCAGAACAACATCCCCTGGGGCAACCGTGGAATGCCAAACAATCTTGTTAGACGTCGATGTGCCATTCGTTACAAAGAACAAATGATCCGCATTAAAAATACGGGCAGCATTGCGCTCGCTTTGTAAGACGGGACCAGTGTGATCAAGCAGTTGACCTAATTCTTCTACGGCATTACAGACGTCTGCACGCAGCATGTTTTCGCCAAAGAACTGGTGGAACATCCGCCCCACAGGGCTCTTCAAGAAAGCGACACCACCGGAGTGGCCAGGACAATGCCAAGAGTAAGAGCCTTCAGAGGCGTAATTGGTTAAGGCACGGAAGAATGGTGGCGCTAATGAATCCAAGTACACCTTTGCCTCACGAATGATGTGACGCGCAACGAATTCCGGGGTGTCTTCATTCATGTGAATGAAGCCATGCAACTCACGCAAGATGTCATTGGGCATATGGCGTGAAGTACGAGTCTCGCCGTATAAGAAGATTGGAATATCTTCATTGCGTTTGCGTACTTCAGTAATGAAGGCACGTAAATTATTCAAGGCAGGCAAATCATGATCTTCTGAATCAGAGATGAACTCTTCATCATCAATCGAAACGATAAAACAAGAGGCGCGCGAGGCTTGTTGCGCAAAGGAAGTCAAGTCACCATAACTCGTCAGGCCAATCACTTCCATGCCCTCGGTTTCAATCGCTTCCGCTAAGTCACGAATACCCGATCCCGAAATATTCTCAGAACGAAAGTCCTCATCAATAATGATGATTGGGAAACGAAATTTCATGACGACCCTTTAGGTTTGCGAACTAGAGTTTGAATACAGTAAAAAATTAAGTCTTGGGCAGGGTCACGCCCCGCTGGCCTTGATACTTGCCGCCACGATCCTTATAGGATGTGCCGCAAATCTCATCACTCTCAAAGAACAACACTTGAGCGCAACCTTCACCTGCGTAAATCTTTGCTGGTAATGGCGTCGTGTTGGAAAACTCTAAAGTGACATAGCCTTCCCACTCTGGTTCAAAGGGGGTGACGTTCACAATAATGCCGCAACGTGCATAAGTGCTCTTACCAACACAAACCGTCAGCACACTACGCGGGATCTTGAAATACTCCACAGTTCTTGCCAAAGCGAATGAGTTTGGTGGAATGATGCACACCGGACCTTTGAAATCGACAAAGGATTTGTCATCGAAATTCTTAGGGTCAACAATCGTACTGTTGATATTGGTAAAGATCTTGAATTCATCTGCGCAACGAATGTCATAGCCATAGCTTGAAGTGCCATAACTAACGATTTTGTTGCCGGCGTCATCTAGGCGAACTTGTCCAGGTTCAAATGGGCTGATCATGCCTTGCTCGCCCATACGGCGGATCCAGTGGTCTGATTTAATAGTCATGGCGGAATTGTAAAACCTTAGACTGCCAATGCCCACCAATTTGTAGGGATGAGGACTAGCTAGCCTTGCTAAAAATGACCCGCTCAGGGGCGTTATAGATCTCGAAGTGCTTACCAGAGCAGCGCGATAGGAGCGTCAGATTGGTTTTGCGGGCTAGTTCGAGCCCCATCAGCGTTACCCCGGACCGGGTGAGTAAGAAAGGGATTTCCATCTGAACCCCCTTAATCACCATCTCCGAGGTCAAGCGCCCAGTTGTAAAGAAAACCAAATCTCGACCCGGCTTATTGTCCAGCCACATCAGACCAGAAATAGAGTCCACCGCGTTGTGGCGCCCCACATCCTCAATAAAATGGAGTAAGCGAACGTGGCTTTCTCCAGAGCGCTCAAAGACAGCGCAGGCATGGACCGAGCCAGACTTCTTGTAAATGGTGTCGTGTATGCGGATGGCATCGACCAACTCGCTGATCGCCTCTTGAGCAAGCTTAGGGCCATCGGGCAAACGAATCTGGGCCATATCCTCCATCAGACCGCCAAACATGGTGCCCTGGCCGCAGCCGGTGGTGACTACCCGTTTGCTGGTGAGGGCGTCAATATCGACCGTACTGCGTCGTGTCTTCACAGCGGCGGAATCCGTCTCCCAGTCCACCTGAATACTCTCAATATCGTCAATCGACTCCACTAAGCGTTGATTACGCAAGTAACCCAGTACCAAGGCCTCAGGAGCGCTCCCCAGCGTCATTAAGGTAACAACCTCACGCTTATCCAAATAAATGGTTAAAGGGCGCTCCCCAGGGACATGGGTGGTTTTGAGGCGCCCCGCTTCATCCAATATCTCCACCTCATGCACTAGGGGCACGGAGGCGTTGGACATCTGGATTTTGTGGGGCAAAGCCATAAAACATCTCTTAAATTGGTTTCAAATCGGTATTCACTTTAACCGCAGACTAAAATTGGTGCTCAAGTAAACCCTAAGCACCATAATCTTGTCTTCAGTTTATCGATTTCATTCTTGTCATATTTAATTTTTAAGTTAGCTTTACATGAGTAGCCCAAACCGCCGCCTTCTTGTTACCTCCGCCTTGCCGTATGCCAATGGTCAAATCCATATTGGGCATTTGGTGGAATACGTACAAACCGATATTTGGGTGCGCTACCAAAGAATGCGTGGTCATGAGGTGCACTACGTTGGGGCCGATGACACCCATGGCACACCAATCATGCTGCGCGCTGAAAAAGAAGGCATTACTCCCAAAGAGCTCATCGCCAACGTTTGGAAAGAACATAAGCGCGACTTTGATGACTTTTTAATTTCATTTGACAACTACTACACCACCGATAGTCCAGAGAACGAAAAGTTAGCCCAAAGCATTTATCTGAAGCTACGCGATGCTGGTCTCATTGAGATGCGCTCGATTGAGCAAGCCTACGATCCCGTTAAAGAAATGTTCTTACCAGATCGCTTCATTAAAGGTGAGTGCCCTAAGTGCGGAGCTAAAGACCAATACGGTGACTCTTGTGAAAAGTGTGGCGCAACTTACTCCCCTACTGATCTAAAAAATCCTTTCTCGGTAGTGAGTGGTGCAACACCAATCAAAAAAGTATCTGATCACTATTTTTTCAAACTTTCTGATCCGCGTTGCGAGACTTTCTTACGCGAATGGACCCAAGTCAAAACACCTTTGCAGCCTGAAGCTCGCAACAAGATGAAAGAGTGGGTTGGCCAACCAGGTGAAAGCAAGCTAAGCGACTGGGACATCTCCCGCGACGCCCCTTATTTTGGCTTTGAGATTCCCGATGCGCCCGGCAAGTACTTCTATGTATGGCTTGACGCCCCAATTGGCTACTACGCCAGCTTCCTCAATTACTGCCAGGCTAAGGGCCTAGACTTTGCTGAGTGGGTGAAGCCAGATACTACTACCGAGCAATACCATTTCATCGGCAAAGATATTTTGTATTTCCACACCCTCTTCTGGCCTGCAACTTTACAGTTTGCTGGCTATCGCACACCTACCAATGTATTTGCTCACGGCTTCTTAACTGTTGATGGTGAAAAGATGAGTAAGTCACGTGGCACGCTCATCTCTGCCCATAGTGTGATTGAGTGTGGCTTTAATCCTGAATGGTTCCGTTATTACTTTGCCACTAAGCTTAATGACAGCATGGAAGATTTAGATTTAAACCTTCAAGATTTTGTTGCAAGAGTGAATAGCGACTTACTTGGTAAGTACATCAATATTGCTAGTCGTAGCGCTGGATTTTTAGTGAAGCGTTTTGGTGGCGTGGTTTCTGATGAAGCAATGAATCATCCTTTGCTAACTGAGATTAGAAGCGCAAGTGAAAAAATCGCAGCCCTGTATGAAGGTCGCGAATATGCCAAGGCATTGCGCACCATCATGGAACTCGCTGATAAGGTCAATGCTTTTGTTGATGGCAATAAACCTTGGGAAATTGCCAAAGATCTGGCACGCGAAGCGGATCTTCAAAGTGTCTGCAGCGTTACATTAGAGGCCTTCAGAATGCTGAGTCTGTATTTGAAGCCAGTCTTGCCGCAAGTTGTAGCTGGCGTTGAGGCGTTCTTATCCTTGCCAACGATGGACTGGAATGCCGTGAATACGCCTCTTTCCAGCAAAAATCCCATCAATGCCTACAAACACCTCATGACCCGCGTAGAGGCCCCTCAAATTGAGGCCTTGCTAGCTGCAAACCTCTAAAAACCACCTATTTGAGTCGGGCAGAGGAAAAGTCGACTGAGTTGGATGAAAAATCGTTAATAATGGTAGTTCTAGCCCCGTTGTAGTCTTGGGGTAACTTTTATAAGTTATTGAATTAATTCAGAATTTTAGGAAATATGATGGCACGTTATCAATCCGAATTCACACAGTTCTTAAATGAACTCAAATCCGAGAAACCACACCTCGAGGCAGATCAGCAAGCTGGTCGCTCACTCCTCTGGGATAAAGAGCCACTAAGCACTGAAGATTTACGTCGCGCAAAAGCAGCGAAGTTGAAGCAACGCGCTTACGTTTATTCGAATGACTGAACCGAGTACACAGCCAATATCAGATTTACTAGATAGCACCCCGTCCGTAACGGATGGGATGTCTGCTGCTTTCGCAAAGCTTTATGGCGAGCCATTATTTAAGCTTCCTACCGATCTTTATATTCCGCCTGATGCGCTGGAAATTTTCTTAGAAGCATTTGAAGGTCCGCTCGATCTCCTGCTGTATTTGATCCGCAAGCAAAACTTCAACGTCCTCGATATTCCGATGGCGCAGGTGACCCAACAGTATCTGAGTTATATCGACCAAATTCGCCATACCAATTTAGAACTCGCCGCTGAATATCTTTTAATGGCGGCGATGCTGATTGAAATTAAATCGCGCATGCTACTGCCCATGAAAAAAGCAGATAGCGATGAGGAAGTAGATGACCCACGCGCAGAACTGGTGCGTCGCTTACTTGAATATGAGCGTATGAAGCTTGCTGCTCAAGAGATTGATCAGATTCCACAGCATGGTCGTGACTTCCAAATAGCGCATGGCTATGTCGACACTACCGTTGCTGTTACTTGGCCTGAAGTGAATGTGGATGACTTGCAAATGGCTTGGCGTGATGTTTTGCACCGCGCCACACTCAACCAACATCACACTATTACTCGCGAAGCTTTGTCAGTGCGAGACTTTATGACACGTATTTTGCGTCGCTTGCAAAGCACACGCTTTGTTGAGTTCGGAGAATTATTCGAAGAGGCGATTCATTCGGGCGGTGGCGTGGCAGTAGTCATTGTGAACTTCATTGCGATGCTTGAACTTTCGCGCGAAGCCCTCGTTGAAATTACCCAAGCCGAGCCCTACGCACCAATTTATGTGCGCCTCGCTTACACCCCTGTTGCATGAAAATCATTAGCGATATTAATGAATTGCGTGACCACTTGCGTGGTCAAACCCGCGCCTCCTTTGTACCAACAATGGGCAACTTGCACGAGGGTCATCTCTCCTTAATGCGCCTTGCCAGACAACATGGCGACCCGGTTGTAGCCAGTATCTTTGTGAACCGCTTGCAGTTTGGGCCAAATGAAGATTTTGATAGCTACCCCCGCACCATGCAGGCGGACATCGACAAGCTGGAAAAAGAAGGTGTCTACATTCTGTTTGCGCCTACTGAGCGCGATCTGTACCCGCAACCCCAAGAATACCGCGTAGATCCGCCACAACAACTGGGCGATATCCTTGAAGGTGAATTTCGCCCCGGCTTCTTTAAAGGCGTTTGTACCGTTGTCCTCAAACTCTTTTCTTGCGTACAACCTAAGGTTGCTGTGTTTGGCAAAAAAGATTATCAGCAGCTGATGATCATTCGTCAGATGGCAAAACAATTTGCTCTACCCGTTGACATCATTCCCGCTGAAACCATTCGTGCGGAAGATGGCCTAGCGCTTTCCTCACGCAATGGCTATCTCTCTACAGCGGAGCGGGCTGAGGCTCCTGAGCTACAAAGATTGCTCAATGAAGTGCGCAATCAAGTCTTGGACTTAAAAGAACGCAATATTGAAGCACTATCTGCCATTGAAAAGAAGGCTGTCGCACAATTAGCTGGTCGCGGTTGGGAGCCCGATTACATTGCTATTCGTCAACAGGGTGACTTAGCACCATCCAATAATGAAAATCTACAAGCCGGTGAACCTTTGGTGATCCTTACCGCAGCCAAACTGGGCAAAACCCGCCTTATTGATAACTTAGAGATCTAAGTAGCCCTAAGACAGTTTTTTCAAAAGCTAAGCACCACATGAATGACTTGAATATACTGAGACCTAACCAATCTCAAAGGATTAGTCATGAACCGTTTTGGGCGCCGTCTACTGCTGGTCATTGCCTGTAGCTCTCTTCTCCCTTTGGCTGCTGAGGCTGCCCCTGCGGTCCCACCCTTTTATGTTGCAGCCTCCAAAATAAAACCTGAGGGCAAACTCGGGCAGGTGGTCAAGAAAGAAAAAGTAGCGACAGAGATATCGGGCGCTCAGGCTTGGCGAATTGCCTACATTTCTTCAGATGTAAACGATCTCAAAACAATTTCAACCGGCCTATTGATTGCGCCAGTGGGTCCAGCTCCGAAAGAGGGTCGCCCAATTGTTTCCTGGTCTCACGGTACGACAGGTAGTGCGCAAAATTGCGGCCCTTCGCAACAAATTAATCCAGCCGTACCTTTAAATGAGTACTACCTCATGAATGGAAATTCTTGGGAGGATTACGGCGTTCTCTCCGTAACTGAATTTATCAAACAAGGTTATGTTGTCGTAGCCACTGATTATCAAGGGCTTGGTGGTGGCGGTAAGCACCAATATGCCGTTGGGCAAACACAAGGTCGAGATGCAATCAATGCCATTCGTGCAGCGGGCGCCATCAAGGAAGCGAGCGCTGGTAAGAAGGCTCTACTTTATGGCTGGTCCGAGGGTGGCTACTCGGTCCTTTCTGCTGGCGGCTCTCCAGACTATCTAGCCAAAAAAGGGACTGCCTTTGATGGTATCGAACTCGTTGGCGTTGTAGCCCTGTCTCCTGTGAACGTATCAGGGGTCGCGCAATTTGCCTTGAGTAGCAGTCAGACTCCAGAGCAAGCGATGGAGAAAATCACTGCCCCTTTGTCACAAAATATTTTTATGTGGGGCCATTTAGCAGGAATGATGTATGGCTTACAGGCGGCATACCCAGAAAAACTGCAACTGACTGATTGGTTCACTCCTGAGGGTGCCAAGGTGTTTGATGTACTCTCAAACAATAAATGTTTTCATGTCTTAAGTGACTCATTGACATACAGCTATGGTGAAAATTACAAGTCCTTAGTCAAAACAACGCCAAGCAATACCAAAGCATGGATCGATGCCTTGATTGTTGGTGGAGTACCAAATAAGGCGCCCACAGTACCGGTGCTCGTGTTTCGCGGAACAAAAGATGCTGTTCCCAAACCAATGGTCGATATCTACGAAGCTCAGATGTGCAAATTAGGTGCCAATGTGAAGCATATTGAACTTGACGGGGCAACCCACTTCACTAGCCCCGTAGAAGCGCAGCAAACGTTCTTGCCTTGGGTTAAAGATCGCTTTGCCAATAAGCCGCTTGCAAATGGGTGCCCAAAAAGCTAGCAACTCTTCATTTGATGACTTGCCATGTCTGATCTAAAAACCACCTTCTGAACTGACCCCCTTGGTTGGACTTGGTGTCCAACTTTCGGGGGTCAGTTCATTCGGGTGGTTTTTCTTTGCTTACTCTATGGCGACCTTGGATTGGAAAGCACCCAATTTCTCAAATTAAATCAGATGGCTCAAATCGGCAACAAGGGGCTATTCGCAAGATTCCAGAAGGACTTCAAATGAAGTAAAAAACTGATGACTGAAAACTAGTGCATAAGCCTAGGAATTAAAAGCGGTAGCCAATACCAACAACTAAATCAAAGCCTACGGCATTAGATGGGGAGTTAATTAAATATCCCCCATTAGTTAGAACAGAGACCTGCTTCTCTCTATTCACTGCATAGTTAGCCTCTCCAAGGAGGTAAATGGCGTCTGTAACCATTTGCTTATAGCCAAGGCCATAAAGAGTGCCATTCACTTTCACGGATTGTTGGGGATAATTGAGTGCGGGGGTGTTCGCTGAGGCACTAGCATGTGTAGTAGCCGCAGCATATCCAAGTTTGGCATATACCAAACGGTTAGCATCAATCGCATACCCTGGAATAAGAGAGATGCTGTAAGCATTGTTAACATTGTAAACACCGTAGGCCGAACTACCAGAAGCGGTCGCAGTTGTAGTCGCAGAACTTGAGGCCCCAGGACTTATAGCAACGCCGATGCCAAGTAGATAGGTATCGTTAAATGCAAAGTTATAACCAGCACCAAAACTGCCGGTTGGTCCATTTGCGTGGGTAGCGGTTGAGTATGTGGGGATAGCACCACCAGGTGTTGTTGTGGTTGTAGCAGCAGTGGCTTTTGGGATATAGCTTTCATAGCCTATTGCCACTTGGCCATAAGCGCCTTCCCAAGCATTGGATTTGGTTTGCGCGCCGCTGATGCTGACCATTGAAAAATACGACAAAAAACCTATTAAAGGCATCTTGTAATTCATTATTTGTCTCCTGCTATTTTTATAGTTAATCAATACTTAATTACGTTGCATCAAGAAAATTACTTTTTAATATGCTTAAGAATTTCACTGGGTTCAATTGGTTTATACAGTGCCTTGATACTCAAATCATCAAACATTTTGAGGTGTTCAGGTGAGGTGTCTGCCGTAACGATGATTGCTGGAATATCGGCATTAAATTGTTCGCGAATTTTCTGAATATAAGAAGCTCCATTGTCAAATCCCAATCTGTAGTCACTCAAGATAAAATCCACGTGAGATATTTTTTCTAGCTCAGAATAAAATTCACCAGCATTCAATGGAATGAGATGCACGACAAATCCAGCTGCCGTAAAAAACTGATAATAGGCATTTAGTAAAACATCGTCATCTTCAATTATTGCTAAATGACCTAAATGTAAACACTGAGAATCTTCCAATGTAAAGGCCGAACAATCGTCACCCAGCACTTGATTGGCTGCAGTAGTGTTATCTAAAAGGGCTTCGGGTTCTATAGTGGCAAAATAGGTTTTTAGTGTGAAGACGGACCCCCTTCCCAGATCTGATTCAACGGAAAGCGTGGCGCCAATGAGTTTGATGATGCGATTTACGATGGAAAGACCAAGCCCTAGGCCATCATGCAGAGCGCGGGTATGTTGACCACGGTAAAACTCTTTGTATATTGAATTTAGATCTTCCTTGCTCATGCCCAAGCCCGTATCACGGATCTGGACTACAAGCCCCTGGGTGTCTTGGGTGAATAAAACATCAATACTTCCAGACTCTGTGTACTGGATAGCATTGGAAATAATATTCATCAGAATCTGAGTGAGCAATGCCAAATCGCCATACGCGTTCATATTTTGGTATTTAAAATTCAAATTCAAATTTTTCGCTTTGGCAATCGGCACAAGTAATCCCTGAAGATTGGACGCCAAGACACTGACATCAAATAAGGTATCTTTAACCAAAATACTCCGGGCATCCAATTTGCTAATATCTAAAAGAGCATTGAACATCCTATTTAATTGATCGGCACTAAACTTCAACTTACCAATAATTAATTTTTCATCTTCATCCATCTTCTGATCATTTAGCAAAGCTAAGAAAATATTGATTGCTTGCATTGGTTGGCGTAGATCATGGCTAGCTGTCGCAATGAAGTCTGACTTAGCAGCATTGGCAGCAATGGATGCATCTTTTTCAATGGTCAACTCATCTAACAAGGCATCATTTTTAAATTTGAGGATTAAGTTTTTTTCCCAAGATAGTGAAAAAAGTGAACCTAATTTTAGAGAATAGTAAAAGAACAGGGCGGCACCAATAACAATCGGCCAGTGCACAACAGCGTTGGGAATGAAAATATAGTAAACGAATAGACATATTTGCAACGGGGCTATGAAGGAAACTAAGGTACTCCAATTCAGACAGTTTCCATACATATTGATGAAAATAAAAATCAAAGTAATGGTGTAATAAAGCAGGTAGTATTCTAGGGAGTACGTAGGGAGCAAGATTAGCCAGCCGAATCCCCAACAAGCTGACGAAAGTCCAATAGCCCAATTCATTTTCAGAATATTTTTATCGATATTCTTTTGAGGGTTCGTAGATAAAACCAAATATGCCCTGATTAAAAGGCAAATATTGGTAACAATAAACCACAGGTAAAATCGATCATATCCAGCCGATTCAGCAAAGAGTGCGAGGCATAAAATGGGTCCTAAAAAGGCTGGAAAAAGACTTTCTTTAGCCACCTTTAGCATGTGCACTAATTTCTCATATTGCAGCTGCTTAATTTGATCTGGCGAAAGATCAATACTTCGCTTGTTGAAGAATTTAGATATGTTTAGTTCAATCATATTAAGTTCAATTGCTTAGCTTTATTGATAGCCTGAACTCGATTGGACACCTTTAGTTCTTTGAAAATTGCATTAATGTGGACTTTGACTGTTTGTTCTTTTATTTCAAAGTTATATGCAATTACTTTATTTGATTGGCCTTGAGCAATACATTTAAGTATTTCATATTGTCTTCCTGTCAAACCGGTAGCAACAACCTCAGGCAGAAAAGCAGACATCATTGCGTAAATCTGGCTATAGATCTGTTCAACATCATTATTTTTAGAAATAAAAATCTGACAGCCAGCTTCTAAACATTTTTCCTTCCAGGCATCTTCTTCAAGCCCTGATATCGCTGCAATATTGGTTACATTACTCAATTTTTTAAATTCAAGTATTCCAAATAAGGGATCAAGGGAGTCTGGGATGCTGAGGTCTAATAAAATTGTCCAAGGGACATTCTTAGACTTAGCTAGACTAATGCCATCAGAGATATTAGATGCGCTAAATACCTCGATAGCATGTGCGTTGAATCTTCTTGTTAGGTAAAGATGCAATGCATCTCGATAAACGGGGTGGTCATCAACGATTAATAATGCAGACATCAGAAAGATTTATCTCTTGAGTTTATGGGACGATTAAGCATAATTAGTTTGATCTCTGAATGCTATCTATATTTGATAGGTATCAATACTAGTTTAAGAGAATTCCCAAGCTTACTCAGCCCCGATGATTTAGCCTATAGAACTTTAGTTCTACTACTAAAGTTCCTCATCTCCCCTACAAATAATTGACTTGCGTCAACTTTTTTATTGTCAATTGCACCGATATTGCATGCAGGGCTCGCAAAGCCAATGAAATATTAACCAAAGGGGGTTTCATGAGTAAATTCATTAGCTATCTACTAGTCGCATTTGTTGCATATTTCATTGGTACAGTAAGTGCGGCAAGCTTGATTGGCATCGATGCTTCTGCCGTATCAAAAATTTCTGCTTATATCAATGCGGCTCATTCCCAAGATCAAGCTTACTAATCGGACGAGTAAATGTTTATGACTAATCTTTTGGGGCGCCATCTACGCACTAGCCTTCTGATAATAATTCTTATTATTTGTGGCGTTATAGCCTTGGCCGGAACCAAAGTTTTAGCAAATATTAACAATCAAGCTGAGATTGCACAGAGCAATCCTCATCATATTCCTGATGAATTAAATCCAAAATTGAAGCGGGTCTCAGAGGATTTCCAGGTGATCCGTTATGTAGCAAAGGATGAAATAGCTGATCTTAAAGAAACACTTCATAGTGCTGCATTTAAAACTAAAGCTGCATATGTTGAGCCAATATTGGATTACACAACAGGTACTTCTAACTAGATTAAGTCTCCAATAATCAGATTAGCGGATATGTATAAGTGGAATGAGACGCATGACAATTTTGAATTATTCCAAGGTATTCGAAGTTTTGGGGCATGACACTAGGTTGAAAGTATTCGACTTGATTTATCGATCTGGAACAAAGGGTGTTAGACCCAAAGAGATGATTGATCAATTCGGTATTGATTCAGGAACATTAGATTTTCATCTCAAAAAGCTTCTGGCAATTAATTTAGTTGCTATAAGGCAAAGGGGCCCAAGATGTCTTTATCATCTCAATGAAAATATTCCAGTAGCATTGGCACAGTTATTCGATGCTAGCCAAAAGGAGAGGCAATTAGAGTTTGATGAAGAGATGTCCTGAGCCCTACGCCAAGATCAAGCACTCAACCGCCTGTAGAACGTTTTGCCCTAACAGTTGCATCGACGGGCTAAAATCAAGGTCGATAACGGTCATCGGCTGAATGTCGAGCCGCTCTACATTACAACGCGAAGAATTGCCCCACTTCAAGGCTTAATTCTTTAGCCAGCTCTGCACCAGTGACTTTGCCAGCTGCGCCCTTAGCTTTTAGCACTTCAATCTGTCCACCATGACAACTCACGAAGAATGAATCTAGCGTAATTTGTGTAAGCTCACCTGGCTTGCCTTTAACGGCGCCAAAGGTTTGCGCTACATGCTTATGGCAATCGTAGATCTGTACTTTTTGCTCACCAAACTTCGTCCATGCACCTGGTGCAGGATTAGCAGCTCTGATGACGTTATAGATTTGGGTGATGTGACTTGCCCAATGAATCTGCGCAGCGTTTGCATCAAACCAACCTTCATAGTTTGCTTGCGATTCATCTTGGATAACTTCTGTATGCTTTTCTGCCACCACGAGATCTGCAGCTTCTAACAAAGCCTTAATACCGGCCGGGAAGAGATGATCGAAGTAAACCTTTCCGAGAGTGTCATCAGGTCCTATAGCCACTTCTTTTTGCAAAATGACTGCGCCTTCATCCAAGCCATCGCTTGGGCGGAAGATGGTTAAACCAGTCTTTTCCTCGCCTAGGGCAATTGCCCAGTTGATGGCACTAGGACCGCGATATTGAGGCAATAAGGATGGGTGGTACTGAATAGTGCCGTGGCGCGGAATCTTGACCAGCTCTTGCGGCACGAACTGCAATACGTAGGCCATCACGCAGATATCAGCCTTGCTATCAATCAAGGCTTGAGCAGCTTCAGGACTCTTTAAGGAGGAAAACTGCAAAGGGCTTAGACCCCTTGCAATCGTTGCCTCTTTTAATACTTCTGGTTTGCTTGATTTAGGATTATCAGGAGGGCAAAAGACAGCAACTACTTCATCGCCACGATCCAAAAAGGCCTCTAAAGCAGCCCTCCCAAAATCTGCACTTCCAATCAAAGCAACCCGCATCTTAGATCACCTTATCGTGACGCAATGAGATCAACTCATCAGTAGTAAAACCAAGTTCGCTAAGAATCTCATCGGTATGCTCACCAAGTAATGGTGAACGCGTCACAACTGTTTCGCTATCAGACATCTTAATTGGATTACCTACGGTCAAATACTTACCGCGAATCGGATGATCGACCTCAACTACGGTTCCGGTATCGCGCAATGATTGCTCTTCAGAAATTTCTTTCATAGACAGAATTGGGCCACAAGGAACATCGTATTTATTCAAAATATCCATCACTTCAAACTTGCTTAGAGTCATGGTCCACTTCTCAATCTCAGCAAAGATTTCCATCAAGCGTGGCAAGCGTGCCATCGCTGATGAGAAATTGTGATCAGTGATCCAATCTTCGCGACCAATGACTTTGCAAATAGCTTCCCATACTGGAGCCTGAACAACAACATAAATATAGGAATTGGGGTCAGTTTCCCAGCCTTTGCACTTCAAAATCCAACCAGGCTGACCACCACCAGAGGCATTGCCAGCGCGGGGTACAGCGTCGCCGAAGGTTCCATTAGGATACTGTGGGTACTCTTGCATCGTGCCATTACGCTCCAAACGCTGTTGATCACGCAACTTCACGCGGCATAAATTCAAGACAGAATCTTGCATTGCAGCCAAGACTTTTTGACCGCGACCAGAATGCGTACGTTGATACAGCGCAGTAACAATACCCAAGGCTAAATGTAAGCCGGTACCGCTATCACCAATTTGCGCACCCGTTACCATCGGAGGGCCATCATCAAAACCAGTGGTTGAAGCTGAGCCGCCTGCGCACTGAGCAACGTTTTCATAAACCTTGCAATCCTCGTATGGGCCAGGACCAAAACCTTTTACAGAGGCCATGATCATCATTGGGTTTAATTCTTGAATACGTTCCCAAGTAAATCCCATGCGATCTAAGGCGCCAGGGGCAAAGTTTTCTACCAGCACGTCGCACTCTTTAATAAGGCGCTCGAGAATTTCTTTACCTTTTTGGGTTTTGGTATTCACAGTAATAGAACGCTTGTTATGGTTCAACATCGTGAAATACAAACTATCCGCATCAGGAATGTCGGCGCAATTGACCGCGAGTAGCATCGCCCTCACCTGATTTTTCTACTTTAATCACGTCAGCGCCAAACCAAGCCAATAACTGAGTACAAGTCGGCCCTGATTGAACATGCGTGAAGTCGAGGATCTTCACCCCCTCTAGTGCTTTTGCCATGGTTTAAGTCCTAATAAGATTGAAATTTTGAATTAAGCCAATTTTACCAGTCGGAAATTGGGGCAAATCAAGGATGCCCAGGTTTTGGGCATGAATGCTGCTAAGACCCTATATTTACTGCCTTGCATTGACTATATTGGGCTAAGAAGGAGGATTTTCAAGATCAGATAGCCGCTTCTTGAGGGCTCGCTCTTCGGCAAATCGCTCGGTTTCGTCACGAATCACGGCGGCTACCCCAGTCGCCTTGTGATTTTCATCAAAAAGCATGCCTACGGTAAACGCAATCGATAAAGCACGCCCATCCTTGTGCTTTGCGGGCACCTTCAATAAAGAGGTGCCATAACGAGTGGTACCAGTTGCCATTGATTTGCTGTAGCCCTCGTTATGCCTCTGACGCTGACGCTCGGGAACGATCAGATCAAGCGTATTTCCTAGAGCCTCTGCTTCGGTATAACCAAAAATGCGCGTAGCCGCGGCATTCCAAAGCACAATCTTTTCATTGGCATCAGACACAATCACTGCATCGCCAATGCAATCTAGCAGTTGATGGAGATCGATGGATGTTTTCATATTCTCAGTCTAAAGACTTTTGCGGATGCATAGGAAATTAAAAGTGATGCTATAAAAAAGGCGCTCACTAGGAGCGCCTTAAAGCTTGTACAAATTAATGCTTTGTAGTTATTAAACTGCCTTAGCTGTGTGCAGCTTAGCGATGTCATCAGCGCTATAGCCGAGGTCTGCCAACACTTCATCAGTGTGCTCACCCAAAACTGGTGATGGACCAACTTCAATTTCCAAATCAGAGAACTTGATTGGGCTGCCGATTGTCAAATATTTACCACGTACTTTGTGGTCAACTTCAACAATAGAACCGCTCTTACGCAAGTCTGGTGAGTTTGCCAATTCTTTCATTGACAATACCGGCGCGCAAGGAATATCAAACTTGCGGAGGATGTCCACAGCTTCATATTTAGTCTTGTCTTTGAGCCACTCTTCAATCGTTGCGAAGATGTCAAAAATCTTATCTTGACGCGCTTCTGCAGTCATATAAGCTGGATCAGTTGCCCACTCTGGCTTGCCAATTGCTTTGGTAATTGGCTCCCAAGCGTGACCTTGAATGGTGAAGTAGATGTATGCGTTTGGATCTGTTTCCCAGCCTTTACACTTCAAAACCCAACCTGGCTGACCACCACCACCAGCGTTACCGCCACGTGGAACTACGTCAGTGAATGAACCGTGTGGATACTGTGGGTACTCTTCCAAGTAACCAATTTTGTCCAAACGTTGTTGATCGCGCAATTTCACACGGCACAGGTTCAATACGGCATCTTGCATTGAGCAAGATACTTTTTGACCCTTGCCAGTTTTTTGACGCTGCATCAATGCAGTCAAAATGCCGATTGCCAAATGCATACCAGTGTTGCTATCGCCCAGAGCGGCAGCAGAAACTGTAGGAGGACCATCCCAGAAGCCTGTTGTTGAAGCAGCGCCACCAGCACACTGCGCAACGTTTTCATACACTTTCAAGTCTTCGTATGAGTGACCATCGCTAAAACCTTTTACAGAAGCCATGATCATTTTTGGGTTCAGCTCTTGAATACGCGCCCAGCTAAAGCCCATACGGTCTAGAGCACCTGGACCAAAGTTCTCAACCATTACGTCAGAAGCCTTGATCATCTTCTCTAAAACTTCTTTACCTTCTTGAGTTTTAGTGTCGAGCGTCAAAGAACGCTTATTACCGTTCAACATCGTGAAGTACAAAGCATCGGCACCTGGAATGTCGCGCAATTGGCTACGGGTTACGTCGCCAGAGCCTGGACGCTCCACTTTAATAACGTCAGCGCCGTACCAAGCTAACAACTGGGTACATGCAGGACCAGCTTGCACGTGTGTGAAATCGATGATGCGGATACCGTCTAATGGTTTAGTCATGTTTGTTTCTCCTTAAATTATTTCTTAATGTAGCTCTTCAATATTACGTATCTGTTACTTAATAAATTCCTGAAACTATGCTTTTTTAGTAGCGCCAGCAGATGGGTTCAAATTCGTCAAACGCCCACTCTCTGTACCCGCCGTTTCATCAATCACAGCGTTAATTAGAGCTGGTTTGCCAGCTGCAATTGCCTCTGTTAATGCTGCTTCTAATTCTGCTGGGGTAGTGACGTAGTAACCAACGCCACCAAACGCTTCAATCATCTTGTCGTAACGAGCATCTTTAACAAATACGGTTGGCGCAACATCTGCACCACCCGTTGGGTTGACGTCAGTACCGCGATATACGCCATTGTTGTTAAAGACCACTGTTGTGATTGGGAGTTTGTAACGGCAAACTGTTTCCAATTCCATGCCGCTAAAGCCGAATGCGCTATCGCCTTCTACTGCGATCGTTGGCAAACCACTAGTGACTGCAGCACCGATGGCGTAACCCATACCAATACCCATAATGCCCCATGTACCTGAGTCAAAACGCTTACGTGGCTTGTACATATCAACGATTGCACGGCAATAGTCGAGCGTATTAGCGCCTTCGTTTACCAAGTTCACATCTGGGTTCTTCTTGATCACATCACGAATCACACGCAAAGCACCATGAAAGTTCATTGGTGTCACTTCTTTGGCAAGTGTTTCTGCCATCTTCGCGGTGTTCTTATCTTTCTTCTCGGTAATCGCGGCGATCCATTCAGCGCTTGGCTTAGGAACGGCAGCAATACCCTTCAGGAGTTCACCAACGCATGAACCAATATCACCAATCAATGGTGCATCGATTTGCACGTTGCTATCAATTTCGTTTGCCTGAATATCAATTTGGATAAATTTCTTAGGATCTTTACCCCAGGTCTTGCCTTTACCGTGCGCCAACAACCAGTTCAGACGCGCACCAACCAACATCACTGCATCAGCCTCAGCCAATACAAATGAACGCGCTGCAGAAGCAGATTGTGGATGGTTATCAGGCAACAAGCCTTTAGCCATCGACATTGGTAAGTAAGGAATGCCGGATTTTTCAACCAAGTCACGAATCTCTTTATCAGCTTGTGCATAAGCAGCGCCTTTACCCAAGAGAATCAATGGACGCTTAGCGCCCTTCAACACATTCAAAGCACGCTCAACAGCATCGGCCGCTGGAATTTGACGTGGTACTGGATCGATGACTTTGAAGATAGATTTCTTAGCTTCTTCAACGGGCATGGTTTGGCTGAGCAACTGCGCTGGCAAGTCTAGATACACACCGCCTGGACGACCAGAAACTGCTGCACGAATCGCACGAGCAAAACCGATGCCGATATCTTCAACGTGGTTGATGCGGTACGCCGCTTTGCAATATGGCTTTGCCGCATTGAGCTGATCCATCTCTTCGTAGTCACCTTGTTGCAAGTCAACGATTTCACGCTCGCTTGAGCCGCTAATCAAAATCATTGGGAAGCAGTTCACAGTGGCATTAGCAAGTGCTGTCAAACCGTTCAAGAAACCAGGTGCAGAAACCGTCATACAAATACCAGGCTTCTGTGTCATATAACCAGCAATCGCAGCAGCGTTACCAGCATGCTGTTCGTGACGGAAACCGATAAAGCGCATGCCTTCGGCTTGAGCTAAACGGCACAAGTCAGTAATTGGAATACCAACGAGTCCGAAAATCGTATTGAGATCATTCGCCTTAAGGGCGTCAATGACGAGATGGAAACCGTCAGTTAATTGTGTGTTTTGGTTGTCTGTTGTCATATAAGTAGTTGTTTTAAGTTATCGATTGCATCACAAGGCTACATGCGCCTCACTTGGGCAGAGGTGAATCTTAGGCTCGGGGGTGTGGTTCATCATTGACTTCGGTCAATTTCCCTTGAAATCCAGTAAATTCAAGGGTTAGCGCTTAGATAAAGAGCTCTTTATGCTTGGTTTTTAAGCGACTTAAAGTCTCTGGGGAGAGATTTAAATAGGCTGCCAACTCTTTTTTGGGGAGGAGCTCAAATAAGTCCTCATATTTGCGCAGAAAACGCTCCACTCGGCCTGGGGCATCGAGCATATGCAAGGTAATGGTGTGAGCCATGATTTCGCTCATCAGACGCATCACCTCAAATTCAAAGCTCTCTTTCAGTGGCTTATGCTGATCAAGAAACTCGGCCCACTTCTTCATGGGCATACGCGCCACGCGCGCCTTGGTAACCGAGGCAATACTGTATGGGGCGGCCGTCTTTAGGCGCCACGCGGCATAGCTTGTTTCAATATCTTTTTCGATAGCAAATCGCAAAATCATCTCTTTGGCATCCGCACTCGAAACGATCCGCTTTAGGATGCCGTCCAGTACGAAGTACTGCTCCATTTGGTGATCACCTTGATGAAGCAAAATGTCGCCTTTTCTGAGGTCGGAGATCTCTAAATGACGCTCTAATTCGGCCATGCTTTCCTGATCCAGGCTTTTTAGCACTGAGTTTTGGCTCAGCTGTAAGCGAATCAGGTTTTTTTCGAGGTGCTTGTCTAATGCTGTCATGAATCCTTAATCCTAGACCCTATATTGTAGGCTTTTTATGATCTAAATCAGGTTTTCAGCTACGTGCTTAGGCTAGAATTGCTGGGTCGTGGTGCTTTATTGCAGTGCAATAAAGTTAAACGGGAAACACTAAACGTGTGCTGCCCCCGCAACGGTAGGTAAATACATCCTCAATTGAAAAATGAGGGGTGTCAGGAGTCTGAAAAAGCCACTGTGCATGTCAATTGCATGGGAAGGCCAGATTCTGAGATTTACTAGCCCGGATACCGGCCAAGACAGGTGGAATTTTGCGGACGGGGATCTTCGCGCGCCGATGAAGCATCCCAAGCCAGCAGGCCAGGATGTCCAATTGACGCACGATCTCTCAAAAGGTGAATTCTGTTCGACCCAGCTTACGGGGAAGTTAGCTAGGTGTTTCGAAGGCAGAAAGTGCATCATGAAACAGCAGTTCAGCAACAAAGCGTTAAGCGCCCTTTTTTGTGGCGCAGTCATTTTTGGATCCATTTCAAATGCATTAGCCCAAAGTTCAC
>Ga0364873_10351_pt1 | contig 24604 bp, 16 predicted proteins | sample ExccelAu500001D3_2_FD_206928 | JGI IMG/M metagenome (GOLD analysis project Ga0364873, IMG submission 206928) | Enriched cells from Trout Bog Lake Hypolimnion, Wisconsin, USA - BchlTB.Aug07.5000.01.D3 | ecosystem: Environmental > Aquatic > Freshwater > Lake > Hypolimnion/Profundal zone | place... | reverse complement strand
TGACCTAACAGGCGAAGCCGCTTGACAAGGTGGCACTCCAGATGGGTGTATCTCTAGATATCGTAAATAATTAACGTTCTTGTAACAGCACAACGCTGGGCGGGAATTAACTTGAAGGCAGGGATTAAATATCTCAATGAAAGGAGAGTCAATGCCTCACCGACACGCAATTCAACATTTGCTAATGACTGCCCGAGGCGGGGCGATGAGTGGCATTGACTATGTTCTCATCTTCCTGGGGGCGTTTTTTTCTGCGTTGATGCTGCATTTTGAATAGCAACCCTGCTGTCGGCGACCCGAAGGACGATAGCCACGACCAATGACAATGGCCTTGGCGCCTAGCCCAGACCCGAATGGGAAGCCTTTACCATGACTTGAACATTTCGGCTTCGGTAAAAATCGGCATAAAATATAAACGGGCCACTGTTTAAGTGGCCCGTTTTGTGTTACTTGGTGGAGCTGAACAGGATCGAACTGTCGACCTCCTCATTGCGAAGGGGTAGGTGCCGACCTAGTGACGCTTGGTGATAGCAAGTGATACATATAAGTCATTTAAAATCAATTCCGAGTGACACCTGTCATCACCCTCTGTTACTCTCCATCAGGACCTGTTTTGCAAATGTATTGCAAAGGGAGGAAACCCGAAATGCCTAGAACCAGTAGGTCTGCTACCTTGGATTCGAAGACCAAGCGCCTGGGGTTGGAGAAGGCCAAATTCTACACTGAGACCCTCGCCAACGGCTGTTATCTGGTCTACCGCAGGCCCCAGTCGGATGCAGCGGGGACCTTCTACGTCCGGTGGAAGAGTCCGGAGACCAAGAAGTTCAAGTATTCCAAGATCGGGGATGCAGATGACGTCGTTAAGGCGGACGGCGTCGCGGTGTACACGTATCAGCAGGCCAAGGATTGGGGCAAGGACTGGTTCAAGCGGTGTGGGCGGACGGATCAGGCTGAGGCTTCCGGAGAAGCGGTCCCCAAAGGTGAATGGACGATCAAGGACGTGATCGACTTCTACATCGCGGACGCCAGGAAGACGCGGAAGGACCCCAAGACCGCCGAGGATGCCCTCCAGGCGGCGAATGCCAATATCCTGCCGGAGCTAGGGGCAATTGCCATCCCAAGGCTGACGAGGGGCCGTGTGGAAAAGTGGCACGCCGATCTCGCTGGCCGTGGACGACGCAAAACCGGGTGGAAGCGTAAGCCGGGCGAGGAGGTTGAATTCCTGTCGCTTGACCCGACTGACAAAATGGCGGTGAAGCGTCGAAAGTCGTCGGCGAACCGGGACTTGGCCCTGCTCAAGTCCGCCCTGAACCTCGCGGCGGAGAAGGGGAAAATCGACCGAGAGCATTTGCCTTGGATCTCCGTGAAGCCGTTCAAAGGGGTCAAGGGCAGGCGGGTGAGGTTCCTGAACCTAGCGGAACAAGCCTCGCTCGTAAACGCATGCACCCCCGAGTTCAGGCAGCTCGTTTGTGGGGCCCTCTATACCGGGGCCCGCTATGGGGAATTGACAAACGCCAAGGTTGGAGACTTGGACCTGGAGGCAGGTGCCCTTTGGGTGGACGGGAAGGGCAGGGACTCGATGCCGAGGTGGATCTTCCTGACAGAGGAAGGGGAGGATTGGTTCAGGCAAATGGTCGATGGCCGGCGAAAAGAGGAACATTTGTTCTTGCGTTCGGGGATTATCCGTAAGGGAGCCGGGGAAGAGATTTCAACCCTTAAGAATGCGCAAGTCAACCTGTCTCCGAGCGAAGGTCTCATGCTTCGCGCCCTTTTGGAAAGGAACGGGCAATTTGTAGCATACGATGACCTGCGCAGCGCACTCTGGAGTGACCTGGAAAACGGGCGCCGGAAAGTCACCAACACCTTGGATCAGTTGCGTCGCAAAATGAAGGCCGCTGGAATTCAGTTCGAGGTTCAGGGGGGGCGGACGGAATTACGATTCGAAGTGCCAGAACCGCAATCGTTTGTATTCGAAAGGCAAGCGTCGGAACTTCCCAAAGAGGTTTTAAATGGTCCGGGCCCTTGGCGGAAGGATGATGCCAAAATCCCTATGCAGCAGGCCTTGAAAGCAGCCAAGTTGGAACGGATGACTTTTCATGAATTGAGGCATACATACGCCTCAATGTTGGTCAACAGCGGCGTCCCACTTAAAGTGATAGCAGAGCAGCTGGGACATGTGGATACGCGCATGGTGGAAGAGCATTATGGCCACCTATGTCAGACGGCAAAGCGGGACACAATCAGGGCCTTGTCACCAATGCGTCTGACAGGCCAGCCTTTGCAGAGGCCCAAGGCCAAAATGAGTGACCTCAAAAAAGCGGGGGGAGTTTGAGTTCGCAAATTGGTAATTCAGCCGGTTGATATATCCAGCTGAAAAAGCGAGCAATCACCCGAGCGCACTTCTGATTGCTCGTGCTTGGATTGTGATAAACCTCGGAGGAAGGGCATTCCCTATCATTTGAGCAATTGGGAACTTGCCTCTTTTCATTGAAAATTTATAATCTATTGGAAAGCTTTGGAGAAGAGCTGCTTCCCGCAAAGTAATACTTCTATTCTCTTCCGGATGCAGGAACCTTCCTTTGGAAGGATTTACGCAACCGCCGGTAATTGTTGGGGAGACCCGGTCCCAGGACATTCGCCCGTAGACATCTTTAAAGCCATTGCACCTTTGATGACAGGGCAGAGAAAAACTCGCCGGCAAATCCTTCCTGCTTCCTCCGTCTTTGGGAATCTTAGAGATCATGAGCTTCGTCTTGGCATCTCGCTTTTCTGGAAGGTCGTGCAGGGGGTCACCGCTTTGCCCGGCTGCTGAAAGAGCGCCAATTGTTTGCCGAACCGTGCTCACTGGGCTAAGGCCTTCAGCGATACCGATAGATTTGTGGTGTCCTCCGATTAATATGAAGCGACGCCGGCGTTGAGGCACCCCATATGCCGCCACGTTCACAACACGCCAATCTAGAATGTAGCCCAGGTCTTGGAGCTCTGAGGAAAGCCGGAGGAAACGTTCGTTCAAGGCTAAGCCCGGAACATTTTCAAGCATTATTGCTTTCGGACGAAAGGCCCTTACAAATCTCAAAAATTCGAATACCAAATCGTTGATTGGATCATTACTGCCGCGCTTCCCATTAAGCGTTCGAATGGCTGAAAAGCCTTGGCATGGGGGGCATCCGGCAAGCAAGTCCAACTCGCCTGGGGTCAAGCCCAGCTCTTCCATCATGGCCAATGGGTCGAGGCTTTGAATATCGGCTTCCCAAACCCTTGTCATTTTGTGGTTCAATCGGTACGTTTCAGCCGCCAGGGAATCAATCTCAACTGCTCCAACGACATCAAACTCAGCCTCCAGGAGACCCTGCGAGAGTCCGCCGCACCCACAGAAGAGATCCAATGCCTTCATGATAAGTTCACCCCTGGGAATGCATAAGCCGATAGACCTCCCGGGATTGTAGCAGAAATCGTGTAGACATGTGGGGGTTTGCGAGCCGAATGGTTGGGCCAAGAGTCTGGAGTATCGGCCGGAATCGATTATGCGTACAATCAATCTGAAAATATAAGGCATGGTGAATAGCATGATCAAGTCATTGGCTTTTCAGGCCAGGGCCCGAACGATAGACCATCTGGGCCGGGAACAGATTGCGGACTGCCCTACGGCGGTATCCGAATTGTGGAAAAATGCTTACGATGCATATGCACGAAATGTATCTCTAGCGATATACAGTGGGAATACTGCCATAGCGACCATCACAGACGATGGACATGGTATGAATTTTGAAGAATTTACAGCCAAATGGCTTGTCGTTGGCACCGAGTCAAAGGCTGACCAAAATGAAACGCCCGAAGCTGATAGAGACGGGTTGCCATTTCGCACGAAGCAGGGGCAGAAAGGCATAGGGCGCTTATCATCAGCGAGCCTCGGCCCGTTACTGCTGGTGGTCTCTAAGAGGAAGCTAGACCCCTTTGTGGTAGCGCTTATCGATTGGAGAATATTTGAAAATCCCTATCTGGTTCTATCGGATATTGAAATCCCAGTCGCTGAATTTGAAAAAAAGGAAGAGTTGCTTCCGATTTTGCCAATCTTGTTTGATAGACTTATGGACAATATTTGGTGCAAAAATACAAGCGATAAGGGTGGTAGAAAACAGCGGGTTGAGGCAGCCTGGGATTTATTTTCGCGACAGGAAATTGCTGAGGGAAGGCCTGAGACTACACAGGATAGAATTGCTCGGACAGTGATCGAGACAGCCTTTGATGAACGTCATTTTTCTGAGTGGCCTCTGTGGAAAGGACAGAAGACCCAAGGCACAATCATGGCGATTTCGGATATTCAATACGACTTGATTGCTCAGATTCCTCAGAATGGTTCAGAGCTGGATTCAGTTCAGCTCCAAGCGAGGGAGAGGCTGTTCCAGACTCTTTCAAACTTTACGGACCCCTTTCTGACTGACAACGATAGGATGGCAGGCTATGGCGCTATTGAGTTTTCAACCAGAGTTACGGTATTGAATGAATCCCTTAGGCGGAGCGTGATCGATGAGTCGGTGCCTTTCGATGTATATAATTTACTAGAACTCGAGCATGTAGTTGATGGCGAGTTTGATGAACTTGGGGTGTTTCGCGGCAGGATCAAAGCCTTTGGCGATTGGTTGCAAGAGGAGGTGGTCATCCGCCCTGGGGGTGATGTACCAATCCGCAAGGATACTCTTGTTGGCCCATTTCGTTTCAGGATTGGAACCTTTGAACAAGGGTTTGACCTGACCTCCCATGGAGAGGAATCATTCCGTACCATTGAGGATAAGGCTGCCTTATATGGTGGCCTGCTGGTATTCAGGAACGGCCTAAGGGTTTTGCCTTATGGTAGAGAGGGAAACGACTTCTTCGGTGTGGAAATGCGAAGAAGTAAGCATGCTGGACGGGAATTTTGGTCACTCCGTAGATTATTTGGCCGAGTGGCAATTCGAAAGGAAAATTGCCCAAATCTTAGAGATAAGGCCGGTAGAGAAGGATTGATTGATAATCGAGCCGCCAAAGTATTTAGAGATTTAATTGTAAATATTTTGAAAGTAACAGCAAGACAGTATTTCGGCTCAAACGCTGAAATGCGAAAAACTATTATTCCCAATCGAAAGGAAAACTTTAGACGGCAAAAGGCGTTAGAAGCCAGGAATAAGCAGAGGTCACAAGGGCGAAGGGAGTTTAAAAATAATCTCGAAAAGTATGGCCCCATTACGTCGGCGTTATTGGCGGAGGTTGAAGGACTTGCTGATAGGGTTCGGGAGGGGGGCCTGGGGGACGTTGCGGAGGTCATTTTGATGCGAGGCTCGCTCCAAGGCCTTAAGGAGCGTTACCAGGAAATTTCCTTGGGCGAGGCTCCGCGAAACTTAGGAACGATGGAGGAAGCTTACGTAGCATTCCGGAAACAATTTCGTAGTATCAAGGGGTACATCGACTCTGTTGCAGGGACGTTGGATAATGCGCTTGATGTGCTAAAGCCACGATCGGCAAAAGAAATTTTAAGTTCCCAACTGAGCGCCAACGCGGCATTCCTGAATCGTCGACTTCGCGCTTGGGCCCAGGAAGCCAAGGGCTTGTTGGGGTCCGAGGTGGATCGTATTTCAAGCCTTCAGAGTGAGCGCAGCAAGGCCTATCAGACTCAGATGCAGGCGATCATTGATGAGGTTGAGCGTGGCGAAATCACTCTTCGGTGTGCTTCAGAAAGGCTGGAGATTGGGAAGGAGCAGGAAGACGAAGCCAATTCGGACTTGTTTATTCCATACATATCGGCCCTGAATAGCCTTAAGGCTAGCATCGACCTGGCTGGATTGGCCAGTTTTAGCCAAGACCAAGCAGACGAATTACGCGAAGAAGTTGATCGTTTGCATGGTTTAGCCCAGTTAGGAATCACAGTAGAGATAATTGGTCATGAAGTTGAAGGATTGGAACAGGCCATTACGGCTGGCTTAAAAGGTTTTCCAGATAAGATAAAGGAAACCCCTGAATTTCAGGCAGTTCGTGATGGCCATGAAGCTCTAGTCGAGCGCCTGAGGTTTTTATCTCCTTTAAAGCTATCTGGTCCCAAGACCCGAATCAAGCTAACTGGTAAAATTATTTTAGATTATATTAATAAATTTTTTCACGGGGAACTCGAGAAACAAAATATTGAATTGGTTGCAACATCGGAATTTATTCGGTTTTCAATTTTCGAGCAACCGGCAAGAATCTTTCCCGTATTCATTAATTTGGTGAATAATGCAGGATATTGGGTTAACCATAGCGAGAACGGCCCCAAGAAAATTCTGCTTGATGTAAATTCCGAGAAAGTTCTTATTGCTGATACCGGACCAGGTGTCGATGAAGAAGATTTGAAGGAATTATTCAAGCTGTTCTTTACTCGGAAGGTCCGCGGGGGGAGAGGTGTTGGTTTGTACCTGTGTAGGGCTAATCTTGCGGCAGGTGGGCATACGATTGAATATCTTTCCCAAGGCCAAGGCCTACTTCCTGGGGCAAATTTCGCAATTGACTTCAAGGGGGCCAGTTTTGAGTGAGTCTCAGCGAGGTCTCCTTGCCCCGGGTGGCTCTGCGGTCGATAACTGCGAAGGAGAGGACGATGACAAGAACTTAAGGGCTGGTGGCAAGAGTGCTGTTGCTGGTGATCCTGCTGGGAAGGACGCTTTCGGCGAGTACTCACGGTTTATTGAAGAAATTTTCATACTGCCTATTAAAACTGTGGTGGTTGTGGATGATGAGTATCCTACGATAGATGATTTTTTGAATGGGTCCCTGCGTCTCAAGGATGATGCGGGTGAAATCGTGGCTTCATCTAGAACCAAAATGGATAATTGTGAACGGGTCCGAGAGATCCTTGCATTTTGTCGCTCGCGTGTGCCGAGCCCTTGGCTGGTAGATATCCATGACGGGAAAGCCCCTCCTTTGGTGGCTGAGGTGCAAAATGCTTCACATCTGAGCCACTCGGATTTGCTCATCCTTGATTATCACCTCGAGGCAAATAATGGGAGTGAAAAGGCGATCGAAATTCTCCAGGAACTTGCTCGTAATGGTCACCTTAACCTAGTTGTCGTCTATACAAAGGATAGGGAAGAGGCTGGGGGAGGGATCGATCGGGCTATTGACGAAATTGCACTGGGCTTGACTTCGCCAGATGCAAGGTTCAATTTGCATGAGCAACGAGTAAAAAATTTGCAGGAAAGGTTTTCAGCCTGGGAAGAGCTTCAAGATGATATCTATAAGCAGCTTATCGACTGCCTTGATTCGAACTTGTTCCTTTTTCTGCAAAGAAGAGCAAATATCTCCTGGGCTCAGCTCTGTGACCTTCCGGAGGTTTCGCAGTTATCTAGGTTTCTATCTCAGATCCCAGACGGCGTCTCGATGTCTCCGGATGAAATGGTTTTATTCCTTCTTCACAAGAGTCAAGAATTATTTAAAATTAAAATGTTCAATGGCCCAAATAGTCGACCTTTAGTCAAAAGAGACGATTTCGGTAATAATTTTATTCAGACTGATAGTGTTTTTGTTACTGTGGTTTCAAAGGAACATCCTGCTTCCACCCTTCCGGATCATCTGCTGAACGCTCTCGTCGCTTGGGATCCATCTCCGCACCGATTGATACTTTCTGCCATGCGGAACCAAATAATTTCGGAAGGTTCATTTGCCGAGAGTGGGGTCCTTAGGAATTTATCTTTACAGGCAGGTTGGTTTAAAGACATTTTAGAGCCAAACCCTTTAAAGCTACGCTCAAATGTCAGGCAAGATGTTGCAAGGCATTGGGAAAGCCTTGGAGATAAGATTGGGCAAAATGTAGTGCGTTTCGCAGAAAGGCTTGCGGCTTATCTTGTGCAGGAGAGCGCAAATCCAGGTCTAATGGACCGATTTGATTCGCTGGGGGCATATAAGGATGAGACGCAAGTATCATTGAACTTGAATTGCTACGCTTGTACGAAACCTATAAGCGGATTTCATCTTTCAACTGGTCACATCCTTCGGGTTTCGCACAAAAAGCTACCGGTTCAGTATTGGGTTTGCCTTACGCCAGCATGTGACCTTGTCCCTGGGCAAGGAGGGACCAAGGGATGGCGTAAGCGTCTAGGGGAGTGGCTCCCATTTAAAGCTGTGAGGCTGTTCCCCGTTGATAGCCTTGCAGCATCAAAAAATGCTCATCGAGCGAATAATTTGTTCATTGATTTGAATGGCAAAATTGAAACATTTGGGTTTTTTGAACCAACTGGCGAGGATGATTTCGAGGTTCCGGCTCTGCGTTGGGAGCAATGCTATGCTTCAGGCAATGGTATTCTGGATGGTAACAATGGATTTAAGGTTGCATGCATAGGAAGTAGGGGCACTCTTGGGTACGATGAGCACGATGCCGCAGTAGTTGCTCAACTTCGGTATGAATATGCCCTTAATCTGATGAATCGCCTTGGGGCCCATTTGTCCCGTGTCGGGCTCGGATTTATCCCCTTGAAGAGTTGATACTCTTGTCCGTTAAGTGAGTGCCAATGGGTTCAGATACGCCTTGGATTAGCTAACTCACTTGGTGCCTCGAACCATAGCAAACGCTATGGTTGGCTGCTGCATGTAAATAGTCGGCCCTGAATAACCCGTTTCGCCGGAACGAGGGCACGGAAGTCTGCTTGGAGGCATCGTGGACGCCCAGGCCGATCAGGCCGCCTGAAGGCGAAGCTGCGGCATAAGCCGGAGCCAGGAGGTCGCCTCGGCATAAGCCGCGACCCATCGGTACAGGCCAAACCGCATCCTGGCCAGGATCTTCCGCAGGTTGTGGCCGGCGCCGCAGAGCACCGCGTTGATGGCGTCGCCGGCCATGCCTTTGAGGAAGTTCCGTCCCAGTAACCCTTCAGCTTTCAGGTGGCCGATTTCAGGCTCGATGGCTGATCGGCGCCGGAGGTGCCGCTTGAGCGTGTAGCCGAGCTTCCTGGTCCCGCTGATGAGCACCCGGCTCCGTTCTGCCGCCACGCCATGACCCTTGTAGCCGCGGTCCACGAAGGTGGTGGTGGGCATCTTGCCGGTGATTCGTTCGACCTGGTCGAGCTGGTCGTCCAGCGTATGGCCGTCGTAGGGGTTGCCTGGGCAGGCTTGGATGCCGACCACAAAGCCTTCCTTGTGGGTCACCGCCAGGCTGACCTTCACGCCGAACTCGTACGGCTTGTGGGCCTTGCCTTTGGCGATGCACTCCACCTCGGGGGCATGGAGGCTGTAGACCTTGCCCTTGGTGAACCGCTTCTGGGTGAGGATCAGCTCGGACAGGAGCATCGTGCCCTTGTGCGTCTCGAACGCCGTGTCGCCCATTTTCCGCTCGACGTCCCGCATCACCCGTCCGGCCATTGTCTTCAGACTTCGGAGTACACGCTTGGCGCGGTTGAATTGCCGCGCTTTGGAATGGCCTCCGTGCTTGCGGAAGGCTCGCTCCATCAGCTTCCGGTAGCTCTGGCGCAGGACGATGCCTTCCGACTTGGCGATGCGGAGCATGGCGGCGTGGATCTTCCGGTAGAGCCTTGCGTCGGTTGGATGCTCCACGGCCTTGGGCTGGACCGTGGTGTCCACGATGATCTGGTCAAAGCTGCGCTCGTTGAGGAGGCCCGCCGCCTGCCCTGCGGCGATGGTGGCCTGCAGCAAGCGCTCCACGCCCTCTTCGCCGATCCGCTGACGCCAGCGGGTCATCTGGCTGGGGTCGATGGGTAGGGCGTGCTGGAAGAATTCTTCGCCGCAGAAGAACTGCCAGTAGGGGTTCTCGACCCACCCGCGCACCGTCTGCTCATCCGAGATGCCCTTGAGGTGTTTGAGGAAATGTAGGCCAGCCATCAATCGAATCGGCAGCCCTGGCCGGCCATTGTCGGCGCAGTACAGCGGCCCGAATTCCTCGGCCAGCCGGTTCCAGGGAATCACCCCGGCAAGACGGACCAGCTCGTGGTCCATGTCCAGGGCCAGGTCGAGGCGCATAGTCGCGATGAGGGGCACGGCATTGGTCCTGGGCTTGGCTTTTGGCTTCATCGGTACACCAGAAAGTCGGGGGTTGCCCCTATCAATCTGGTGTACCAGATACTTGAAAGGTTTCATCAAATCGTTGAAAAATATCACCTTTGGGGGTTATTCAGGGGCGACTAAATAGATGTGTTTAAACTGTTTGACCATAATAATCAATTTTGGAAAGCCACATGCGGACTTGCTTTGGTGTTTGATATCCTGCCTTTTTAAGCAATCCGATTATATCGACTGCTGACACAAAAATGATTGGATGACCGTCGCTAACCACTTCTAGATAAGCTTGCTTGTCGATGAATGAGGTGGTAATTAAAATTCCAAATTCTCTATGTTTTATACGGCTTATTAGCCGTGATACTTCCTTGACCCCTACGGAATTTGACATATTGTAGCACTTCGCTTCGAGGGCAAAGCCGGCCTCCACCGACGCTGGACCTTGGCCAATCCTTACGGATCCAATTCCATCCCGACCGCCGTCCCTCCAGGGGCGAGTGAGGTCCAATTTGATGACATCGGGTAGCAGTAGCCGCGTGATTGCCCCCGCGCATGCCTCAAACCCAAATGGATTTTCCTTAAAGTGTTCATGGACTGTTTCAATGATGTCCATGTCGTTATTGTTCCCTGGTAACTGTTCTGCCTTGTTTCGAATCAAGCGGGTTCTTGGCGCAACAAGCGGCGTAACGATGCCTGTCTCTTGCCATTCACTCCATGCCTTGGGTGCTAGCGAGCATTCGGGGATGCCGGAAGCTACTGACTGTAGCCATTCACGCCTGATCTCCGATGCGTTTAGAATTGTAAATATGGCTCGATAATTCTGAAAGCGTTCATTTCCTGAAGTTTTCCATATAGCTATTAAATCTTCGGTGGCGGGAAGGCTTGGAAATCCAGGAACCGCTAAGCCCCTAAACCTGAATGCCCTCCCAGGACTCTCCTTTGTGAATATAAGTGTCGGTGGAATGTCTAGTCTTGAACCTGTATGTGCGATGTCAAATAAATTCTTAAGTATTAGGTTACCGAAACGATTCGTATTGTGGAGCTTTTGTCCTGGTTCGCGGTTATCCCCGTAGTAGGTGAAGCGTCCAGATGTGGGATCCAGCTCATCCGGCCAATCCGGCTCAGCCAGATTCGAAGTAAGCACGAGCAACGTCGGCTTATCCCTTGTGCCTCGATATCTGAAGCCTCCCTGCCTGCTAACCCCGACTAAGTCCACGAGCGGGTCGGCGATGCCTCCTTTGAGTGTCTTGTATCCGGAATAGACAGCATCCACATCCAGATCGACTTTTCGAAGGTCTTCCCCCGTGCATACATCCATGTTCATACCCCTGAGTATTCGTTTCAGGAGATATTACGTGTTTATGCTTTGATTTTCGCCTTGTTTTTTCTCCGTTGCGCCGGATGAAGGTTCCCCGTATACGGAAGCTTGCCGTTGTGGACGGACAGCAAATGTCTAATTGGATCTGCCCTACTTGAGATGACGGCTGTACCGGTACCATCTTGGGGACATCCTGTTGCAAGATTCTGATAAGCTAGGCATTAAGCAGATATTTGGGATTCCGAAATTCGACCTTTGCCTTTAAGGCGAAGGCTAGTCCCTTTGGATGCCAGATTTTGCAGCTTTGCTTGGGCGAATGAAGACTGGGGCTCTGGCACTTCTCATAACGTCAAAGGCTATACTGGGGAGTTTTTGGATTGATCGTTAATGGGGCTGCTAGGGAGAAACCTAGGATTCCACCTCTGGTTCGGATGGCTGCGTTGACAGGCGTCGAATCAACGATTAAGGCATTCCTTCAGAAAGGAGGACTTCCGGATACGACCGATGATGAAGGCCGTTCGATTCTGCAAATAGCTGCTTCCAAAGGGAATGTTTCGGTATGCCGCCTCCTCATGACAGCAGGGGCCTCTCCCACCCTCGCCGACCACAGGGGGTTGAATGCATTGGATGCAGCAGCGGCTTCGGGGTCAGTTGAGGTCCTGGACTTGCTCCGCGGTTCGCTTGGAGCCCTTTTGGGGGATCCTGCTGATGGAAGGCAAGGCAACGGAGCTGAGGTCCACTTGATGCCAACAGTCCCCATCCAGGGGACAGTGGAGCCAAGTCCACCGAATGATCGGACCGGAAGCCCTAATAACGTTCTTGCCATGGACGAACGTGGTTTCAGCTCGTTCGCGGGGTTGTTGGAGGAGGACCCAGGGGAGGGTGGTTGGGAACCTGAAACAGAGGTCCATTTCGGACTGGGGTCCAACCCTGCCTGCCACTCTCTTGCAGAATCTGTTCATGGGCGAATCACCCACCACCGAACGATCGACCGCGATAAAGATTGGTCCGACGTGGCAGTCCTGCTACCCGTTGCGCATAGGGGGAAAATCTCATTTTCGTCGCTTGGCGAAGCAACGACCGCCTGGGTGGCAAGGCTCTTGGCGCATGGTGACGCCTTCGGATGGGTCCCTTTGCGCTGGGTCGTTGAAGCATGCACCGACTTCGGCAGCGAGAAGAACCAGGAAGACCTGAAGCTGAGGCTTGAGATGCTCCTGGGCGAATTCGGAATCCAAATCGTGGACGAGACTGGCTGGGAGGAATTGCTGCCGGATGAAATGGACGCGGACCCCGCGGATATTCCGATCGAGGCAATTTCCTTCCTTGGGGATTTGAACCCTGCCGAACGTGATCCATTGTCTTTTTATTATCAGATTCTAAAGCCCTTGCCGCTTCTGGATAAGGATGAAGAGAGGATCTGCGGTCGGCTTTGGCAGAATGACCGAAACCCCGAGGGGGTACGGCGGCTCGTGGAAGGAAACCTCCGCTTTGTCGTCAAGGAGGCAAGGCGGTTTCAAGGGCTCGGCCTTGATATTGAGGACCTGGTCAGCGAAGGAAACCTGGGCCTGCTGGAAGCGGCCAAGAAATATGACCCGGAGCGCGAGACCCGATTTCTCACCTACGCCTCTTGGTGGATCAGACAGCGGATATTCCATGCGCTCTCCGAACAGGTGGGGAAGTTCCGGGTACCCCAGAAGGTTGCTGGGCACGTGGTCCAACTCAACCGCATCATTGTCCAGCTCTCCGAGAAGCTGGGGCGAGAGCCCAACCTGGTTGATCTCTCCAGCGAGGGCACCTTCCCGGAGAAATACCTGGAGCGGCTTCTCGCAATAAGACAGACGAGGACTGAAGTCATATCGGAGGATGGCCAGGAGGCCTCCGTTCCAGAGGAGGAATCTGTGGCCTCCGCTGACCCTGGTCCTGCTGAAGCCCTAGCCTTTGATGAGCTTGGAGCCCAGATCCTGGTGGCATTGAACCTGCTGAACTCGAAGGAACGTGCGATCATCACTCAGCATTTCGGCCTGGAAGATGGTGAGCCGGGAACCCTTGATACGATCGGTCAGACCCTTTGCCCACCCATAAGTCGTGAACGAGTTCGGCAGATCGAAGAACGAGCACTGTCAAAGATCAAAAGCCGAAGGGAGCGGATGTTGAAGCCGTTCATTGAGGAATTGCGTCCCGCGTGGGAGCAATCCTCCCCAGTCAGCCCCTTGCCTACCGAGGATCAAGATGAATCTGAATAGGTCCAGGCATGCTCCACCCCGGGCCAGCGCGATGATCGAGTCGCTGCGAGGGCTTGGCTACTCTGCTTCCACTGCCCTGGCGGACCTTATCGACAACAGCATCTCGGCCGGGGCCGACCAGGTCGACTTGGTGTTCCAGTGGAAAGGGGCCGAATCGAACATCCGGGTTCTGGACAATGGCGGCGGGATGACCGACGCAGAACTCGACAAGGCCATGCGGCTGGGGGAAAGGGATCCCAGGGACCTGAGAGGGACTGGAGACCTCGGGCGTTTCGGAATGGGGATGAAGACAGCCTCGTTTTCCCAGTGTCGCAGGCTGACTGTCGCCTCCCGGAAGGGAGGGGAGACAAGCTGCCTCCGCTGGGACCTGGATGTGCTCGCCAGGAGCGGGAACGATGGCTGGCTCCTCCTGGAAGGCCCTCATGAGGCGTCGGACCACCTCCTGGATGTTCTGGAGGGCCCCAATGGCACCCTGGTCGTGTGGGAGGTCCTGGACCGCATGGTCACCCCAGGGTTCTCGGAGCAGGACTTCCTGGACCTTCTGGACAGGATTGAGGCCCATCTGGCGATGGTCTTCCATCGCTACCTGGAGGGTCATCATCCGAAACTGATACTGAAAATCAACGGCCGCTCCCTGGTTCCATGGGATCCGTTCCTGGCTGGGCACCCGGCGACGTCTTCCTCGCCCGTGGAACGGATGCAAACCGCCTCGGGCATGGTGGAGGTTCAATGGCATGTGCTCCCCCACAAGGACAAGCTTGACCCTGGTACCCACGAGTCGGCAGGCGGGAAGGATGGGTGGACAGCGCAACAGGGATTCTATGTCTACCGGAACGAGAGGATGCTTTTGGCCGGTAGCTGGCTGGGGCTTGGTTCACCGCGCCCATGGAGCAAGGAAGAAGCCTTCCGGCTGACCAGGATTCGCCTGGACATCCCCAATTCCGCAGACGAGGAGTGGAAGATCGACATCCGGAAATCGGTGGCACGCCCTCCGGTTTCGGTAAGGAACAGGCTGACCCGGCTCGCGGAAGATGCCCGGGCCCACGCCAGGAGAGTCTTCGCCCATCGTGGCCACGTATCTCCTGGAAATGCGCAGGCCGTTGCCCATGCCTGGAGAGTCGACCAGGGGGTATCGGGAGTCCGTTACCGGATTGATGAGAACCACCCTGCCGTGCAGGGGGTTCTCGAAGGGGCAGGGGCGCTTCTTCCCGCGCTCAAGGCCATGCTGAGGGTCATCGAAGAGACCGTCCCGGTCCAGCGGATCTGGCTGGACACGGCCGAGGCCCAGGAAACCCCCAGAACGGGCTTCGCGGGTGAACCCGCGGCCGAAGTGGCAGCGATCCTGGGGGCTGTCTTCCGGAACCTTGTGGAGCGGCGTGGGTATTCGCCTTCCGAGGCCCGGGCACGCCTCCTTCATACAGAACCCTTCCACGACTACCCTGAACTTGTCGCCGCCCTCCAAGACCCGGAACATGAAAAGGACTCCCAATGAGCAGGGACAACGGCCAAGGCCAAGAGAAAGTCCTCAGATGGGTCCAGGATCTACTGATGGACGAACTGGACGAGACCCAGCGATCCTCCATCACGCCTGCTCTCATCTCCGAGAAGATCGACCAGGTCCTGGGCATGAAGCCGTCCTGGGGCGAGGGACTCGACCGGGGTCTGCTCATCGACGAGCTGATCCGACGATTCAGCCTATGGATCGGCCAGGATACCCTTCTCAAGTCCGATGCCGGCCACCAAGTTTGGCTTAATGCTTCCAGGAAGGCCGGATGGCGATACTGGCGCCGGTACGAGGAGTGGATTGAGCGGAAGATATCCCCCACCGCGGTCCTTGGGCTGGCAAAGTCCACCGACACGGTTCTTGGGCTTCTGGAGGACCCGAAACGCGAAGGCCCCTGGGACAGGAGGGGACTGGTCGTGGGCCATGTCCAATCCGGCAAGACAGGGCACTACTCTGGCCTCATCTGCAAGGCTGCCGACGCAGGCTACAAGGTGATCATCGTCCTTGCCGGGCTCCACAACAACCTCCGTTCGCAGACGCAGATTCGGTTGGACGAGGGTTTCCTTGGCTACGAAACCAAGCCTGGGGGCGAAGACTTGAAGGTGGTTGGTGTCGGCGAGATCGATTCGGACCTGTCCATCCGGCCCAACTTCGCCACCAACCGATCCGACAAGGGCGACTTCAATGCTTCGAATGCAAGGCTGGTCGGGATAACACCGGAGCAGCGCCCCTGGCTATTTGTCGTGAAGAAGAACAAGACCCCCCTTGACCGCCTCCTTCATTGGATCCGCAACCGGGTCGCCGATACCCACGACCCGGAGACCCGCCAGAAGCTTGTGACCAAGCTCCCTCTCCTGCTCATCGATGACGAAGCCGACCACGCCTCCGTGGATACCGGCGAACAAGTCTTCGATGCGGAAGGGAATCCTGACGAGGAGCACTCTCCAACTGCAATCAACAGCCGCATCCGGAAGATCCTGGGAGCCTTCACCCGTTCCGCCTATGTGGGATATACCGCGACACCCTTTGCCAACATCTTCATCCATGAAGGCGGAGCAACACGCGAGGAAGGGCCTGATCTCTTCCCGGGCTCCTTCATCATTAACCTTGGAGCCCCGTCGAACTATATTGGCCCGGCCAAGGTGTTCGGGATCCGTTCCGAGGATGGCCGAACAGGTGGGCTTCCCCTGGTTCGAATTATCACGGATCATTCCGAGGCCAATGGCAGTGGCGGTTGGATGCCAGGCAAGCACAAGAGCACCCACCGGCCCATGCATGGCGGGGAACCCGGCCTTCCACCATCCCTCGTCGAGGCCGTGGACGCCTTCGTCCTTTCCTGCGCCGTCCGGAAGTTGCGAGGGCAGGGCAATGACCATGCGTCCATGCTCATCCATGTCACCCGGTTCAATGCTGTTCAGCATGAGGTAGTCCGCCAGGTCACGGAGCATCTGCACAGGATCCACCAGCGCCTGACGAGAGGGATTGATTCAGAGGCAATCGTGTCTCGCTTGAAGGATCTTTGGGATGCCGATTTCCTGCCGACCACAGGATTCATTTCCGCAAATCATCCCGAGCTGGCTTCTCCGTTGCCGATTGATTGGTCCGAAGTCCTGAACGTCCTGCCCGAGACCGTGGGCGACGTGCAAGTGAAGACGATCAATGGGACTGCCAAGGATGCACTCGATTATTCCGATCCCGAGGCGCCCGGCCTGAAGGTCATTGCGATCGGCGGCGACAAGCTTTCGCGTGGGCTCACCCTCGAAGGCCTATGCGTCAGTTATTTCCTCCGGGCCTCGAAGATGTACGACACCCTGATGCAGATGGGGCGGTGGTTCGGCTACAGGCCCGGCTATCTAGACGTCTGCCGCCTGTATACTACCTCGGACCTAGTGGAATGGTTCGGCCATATTGCCGATGCCTCGGAAGAGCTTCGGGAGGAATTCGACCTGATGGTTGCCAGTGGTTCGGACCCGAGGGCCTATGGCCTGAAGGTGCAGTCCCACCCCGTCCTCACGGTCACTTCGCGGCTCAAGATGCGGGCAGCTCGCGACCTGTGGCTGTCCTTCAGCGGGGATGTTTCGGAAACGGTAGTGTTCTTCCGGGACAAGGAGAAGATCAGGCACAACTACCAGGCCCTGTCGAAGCTTGTTGAGGTCCTTGGTGTACCCCAGAAGACTAATCCGACCTTGGAACGCGGATTGGCGACCCCGACATGGACCGGGTATGTCTGGGGGGCCGTCGAGGCCCAGGTGGTCATCGACTTCCTTTCCGCCTACCAGACCCATCCCGAATCCCACAAAACCATCAATTTTCTTCTGGCCGAATTCATCAAGTCCATGAACGAGACTGGCGAGTTGACCTCCTGGACAGTTGCGCTGGTAGGCAGCGGGAAGGGCGCTGATCACAGATTTGCCGATGGAATCGAAGTAAAGCTGCAGAAACGCAAGGACAAGGGCTACCAGGGGCGCTATTCGATTGGCCGCCTCCTGGATCCGCCGGATGAGGCTGTCGATCTCGACGGGCCCGCCTGGAATGCGGCCCTGCAGGAAACCATCAAGGCCTACCATGTGGACCCGGGGCGCCTTTCCGGGACCGCCAAGCGGGACATCCCATCAGAACCGAGTGGCCCGTGGATCCGAAAGGTCAGGGGCATGGGTGTCAACGGAATTCCTGCCCACCCTGAGCGGGGGCTGCTCCTCCTTTATGCCCTTGACCCGGCCTTGGCAGAATCGGATTTCGATGCCGATACCCTGCCTGTCGTCGGTTTCGGCGTCAGTTTTCCTGCCAGCAATGCCGGCAGGAAGGTCCGGTACTCTGTCAACAACGTGCTTTGGCAGCAATGGGAGCAGGATTATGGCGCAGCCGAATGAGGCCGAATCCCTCCGGGCCGCCTGGAGGGCACTCTCCGACCACGTGGAAGGGACGGGCTGGCGAACAATCCAGGTTGGCCGGTACGGCTCTGTAAGGGTGCTGGCGGGCCGCCATTTCCCTGGCAACGAGGAGGCATTGCTGGCTGGATTTCCGGGCGCCAATCTTTCAGGGAAATCTAGCCTTCCATCCGGGAGGGGGTTTTCCGTCTCGATGGCCGACCTGGGGGCTGAAGAAGGGAATGGCAAGTGGATCTCCCTGTCTCGGCAGGGGGGGGGGAAGCATGGATCTCTTCTCGGCGATGGCCGAGGATATCCTTGGCGTTCTCGCTGGGCTCAAGGACGGAGATGACCAGTCCATGTTCCGTGGATTCATTTCCAGGGTTGCTGCATGGCAGGACTTCATGGAAAAGGAGCGCCCGGATGTTCTCGGGAAGGAAGGGGAGGTTGGCCTTTTCGGAGAACTTGTCGTTCTCCGGAACCTGCTCGCCGAAGGGCTACCAAAGGTCAAGGTTCTGGAATCCTGGCAAGGTCCACTGGAGGGTCTCCATGATTTCGTCCTGGGGCAGGGGGCCATCGAGGTGAAGAGTACCATTGCGCCGGTTGGCTTCTTGGCGACCATAGGGTCGCTGGAGCAGCTCGACGAGGCTCTGGTTACGCCCCTTTTCCTGGCGTGTGTGCGCATTCCGCTTCATGAAGGAGGCAAGACGCTTCCTGACCTTGTCGAGGATGTTCGGGGTGGATTATATTCAGATCCAATAGCCGAAAGCTTGTTCGAAAGCAGACTACTCCACGCTGGCTACCTGTCTTCCTGCGCCGCCCTGTACCAGCGGAGGTTCCAGGAATGCATGCCCAGGCTCTTGCCGGTTGATGGCAACCTCCCGAGGGTGACCCGAAGGATCGTGCCTCCCGGAGTCCGAAAGGCAAAATACGAAATCGAATTGGATGGTCTTGGTTTGCCCGAGACCAGTTTGGTTGCAGCGATTGAACGACTAGGAGTAACCCAGTCATGGAACTGAAAGACTTCCTGATCCAGACCCAGAACCAGGTGCGGGCTGAAATCAACGACCGCATCGGACAGCCTGGGACTCCCTTCCCGTTCCACGAATCAGTGTTTTCGGAAATCGTCATGCAGCACATGGCAGATGTGGGCATGACCTTTGATCCGGAGCCGTGCCATTTCCAGGCCAAGGTGGGCAACGGCAATCTCCGTCTGAGCGGGTATGCGATCTCTGATGACGCGGACCAGATCGACCTTTTTGTCAGTCTCTACTCGGAGGTGGAGGAACTGGTCTCGGTTCCTGATTCCGAGACCAAGAACGCAGCAGATCAGTGCCTTCGGTTCCTTGCCAAATGTGCGGATGGAAAACTGGTGGCCTCCATCGACGAATCGAATGACGCCTACCAGTTGGCCCTCAATATCCACCAGAACTATGCAAGGCTCGACCAGATAAGGATCTATGTCATAACTGACCGAGTCGCCAAGGCGAAGCAGTTCCAATCCCGCGAGGTGAGCGGGAAGACCGTGAAGCTCGAGGTGATGGACATCGAACGGCTCTACAGGCACTGGTCGGAGGGGAAACCGAGGGACGAGGTCGTGGTCAATTTCGAAGATGTCTGCGGTGGGCCCATCCCGTGCATCTGGATTCCCGGTGATAGCCAATGCGACTATGCCTTGACGGTCTTTCCGGGAGAGGCACTCCGCTTTGTCTATGAGAAGTACGGAGCCCGTCTTCTTGAAGCCAATGTGCGGTCCTTCCTGAGTGCATCAGGGAAGGTGAATGCAGGTATCCGGAAAACCCTAAGGGAACAACCGGAGCAATTCATCGCGTTCAACAACGGCATTGTCGTGGTGGCTGACGAGGCCATGCTTCAGCGAACCGAGGAAGGGGGCAACGGCATTCTCTGGCTGAAAGGCATGCAGATCGTGAACGGTGGTCAGACGACGGCCTCCATCTACTTCACGAAGAAGAAGAATCCGGACCTGGATCTGAGGAAGGTTCGCGTCCCAGCCAAGCTGATCGTCTTCAAGCAAATGGATTCCGCGATGGAGGAGGGCTTGGTTTCCGACATCAGCCGTTTTGCCAACAGCCAGAATTCCGTAAAACTCTCCGATCTTTCCGCCAACAAGGCCTTCCACGTCGAACTGGAAAAGCTCTCGATCAGCACCTATTGCCCCGATGGCGTCGGTAGGTGGTTCTACGAGCGTGCCGCGGGGAGCTACAACGTTCTGCTGATGCGGGAAAAGGAAGGTTCTGCAAAGCTCAGACAGTTGCGGGAATCCATTCCGCCGGCTCGTCGTGTGACCAAGACCGACCTCGCCAAGTACCTCAATGCCTGGGGGCAATTGCCTCACCTGGTAAGCCTGGGGGGTCAAAAGAACTTCGAAAGGTTCATGGACTCGTTTAGGGAGCAGGAGGGGGTTGAACCCCAACCGCTACCTGACGTCCAGACCTACAAGCGGATGATGGCCCAGGCGATCCTGTTCAAGAAAACCCAGTCCCTGGTGCGGCCTCTCGTCCAGGCGTTTGCCGCCAACGTGACAACGTACCTCGTGTCTTTGCTCTCGGCGCGTTTCGGGGACACGTTCAACCTCGATCTCGTTTGGCAGGCCCAGGATATCTCGCCGCAACTGAAACAGCAGATCCAGACCTGGACTGGAGAGGTCAATGCCGTCCTCCATGGCACGGCCGCAGGCAGGATGGTCTCGGAGTGGGCAAAAAAGCCCGAATGCTGGGAGGCCGTCAGGGATGCAACCTATTCTCAACAGACCGGGGCCATCCCTGAGCTGGGACCAGGGGCAGAAACCAGGTAGCCTGGTGTGGGAAGGTTAATATGAGCAAGGCGGAGGCGGGAGAAAAACCTAGGCGACACAAGGGTGACATTATGTCGCCGGAAAAGCGTAGTGCCTTGATGTCCCGCATCAAAGGCAAGAATACCTTGCCGGAGCGGTTGGTCTCAGCGGCGCTGGCTACCCTGGGGCTCTCATGGGAATCACATGCAGGCGACCTTCCAGGGCGCCCTGATTTTGTATTCCGGAACGCGAAGGTTGCCGTCTTTGTCGATGGGGACTTCTGGCACGGATGGCGGTTCCCCATCTGGAGGGACAAATTATCCGAGCCCTGGGAGCACAAGATCGGCTGCAATCGGGCCAGGGACCAAAAAAATTTCAGGAGACTTAGGCGCACGGGATGGTCGGTCATTCGCATCTGGGAGCATCAGATCCAGAAAGACCTTCCCCGGGCGATCTCAAGGATTTGTGTGGCGTTGAATGATTGCCTTGGTAAGGATCGAACAAAGTGACCGTGAGAGTTCTCGACCTTTTTTGTGGTGGCGGTGGAAGTAGTCTCGGCGCTCGACGTGCCGGTGCTGAAATTGTCATGGGTGTTGACGCTTGGGAAAGGGCCATCGAATCCTACCGGCAGAATTTTGGATGCCGCGGCGAAGTCTACATGCTCACCCCTGACACTGTGCCGGCCGATTTCGGCTTGCAGCGTGGCAAGATCGATCTTCTCCTCGCATCCCCGGAATGCACCAATCATACCTGCGCCAAAGGATCAGCGACCCGGTCTGAGGACAGCAAGCGGACGGCAAACTACGTTCTCAATTTCACGCGGGAACTGGCACCAAGATGGGTGGTCATCGAAAACGTCATCCACATGAAAAGCTGGGTGGGGTACCAGCCCCTCCTGGAAGGCCTGCGGGGCCTCGGGTATGGCATTCGAATCGAGGACATCGATTCCTCCGAGTTCGGCATCCCTCAGACGCGCAGGCGGCTCTTCCTGTTGTGTGAAAAGGGAAGAATTCCTGACAAAGTTCCTCGTCCGGTAGTCGCACCCATTCCTGCATGGCAGATCCTCGACTACAACCGAAAGACAAAGAAGGACAAATGGCCCAGCTCGTTGCTTGACAACGGTCGTCGTGCCGCACCAACCCTGGAACGCTTCAGGCGTGGTGTTGAGGTGCTTGGCGAAGGCGTTCCTTTCCTGATCGTCTATTACGGTTCCGATGGCTCTGGAGGGTGGCAGTCCCTTGATCGCCCCTTGAGAACGATAACGACACTGGATCGCTTTGGCCTCGTAACCTGGCCAAACGGTGAACCCATGCTAAGAATGCTCCAAGTTCCGGAATTGATGCGTGCCATGGGAATCGAGAAAACGGACGAATTTGAATTTACCGGATCAAGGCGGGAGCAAATCAAACAGATAGGCAATGGTGTCGCTCCACCGGTGATGGAAGCCATCGTTCGCCACCTCACAAAGGTCAAGCGAAAGCGCATCCCAAAGCTTTCTCCGCGTAGACGGACTGGGGTAATTGCCTAAATGACTCGTCGTATGGGGTTCATGGCGATGCAATAGGACTGTGCAAGTTCCGTTCATGTTCGAGATCTCTCCCAACCCATAAACGCATTGTAGGAACTCGTCCATTGGCTATCACTGGTGCACAAGAAGATTCGGGCATGCCTTCAGCTGATGGGCAACAGCGGTCTAATGAAGATCCTGTAGTTGGTCTGTCCAGCCCGCATCGGAGGCAGATTCATTCCGGTTTGGCGTATTTCTTCCGCCAGGAGGGAGTACAGATTGAAGTTGATGATCTTCTACTTCATATTCGAGTCGACGAATTCAATGGTCAATTACCGCAATGCCGAGAGAACTTTGACGGCCCATTGAAGAAGGTGACCTACGAGTTTTCAGGTACTCTGCCATTATTCCCCCAAGGGTTTTTTCCCTCCCGCGATCGCCTTTTTGGCGAATTTGAGGGCCAAGAACTCTATTTCGATTTTCATCTCTCAATACTTGAAATGGAAACCGAGAAAATGAGGCTTGAGTATACCATTTGCGGGAGTAGAACCATCGACACTCGGGTGGGTACGCGGATCCGGAAATGGAAAGCTAATCTTGATCGCATACAGCACTTGATCGGCCCTCTTAATGAGATTTTGAGTGAAAAATGGAATGGCAGGTACCATGTTTATCTAGACGAGAAAGCTCTGGAGGGATCCCGTCCAAAGAATCACAATAGCCCCATTGATATTCCGATCCAGATATCGATCCGGAAAAGTGATGTCGAATATGTTTCTGAATCATTACAGGCAAGTTCTATTTTTGATGACAAAACATTTCCCGACTTGATCATCCTGCAGTTCCCTGTGAAACCAGACCAGAGCTTTGGGAAAATCACCAGAGTCATAGAGAGTCATCTCAGTCTTCTTTGGACTCGGAATGCGCCTGACCGCTAGTGAATGACTAAAGCTTAGGTGATACGGGTTATTTTCCATCGAGAAAGGTCAGCACCCCGGTCCTGCTCGGGTGCGGATTGACCATGGAAAGCTGGGCTTCTCCCATGGAAAACCGCACAGAGGTTTTCCACGGGGCCCTCCCCCCTTACCACGGCCAATCCGCCTCCCTCGGTCTTACGACTGGAAAACGCATTTCGTTTTCCACAGTCCCAGGAGTTCAAACAAGCATCAGCAGCAATTAAATCGGGAATGTAAGGGCTGAAAGAAAACTGCAGGGGCGCAGCGTTGACTGTTGAAGTGGAATCTATAAAAATTTGCACATGTCGGTATCGAAAAAAATATATTCAAGCCCACTTTGATTTCCTTTGCTAGGGATGAGAGTTCTTTCCTGGTTATACCCAAACCTAAGGTTGTGAAGCTCCGGGTTCGGCTTCCACTTCTGGTTCTAATCTATCCGTCAGGTCGGAGCCGAAAATCTTTTCCCATATTGGTTCGGTGCATGCGGCTTTCGGGTCGAAATACTCACCGATATCAAAGCCGACTTTTCCCCACAATGAATTTGGATCACGTGCATCGAAATCATCACAACCATAGAAGGAGCCACAGCTTTCAAAGCTGATCAGGTAAAGCACCCACTCGTCCCAGAATTCAGTCCAGCGTGAGAATTTCGCTAGTCCAGATGGACTCGATTTGGCGTCATCATGCCAGGCTTTTATGTTCACGACTCCCATTCTTGGAATTAGCCGTTTCCGATCGGCCGGATCCATTTCGGGAATACTTTGAAGCAGGGCTCCATCCAAGCATGGAAGGATGTAGCTTTCAGGCTCAGCCTGGATGGTGAGGTAGGTCAGATTCGCGATGTCCAACCCGTTGGTGATGTGGACATATTTTGTTGTGATCGATTCCTCGGGCGTAACTGCGTAGGTCATCAGGTAATCGTTGGAGTTTGGTTTATTGGTGCCTTCTTTGAACAGAACCGGGACCCAAGGATCAGCTGCCTCGCCCCGGTTCTTGGGGCGGACAAATCGTGCGACGGAGTGGTCTTCATTTAATGCTGCCAAGATCCTCGGTGCGGCATCTGCCCCGAGGCCGGCTGCTATTCGGATTGGCGGAGGCAGTTTTCCTTTATCATCCCTGAAAATCCAATCCGGGTTAATCCATACGATTCTGTACCCGTCCGGGATGGGGATACGTTTGCTGGCCTCTGCGTTTCCAAGGTGCTGAGGTGGAGTCTTCTTATACGCCTCGATGGCAAGCAAGGCACAGACCAGGCAAATCCAAACCCGTTGTTCTCCTGCGCTGTACAGGATGCCGCGGTGCCATGGAATTTCACCCTCGCCACATGACGGGCAGATGCATCCCTGGTGACGCCAACAGGTGAAGGTTGCATCGTTCATCTGTATGTCGGCGAGTTCGCCAGTTTTTGCGAAC
>Ga0364873_10332_pt1 | contig 24689 bp, 19 predicted proteins | sample ExccelAu500001D3_2_FD_206928 | JGI IMG/M metagenome (GOLD analysis project Ga0364873, IMG submission 206928) | Enriched cells from Trout Bog Lake Hypolimnion, Wisconsin, USA - BchlTB.Aug07.5000.01.D3 | ecosystem: Environmental > Aquatic > Freshwater > Lake > Hypolimnion/Profundal zone | place... | reverse complement strand
GGTGCTCGATCGTGTCGTCGGCGACAAGTTTGCCGCGATGAAGAATGACGACGCGCGAACAGATGCGCTCCACGGTATCCAACTCATGCGAACTGAACAGCACGACTTTTCCGCGGCGGGCGAGTTCCTGAATGAGGCTGCGGAGGACGAGAGCGGAGCCAACATCGAGTCCGGAAAACGGTTCGTCGAGCAGGACAAGTTGAGGGTTATGCAGCAGTGCGGCTGCGATCAGGATTTTTTGCCGCATTCCCTTCGAGTACCCGGAGATGCCCGCGTGGCGATCGTCATAGAGCGAGAACAGCCGCAGAAGCCCGTCGATCCGCTCCGATGACGCCCGCGAAGGAAGATTACGAAGTTGGGCAACCATCAGGAGGTACTCGACGCCGGAAAGGTGGTTATAGAGATTCGGCTCCTCGGGCACGTACCCCATGCGGCGCTTGTAGCCAATCAGGTCGTCGTGAATCTCGCGGCCTTCAAACAGGATCTCGCCGAATGTTACGTCGATGAGGCCGGTGATCATCTTCATGGTTGTCGATTTGCCCGATCCGTTTGGACCAAGATAGCCGGTGACTTCGCCCGGCCGCGCACTGAAGCTGACCTTGTCAACGGCGGCGATGCCGGAAAAGTGCTTAGAGACGCGGCGGAGTTCTAACATGATTGGCACTTCCTGCGATGTAACGGGTACTTCAACATGTTAAGCCTGGAGCGCGAATGTTTCCGATCTCGATCCGAGCCATCGGAACTGTATCGGTGAGAGGGTTGATCAACTTGGCGTGAAATCAAGCCATGTGCCGCTGTTTGCGATAGATTTCCCGTGCGGCATCGCGAAGAGATTCGAAGGATTGAGGCCGGTTTTGAAGACTGTCCCTGGTCAAGGACGCAGATGTTGTTTCCGAAGATTGAGAGGTTGCGGGGCTGACCGCCGGCGATAGACAACAGGCCAATGCCAGCGTGATTGCCGATTTCGCTTCCAGCATCCGATTCCTCCCGGGCCTGATGGCCCTTGCCCTCCGCGATGAGCATTGACGATTCGCCTCTTCAGTAGCGCAGGCCGAGTTTCATGGGGAAGTCGTCTTCGCCGTCTTCAAGGGCGGGAAGGTTCGAGTACTGTTGGACGATGGCGCGATGGCGATGGAGCAGCGCCAGATGAGCTGCAGCGATGACGACAATCGCGAAAATCATGTGAGGTGCGCCCTTTGCGATCCAGGGTTCGGTGGCAATGGGGACCACAGCGGGCACTGGAAGGATTGTGTAGTACTTGAGCACGGTGAAGGCTAGGTTAGGCTGATCGCGGACGGGCTCACCCGTGAAGGGGACAGTGGTGACCTTGAGAAAGAGGATGTCGGTGAGGAGTAGGCAGAGGCCGCAGCCGACCAGGATTTGGGCGATGGTTGCGGGCCACGTGAGCAGATCACCTGGGGAGACGGTGCGAAGCGCGATGGTTGCGGCGAGAGTGATGCCGACAGCCCAGAGAACGACCCAGGTTCTTGCGGCTTGCAATTGCTGAAGCGCGGGATGGAATTGCGGTGGCCGGCCGTGCACGATGCGAAAGACCCAGCTTCCCTGTTGATTGCCTGAGGAGACGAAGGCCATGCGCATGCCGGCGATAACCCAGAAGGCAACGATGCCGAGCGCGGAACGAATGCCGTCGGATGAGATGCCGATACGCACCACGCCGTGCATAACGTTGAAGCGAAGGATAGCAGTAGCGACGACCGACAGGCCGACTCCCCCATAGAGGACGAGATAGATGCGGTAACGCGGGACGCGCAACACTGTTTGACTGATGAAGTGAAATACGGCGCGTCGGATGGGCAGGCGTACGATGATGGCGTGGAGTAAGCGATTGAGCGGTTGTGCAACCCAGTTGCGGCTGGAGCGTTTGCCGGGGCCTTCGACGAGTTGGCGGACACGGCGGAGGTAGGCGAGTGGATAGGTAAGGACGGAGAGTGCCGCCATGAGCAGCAGAGCTGCTGCGCCGATTTTTGCGAGCGCGGCGTAGATGGGCAGGGCGGCTGGGCCTTCCATGAGCCTCTGATAGATGCCTAGAAACCAGAAGGGCGGGCAGAGTAACACATAAGCGTTGGAGGATTTAAGAAGAGTGGGAACGACGCTGGAGAAGACGGGAAAGAGAAACAGCAGCAGCAGCAGAGCCGTGATGGCGAGGCACTGGAGGACGAGAGAAATCTTGCGGAAAAGCCGTTCGCCAAGGAGAGAAAGCAGCACGCCTTGAAGCGCAAGGATGAATGCTGCGGCGAACAAGCCGGCGCCGAACGTGGCGAACACGTGTGCGGCGAGGAACCGCGGAAGATCCGGCGGATCGATTGCCGCGGGGAGCACGATTGCCGCGAAGATGTTGATGTCGAAGAGGAAGCCCGCGACGAAGATGCTGATGGCCGTTACACGGGCAAGGAAGGCGCGAACTTCGGGGATGGGCAGAGTCTTGAGCACCCAGAGGTCAAGCAAGTCAGGGAAGAACATGTCCCACTCGAAGACGGTGACGATGCCCATTGAGACGAAGGAGTAGACGACAAAGAAGAAGTGATGATTGACCTGGAGCCAGTACGGAGGTGGGCCGACGGGGATCGGGTGATTTTGCCGAAACTGGATCACCGGATGATAAACCGGCCACAGATAGATGGCGATCATGAAGGGAGCGAGGCCGACGGCAAAGGCGATTTGGACGAGACGGGTTTTGGCGTCGCCATCCGGGGATGCGGTTTCATGATTGAAGAAGCGCTCGAGGAAGTGGCGCACGAGCAGAGCGAATTGGCTGCGTTGCGGTTCGCGAACTGCGCCGAGCGCTGCCTGCGCATTCAGCCCGAGGGGCTGTGAATCGGACATGGTGAGAAGACGCTGAAAGTTGTCAGACATGGCGGCGCTGCATCACCTCGACCATTTCCTGGGCAATATTTCGCGTGTCCTGCTGCTGGACCAGCTGCGTGAAGACGCTTTCAAGATTGGGCAGGCTCATGAGGCTGGTGAGTTCGGACGGGCGCGCGTCGGCGAGAATCTTGCCCTTGGCAATGACGATGACGCGGTTGCAGACCTGCTCGACAACTTCAAGAACGTGCGAGATGTAGAGGATGGCCTTGCCTTCCGCGGCAAGCAACTCGAGTAGGTCCTTGAAGAGGCGCGAGGAGACGACGTCGAGGCCGGAAAGGGGCTCGTCGAAAATCAACAACATGGGATCGTGAAGCAGCGCCGCTGCAATGAGGACGCGCTGACGCATTCCCTTGGAGTAGGTGGAGATGGGCGAGTATTGCCACGACTCGAGGTTAAGGAGCTTGAGCAGGCGCGCCGCTTTGGATTCAAGCAGGGCTTCTCCGATTCCACGGAGCCGGCCGACGAGTTGCAGGTATTCGAGACCGGAGAGGTAGCTGTAGAGATGCGCCTCCTCGGGAACGTAGCCGATGGCTGCGCGGAACGCGACCATGTCGTCGCGGATGTCCTTGCCCTCGAACAGGACGCGCCCTTCGTTTGGCCGCAGCATGCCGGTAATGATTTTGACGGTGGTGGATTTGCCGGCGCCGTTGGGTCCGAGGAAGCCGACAATTTCGCCAGGGGCCACGCGAAAGCTGATGTCCTCAATGGCAGGAATGGTGCGAAAGCTGCGAAAAAGATGTTGAACCTCGAGCATGGCGGTGCCTCCGCGGTTTCGAGTCATACCCTATGTAGCAAAGTACATAAACACTTGTCAAGTAGATTGCTACATAGCTAATATTCCTGAATGCCCCCATCACGGACCCCCGACACGAAACTCTCGCACACCGCGGCAATGATCCTGCAGGCCGTCGATGCAGGTTTCATCTACGGCTTCTCCATCATGGAGATGACCGGCCTTCCGAGCGGCACTGTTTACCCGGCGATGCGGCGGCTGGAGCGCGATGAGTTGATTGCGTCACAGTGGGAACGCCAGTCGATTGCCGACGCCGCGCTGCGGCCGCCGCGCAAGTACTACAAGCTGACAGCGGCCGGCAGGGTCACGCTTGAATCGTCCCGCAAGCGCTATCCCTTGCTGGAACGACTGATTCCGACCGAGGAGGCCAGGCAAACATGAAGTCTCCATTGGAAACAGCGGCTTGTGCCGTCAACGTGGGAATCCTGCGTGCCGCCTCGCTGTTTGTACCAGCCGGCCAGCGCATGGAATGGCGCTCCGAGTGGCGCGGTGAACTTTGGCAGGCGCGCTCGCAAACCAGTAGCAGGTTTTCGTGGGCGCAAGAGTGTGAGATTGCCGGCTTCTGCCTGGGCGCATTCAGTGATGCATTTTGCTTGCGGCGCATAGACCGGCATGTGTCCGCGGTGCAAGCTTCGCAATCGCGATCACTCCCGTTGCGCGCATTTTCAGTGGAATCCGCATGGCAATGTCTTCTTTTCATGGTCGCCCTGGCCGGCGCAAGTTATGGGCTGGCACGGATCTTGCCCGGCGTGCGCGCGGAGCGAAGCCTGCCGGAGGTACCGGTCCGTTCTGGGCTGGTGCTGATTGAGAACGCAAACAACGAGGATTCCCCTCCGACCATTTCATCGGGCCAGTTCGAAGCGTGGAAAGAACGCAAACAGGAATTCTTTGACGGCTTCGCGTTCTACCGGGTTACACGCGAGCGAGTGAACGTGGGACCCGTGAGCCAGGGTTGGGGTGTGGCGAGCGCGAGTTCCAATTTCTTCGCAATGATGGGCCTGCCGGTTCGATTCAGGCAGACGGATGCCAGCACCGATGCCGATTTGCCCAGAGTGGTTCTCAGCGAGGATGTGTGGAAGCGCGAGTTCGGTGCCGATCCACATGTGGCAGGCAGTGTTGTGCGGGTGGGTCTGCGACGAGCCACGATTGCCGGCGTCGCGCCTGTCTCTCCGTGGCAGTTGCCGGGCAAAGTGGATGCATGGCTGATTGAGCCCGACTCGCGCGAAGCGGAAAAAGGTTCCGGCTATGTCGTGGCGCATCTGACGCCCTCCGGTAAGTCGAAGATGGACGCGGAGCGGATTCGCATCACATCGTATTCGCCGCATCGTTCTCCCGACGATTTGCTGGGCATCAAAATCAACAGCGCGACGCGCGGACCCTGGGACGCATTTCTTTTTGCGGTGCTGCTTGCTTTTCTTGCTCTGCCTGCCATTACCTCCATTTCCTTTGGAGAAGAGAGCGTCAGCCTGCACGAGGTTTCATGGGCAAGGAGATTTTTCCGCGCAGCCTTTCTTGTCGCCAAGATTGCACTGCTGCTTCCGCTTCTTCACTTTGCCTCGCTGGATATTTCGTACGGATTTTTTCCGTTCAACGTGAACGAGGCGCTCTACATTCAACTGGTGGTGACATTTTTCGGCTGCCTTTTCGGCATGAGCTGGGTGCTTAACGATCAACGCCGCCGCTGCCCGGTGTGTTTGCGGCGCGTGGCACATCCGGCGCGCGTCGGCCAGCTTTCCAGAACGTTTCTTGCGTGGAACGGGACGGAGATGATGTGCATGGGTGGCCACACTCTGCTGCATGTTCCTTCCCTACCCACCAGCTGGTTCGGCAGTCAGCGCTGGATGTTTCTCGATCCCTCGTGGAAGTTTCTTTTTGCGGGTCCGGTGAGGGATTGAGCCGTCAGGCCTGCTCGAAGAATTAGTGGCTCAGTTTGTAGACCTCGCCCGACGCCAGCAGGAATGCGCCGGTAACGTACTCATGCGTGCTCTGCTGGTTTACTGGATTGGGCCGCGCATCCACCTGCTGCCCCCACTCCACTCTTCCGTCAGGACCGACCGCGCCAGCCAGCGCAGCGTAGGCGCTCTTCACGGCGGGCAGATACGTCTTCTCGCTCAGCATATTGTGGTTGATTCCCCACGCAAGGCCGAAACAGAAGAAGCCAGTACCGCTGCTTTCGGGGTTGGGCACATCATCCGGGTCGTCAAGGTTTGCCCGCCAGAATCCGTCGGGGGACTGGCGCTTGATCAGCTCCGCCGCCATGCGCTTGTAAATTGACACCAGTTGCTTTCGCTCCGGATCGTTTCGCGGGAGATACTCTAGAATGCGCACAATGCCCGCGAAGGCCCATCCGTTGCCACGGGACCAGAAGATCTTGCGACCGCGTGCAGTGCGTTTGTCGATATAGGTCGGGTCGCGATAGTAGAGGCCGGCGTCCTTGTCCCATAGTGTTCCGCTCACGTCGTCGAAGAAGGCGCGCATGATGGTCAGATAGTCTTTCTTTCCGGTGGCGTGAGCAAGCATGGCCAGAACGGCGGCTCCATACAGCGAGTCGACGTAGGGCTTGTCGCCGTCGAGATACCAGCGGGCGGCTCCAGCGGGAAAGTTGGGATCGGCCGCCGCCAGCGCTTTTTCAGTAGGCGCAATCATGCCGGGGACGCGCTGAATAAGATAAAGTTCGGTCCACGTTTCCGCGCAGAAGAGGCGATTGGCGCCGAGCCTTTCCGTGCCTACCTGCCATTTGTTTTGATTGCCCCAGTTGAGGGCCTGATTGAAGAAAGCCTGGTCGCGGGTGGCGATCCAGGCTTCCAGCACGCCGGTATACCAGGTGCCGCGTTCCCAATTGCGGTCATTCGGCGGCATCACCGGGTTGGCGATCTGGTAGTTATCCACGCGATGCATCAGGGCCAGAATCTCGGCCTGTGATGGAAGCGTTTTTTCACTCTGGGCGAATGCTCCCACGGGGAGCAAAAGGAAGATTGCAAAAAAAACAGAGTTTTTTTTCATGAGGAATTCTCGATGCCGGGTCCCAGCCTGGAAAAGCTGACGAGACCATCTTAGATGGTTTTGTGCTAATTGTTCGCTGTAATCTGGAGAGACGATGCGAGATTCAGCTGTTCTGTTGATTGATTGCCCGGACCGCAAGGGGCTGGTGGCGCGGGTATCTGGATTGTTGTATGAGCAGGGCGCAAACATTCTGCACGCCGACCAGCACCAGGATCACGACCTGGGCCTTTTTTTCATGCGCGTGGAGTTTGGTCTTGGAGACGGGAACGGGACCGAGGGGGCGCGATTTGATTTTGAAGGATTCAAGGCAGCGTTTGCGCCGCTGGCTGCCGGGCTGGGAATGCGCTGGAAGTTGAGCGCCGGCGGGCGGCGACCGCGGATGGCGTTGTTCTGCTCGCAGTATCTCCATTGCGTGGTGGACTTGTTGCACCGTTGGCGGATGGGGGAGTTGGACTGCGAAATTTCGATGATCGTTTCGAATCATCGCGAGGTGGAACTGCTGGCCGCATTCTACGGAATCCTCTTTCAATACGTGCCGGTGACGGCCGCGACGCGGGCCAAGGCCGAGAGGGAGCAGCTTGCGCTGCTGGCGAAGTACGAGGTGGACCTGGTGGTGCTGGCGCGGTACATGCAGATTCTTTCGCCGGAGTTTGTGGCGCAGTATCCGGCAGGGATCATCAACGTGCACCACTCGTTTCTGCCCGCATTCACCGGGGCGCGGCCTTACCACGCGGCGCATGCGCGGGGCGTGAAGTTGATCGGCGCCACCAGCCACTACGTGACGGAGGTGCTGGACGACGGACCAATCATCGAGCAGGATGTGGCGCGGATTTCGCATCGCGACCAGGTGCCTGATCTGGTGGCGCGTGGGCGCGATCTGGAGCGGATGGTGTTGTCGCGGGCAGTGCGCTGGCACTTGGACCGGCGGATTCTCTGCTATGGGAACAAGACGGTTGTGTTTGATTAAGAACAGGGATCAGGGATCAGTTTTTTTGTCTTGCCGGAACCGAATCTTATTTGAAGGGGGTTTCGGGGGTGAGGCTGCTCACAAAACCTACACTAAATGGAATATTTTCTTGAACATCGACAATGTCACCCCACGACTTAAATTGCACTTTCAGCGCACTTTTGGCGCTGGCTTGGCGTCATTTTGGCGCGTTTTTGCGCCTATTTGTGCACCGAAAAACAGAGGTCAGTGGCCAGGGATCAGGGTTCGGGGGTCATGAAAGCTCCGGGGAAAGTTGGTTCTTTCCCACTCATTCGCATTGAAACAGTGCGGATGAATGGGGCACTCGGCTTTCTACGGCGTGGATCGATCACAGACAGCGCTTGAGCCGGGACCGTATACTCGGCGTTCCTTTTGAATGGGAGGACGGGATGAACGTTTCGCGCAGGGATATTCTTGGGATGCTGCTGGCCGCGCCGGCTGGGGCGCGGGCTTTTGCCGAAGAGAGCGGCGGCGGATGGATGGACCTGTTTGACGGCAAGTCGCTGGCGGGGTGGAAAGCCAGCGATCATGAAGGAACGTTTTCGGTTGTGGACGGCGCGGGATTTGGGGTAACGGGCGGCGTGATTCAAGTGCACGGAGAACGGTCGCACTTGTTTTATACCGGGCCAGTGAAGGGTGCGGACTTCAAGAACTTCGAGTTTTCAGCCGAGGTTATGACGCGGCCGGACGCGAACTCGGGCATCTACTTCCACACGGCGTTTCAGCAGACGGGGTTTCCGGCGGCGGGCTTTGAGGTGCAGGTGGCGAACACCTTCAAAGGAGACAACAAGAAGACCGGATCGCTCTACGCGGTGCGCAACGTGGCCAAGCAGCTTGTGCCGGACAACAAGTGGTTCACGATGACGATTGCGGTACGCGGCAAACAGGTGCAGGTCCGCGTGAACCAGATGCTGGTGGTGGACTACGTGGAGCCGGAGACGCCGTTCCGCGCGGACCCGGAGTTTGAACGGGTGATGAACCACGGGACGTTTGCGCTGCAGGGGCACGACCCGGGGAGCACCACGTACTTCAGAAACATTCGGGTGCGGCCACTGGCCGATGGGCTGACGACACCGAAAGATGAAGAGCCGGTGGTGGACGAGCTCTACCGCGAGACGATGCGGCTTGGCGAAGAGAACTATCCGGTGGTGGACTACCACGTGCATCTGAAAGGCGGGTTGACGCTGGGGCAGGCGCTGTCCAACTCGCGGCGGCTGGGGATCGATTACGGCATCGCGATCAACTGCGGGCTGGGGTTCCCGGTCCACGACGACGCGACTGTGCAGGCTTATCTCGAGACGATGAAGGACCAACCCTGCTACGTGGCGCTGCAGGGCGAAGGCCGGGAGTGGATGACGCTGACGTCGCCGGAGTCAGTGGCGCGGTTCGACTACTGCTTTACCGATGCGATGACGTTCCGCGACGATGCGGGACGGCGGGTACGGCTGTGGATTCCGGAGGAGACGCCCGCGATTCCTGACGCAGAAACCTTTATGGAGATGCTGGTGAATCGGATCGAGGGAGTGATGCGGGAGCCGATTGATATTTACGCGAACCCAACCTACCTGCCCGACCAGATTGCGACGCGCTACGACGAGCTGTGGACGTCGGCGCGCATGATGCGGGTAATCGATGCGTCGATTGAGAATGATGTGGCGATCGAGATCAACAACCGCCGACAGATACCGAGCCCGGCGTTCATCAAGGCGGCTAAAGCGGCGGGGGCCAAATTCTCGTTTGGCACCAATAATGAATTGGCGGAGCTGGGGCGGCTGGAGTACCCGATCAGAATGGTGCGTGAGTGCGGGCTGAAGTGGCAGGACATTTTCGTGCCGAAGCCGGTGGGGCAGAAGCCGATTGAAATAAAGAAGTGGAAGATGACGGAGCCAGTGGTCAATAGTCAGTGATCAGTGGTCAGCTTCTAGATTGTGGTTTCTGGCTCTCGGTTTTCGAGTGGGGTGCTTTAGGTCCCTGGTCCCCAGGTGCCAGGGACCGGGGGCACCAAGATGTGGAACGCGGAGGTGGGAGGAAAAAATCTTTCCACTGTGGACTGTGCTTGCAGAATCCGGCTATATTGGCTCATTGCCGCATGAGGGCAATTGCGTTTCAGGCTGGCGGTAGCGGCGGCCTCGATGAGTTGAAGCAGTTTTTCGAGAATTGAAGCACCTTTCAGGGGGGGTCCAATGAAGATTACAGACACGATTGGATTGGTGTTGAAACGCAAGGGCAATGCGAAGATTCTGTCGCTTACGCCGGAGCACTCGGTGTTTGAGGCCCTTGAGATGATGGCGCAGTACGACATTGGCGCGTTGCTGGTGACTTCAGGCGACAAGCTGCTGGGCATTCTGTCAGAGCGCGATTATGCGCGCAAGTGCGCGTTGCTGGGCCACCAGTCGCGCGAGACGCTGGTAAGCGAAATTATGACCACGGAGGTTCGTGCCGTGAGCCCGCTGCATACCGTGGACGACTGCATGACAATCATGACCGACCACCACATACGGCACCTGCCGGTGATCGATTGCGGCAAGGTGGTGGGCTTGGTGTCGATCGGCGACCTGGTGAAGTGGGTAATTTCAGACCAGGCGCAGACGATCCAGGCGCTGGAAGGCTATATTACGGGAGCTTATCCCGCGTGAAAAGTGGGGAATAGGGAGTAGGGAATTGAAAAGACTTCTGAGTTGAGTTTCCTGCTGTCCCACCCAAACCGCAAAATGCGCAGTTTGGATGGGGCACGGGGTTGCTAAGCCAGTCAGCGGGCACCCGGCTGTTCTGGAACATCCTGCTGGCTGGCCCATCCATTCCTGCCGGAACTGAATCCAAGCTAAAAGCCGGTTCTAGATGAGAAACTTATAGATATTGACGGACTGAAGGATTTCCTGCCCCTGGTTGCCGCTTGCCGGCGTTTGATCGGTTGAAAGGCATACCCCATGCGTTTTTTCCCTGCAGTTGTGATCGCGTTCGCTTTCTGTTTCCCATTCGAATGTGTGCCCGCGTGGGCACAGGCTGGATCCGGTCCGCAGGCTGGATCCGGTCCGCAGGCCGGGCCGGGAGTTGCGAGTCCGAGCCCGGTGAGTTCGGAACCAGATAATTCAAGCGCCGGGGCTGGGAAGATTGGCCCGACGCTGGCGCCGTCGCTCGATGCCGTGCACACGACATTGGCGGGCTTGCGCCTGGACCGATGGAAAAAGGGTTCAGTGCGGGACGAGGCCAGCACGTACATCGACCAGATTCAGCACGACATAGCGTCGAATCTTCCGCCGCTGGTGGAGACGGCCGATGGGGCTCCGGGGTCTGTGGGCAAGTCGCTGCCACTCGCCAAGCATCTGGGCGCGTTGTACGACGTGCTTCTGCGCGTGGAAGAGGCGGCACGCGTATCCGCTCCAGACGACCAGGTGGCGCAGTTGCAAAGCGCGCTGACGAAGCTGGAGAATGCGCGGCTGGCTCTGAACGACCGGATGCAGGGCTCGGCCGATGCGATGGAGAAACAGGTGGTGGACTTGCGCGGCGTGATCCGCCAGCAAGCTTCGCGGCCGGTGTTTGCGCCTGCTCCCGTGAGTGTGCCCTGCACGCCGCCGGTGGTGCACCACACCGCTGTGAGGAAGAAGCCGGCTGCGACGACAACACCGGCCGCAGCGGCGAATGCCGCGGCGAAGCCCGGAGCCCCGGCGCCGAATAGCCAGAACACGCAGAAGAGGCCAGCGGCGACAGGAACGAATCAGGCGCCGGCGACAACGTCGCACTGAGACGTAGAGCGAGTTCATGCTGCCCTGACGTGCTACGCGGCGCTATTGAAGCGCGGACGCGCCGGGCTGCTTGTGGAACTCGTAGTGGCAGGGGCGGCCAATGATGCCGAGTCCGGTAGAGCGCTCGCCTTTGCCTTCTGTGTCAGTAAATTTTGCCTTCACATCGTAGCTGTACTGCTCACCGGTGGCCTTGAACGGGCCGTGGGTGTACTCAGTGGAAGCAGTGATGCCGCTTGCAGTGAGTTTGGCATTGGCGTCCTTGCCGATTTTGCCGTCGATGGCGAGGTAGGCCGGTTGCCTCTGATTGCCGCGCTCTCCGTGGAGGACACTGCCGGCGACGGTTGAGACAAAGGACCAGGTGTAGCCGCGGGTGCCTCCCGCGGCTTCGCAGATGACGGTTGTGTTCCAGACGCCGTCGAAGCGGGCGGGGTTCTGACCGGAGACTGCAAAAGACGATAACAGGAATGCAAATAAGAATGCCTTGCGCACAGTAGGTTCCTTTCGGTGCAGAATTCTACTCCTGCGGGCCGGGGCGCAAAGGGTTGTTGCGCGCGATGACGCTGAGGAGAAAAGGTCGCTGTAACTTTGCGCGCGCATGGAGCGTCTAAGGGATGCGATTTGCAAGAGGCGATTACGTCAGCGAATCGCAAAGGCGGCTTCCCCATGAAAATGCAATATGTGTTTCCAGTCCTGATGGTGCTGGGGCTGGCGGTGTTTTTCTCCGGCAGGGCGCGCGCGGCGCTGAAGAGTCCGGCACCCAGGGCGGCGCTCGATGCAGCGATTGCCGCGAATCCTGGCAGGCAGACGGCGGTGTTTGCCGGCGGCTGCTTCTGGGGGCAGCAGGCCGTGTTCGAGCGCATCAGGGGAGTGGTGAAGACCACGGCAGGCTATGCGGGCGGATCGGCGGCGACGGCGACCTACGACCAGGTGACGACGGAAACGACGGGCCACGCCGAGTCAGTGGAGGTGGTGTACGACCCGTCTAAGATTACCTACGGCGATCTGCTGCGGATTTTCTTTTCGATCGCACACGATCCGACGCAACTGAACCGGCAGGATAACGATGTGGGCACGTCGTATCGCTCGGCGATTTTCTATACGAACGACGAGCAGCGGCGGATTGCCACGGCTTACATTGCACAGCTGGAAGCCGCACGTGTTCGGGAAGCCGATTGTGACCGAGGTCACTCCGCTGAAGGGCTTTTACGCGGGCGAAGACTACCACCAGGACTACGCGCTGAAGAATCCGGGCAATCCGTACATCCTGGTGTGCGACCGGCCGAAGGTGGAACTGCTGAAGAAGGCGTTTCCGGATTACTACGAGGAGTACAACGGGAAGCGGTAGGGGCACATTGGTCCTGCATGGCGGTGCTGGTGTGCGGGGCCGCTGCTAGAATCACGATGGAGCCTGCCCGATGGGTGTGAATGCGCTTTATCCCGGAACGTTTGATCCGCCCACCAACGGGCATGTGGACCTGATTACGCGCGGGTCGAAGCTGTTCAGCGAGATGACGGTGGGGATCCTGGTGAACCCGGTGAAGAATCCGCTCTTTACGGTGGAGGAGCGGGCGGAGATGCTGCGCGAGGTGACGAGGTCGCTGGGCAATGTGCAGGTGGCGACGTTCGATGGGCTGATGGTGGATTTTGCGCGGCGGCAGGGAGCAACGGCGGTGCTCCGCGGAATTCGAGCCATCTCAGACTACGAGCACGAGTTCCAGATGGCGCTGATGAACCGGCGGCTGGCCCCGGAGATTGAGACTGTATTTTTGCAGCCCGCGGGGCGGTACTCGTTTGTGAGTTCACGGATGGTGAAAGAAGTGTTCAGCTTTGGCGGCGACGTGAGCGGGCTGGTGCCGCCCAACGTACTGAAGCGGCTGCGGGCCCGGATCAATAACGGGGCCTGAGGAACAGGTCTTCATGCGCGGTTGGGCGGCCTATGATCGCCCGACGCCGTTCTTATCTCAAAAGAAACGGGGACCGTCTTAACCCATTTGCGCGGTTGGTTGCATCTTATGGGCAGGCGCAGGTAAATCCCTGTCCCGGTTCTTGCCAGTGGATTGATTTTCGGCGAAAATGCGATGCCCCAAGAGGAGCCCCTATGTCGCCCAATACAGAAGCTTTCAGTCTTCCTGCGGCTGTGACTTCCATTCCCACCCATCCCGACCCTACGCTGGATGAAACGCTCAGCGCTGAACAACTGCAGGAGAAATATGACCCTGCGGCCAGGGACGGCGCGTGGGCGGAACATCCGGTCTACCGAATGAAGCAGTGGCGGGACGAGGTGGCGGGCAAGCGGACGCTGCTCGGATACTGGCCGTGGGTTGTGGCCCAGTTCGAGCAGAAGGATGCCGGGACGGGGAGCAAGGCCGAGAAAAGGGCGGAGAAACGGGCCGACGCCGAGGAAAAGGAAGTGCAGCAGCTCGAGGCAGAAGACCCGGGTAACCAGGGCGCGTAATTCTCCTGAAAACATCGATCTCCGAGATTTTGTGCCGGATTGAGCGCCGGGACCTTGCGCCCTGATTTTGCGCTGGTGTCGAAATCTGTAAAGATAGTAGATGAGATGACAACGACAGCTCCCGCAAAAGTATTTGCCGACCGAATTGGCCGGATCGAGGTTTCTGCGACCATGGCTGTGGCCGCCGAGGCTGCCAAACTGCGCGCCCAAGGCGCCAACCTGGTGGATTTTGGGGCGGGCGAGCCCCACTTCCCTACCCCGCGGCACATCAAGGACGCGGCGATCGCGGCCATTGACGCGAACTTCACTCGCTACACCGTGGTGCCGGGCATTCCCGACGTGCGCAAGGCGATTGTGGAGCGGCATGCGACCGACTTTGCCTCGGACTACACGACAGACGAGGCGATTTTTACCACCGGCGGCAAGCTGGCGATTTTCAACACCATCCAGGTGCTGGTTAACCACGGCGACGAAGTGATTCTGCCGGTTCCCTACTGGGTGAGCTTCAAGGACATCATCCAGTACGCTGGCGGCAAAGTGGTGTTTCTTGAGACCAGCGAGGCCGAGAGCTGGCGGATTACGGCGGACGCGATAGAGAAGGCGATTACGCCGCGGACCAAGGCGATCATTCTGAACTCGCCTTCGAACCCGGCGGGGAGCGTGGTTTCAGCCGAGGACCTGGAACGGATTGTGCACCTGGCGCACGACCGCGGCATTTACCTGCTGCTGGACGAGTGCTACGTGTACCTGAACTACACGGGCAAGTGCGTTTCAGGCGGGTCGTTTACCTGGGCCAAGGAACACCTGGTGATCCTGGGATCGCTGTCAAAGACCTACTCGATGACGGGCTGGCGGGCGGGGTATGCTCTGGCGGCGAAGCCGGTGGTGGCGAACCTGAGCAAGCTGCAGTCGCAGTCGACGTCGAATGCGACCAGTTTTGTCCAAAAGGCGGCGATTGCGGCTCTGGCCGGCTCGCAGCAGTGCGTGAGCGAGTTTCGCGCGGAGTTTATCGACTTGCGGAACTACATGCTGGAGAAGGTGAGGGCGATTCCGGGCGTGACCTGCACGACACCGGAGGGAGCTTTCTACGTGTATCCGAATGTGGGAGCGTACATCGGCAAGGGCGGAATTCGCACGGCAACCGAGCTGGCGACGCGGCTGCTGCACGAAGGCCACGTGGTCACAGTGCCGGGCGAGGCCTTCGGGACCGCCGAACATATCCGGATCTCGTACCCGGTGACCAAGCAGAACATCGATGAAGGCACCAAGCGAATGGGAGAATTCCTGACCGGACTGAAATAACGGGCTACAGACGCAAACAGGTTTGTTTGCCGCCGATTTCGCACGGAAACCCCGCCGGAGACCTCCGGCGGGGTTTTTTTCTTGCCGGAAAGGTCGAGTTTGAGGGAAATGGACGCGCAGGGGATAAAGCCCAGCACTCATTCTGCGGTTTCTTGCGGCACGAGTAAACTCGTGCGCTGATACAAACCACTTCGCCGAGGGTTTTTGGGCAACTTCATATCGCTGGAGCCCTCCTGCGGGGTTTTCTATTGCACAATGTGCGATTGGTCACTGTGCAAACGTAGCTTGAGTCGGGTAGGATGGCTTTTCGATGCCGAAGCCTATAGATTTTCGCCCAGTGATCCTAGCGGGAGGAAGCGGAACCCGCTTCTGGCCGCGTTCCCGACGCGCACGCGCCAAGCAGGTGCTTGCGCTTGACGGAGAACGCTCGATGATTCAACAGACCCTGGAACGGCTGAAGCCGCTTGCTGGTCTGGACAAGACCTGGATTATCACCAACGAATACCTTGCCCAGGAGATAGCCGATCAGCTGCCGGGATTGCCGCGGAGGCAGATTGTCGAGGAGCCCTGCGCTCGCAATACGGCCCCGGCGTGCGGACTTGCCGCTTTCCTGATCGAGCGGGAGAATCCGGATGCTGTGTTGGGGATCTTTCCTTCGGACCATGTGATCGCGGACGAACCGCGCTTTTTAAAGGCGCTGCAAAAGGCGATTGCGCTGGCGGCCAAGGAAGACAACATCGTGGTACTGGGAATTGAGCCGCTGCGGGCCGAGACCGGGTACGGCTATATTGAAACCGGCGACCTGACCATGGACGATGATGCGCTGCACGTGCGGCGGTTTACGGAGAAACCGAACCAGAATCGCGCCGAGGAGTTTGTGTCGGCGGGCAACTACTACTGGAATTCGGGGATGTTTCTGTGGTCGGCGCGCACGCTGGCCAACGCTGTGAGAGAACACCTGCCAGAGACGGCGCCGCTGCTCGAAAGTATTGCGGCCGCATTTGGCACGCCGCAGTTCGAGGAGGTGTTTCGCACGTTGTATCCGAAGTGCGAGAACATCTCGGTGGATTACGCGGTGCTGGAGCCGCGCTCGGCCAAGGGCGAGCACCTGTCGCATTTGTATTGTCTGCCGGCGGAGTTCAGCTGGAACGATTTGGGATCGTGGGCGTCGCTGTACGAGTATCAGCTGGAGACACGGCTGCGCGGCGATGCCGAGGGCAACGTGTCGGACTCAAGCGGGCACATGGCTCTGGAGGCGACGGACAATTACATCTTCAGCCCGAAGAAGTTTGTGGCGCTGGTGGGCGTGGAGAACCTGGTGGTTGTGGACACCGAGGACGCACTGCTGATTGTGCGGCGCGACCACTCGCAGGATGTGGGCAGGATTGTGAAGGAGCTCAGCCTGACGGGACGCACTGATCTGATTTGATTGTAGGAAGAAAGCAAACGCGCCGGGCTTTGGCCCGGCGCGTTCGTTTTTGCACGTGACGCGGGCTGTGCTGCGCCTCTTTCCATGCAAAGTGGGGCCGGGAAGACTAGAGTAGATGAGGCGGAGTTGTGTGACGCAGCCCGCGGAGTGGGGTAACGAAATTGCCCGAGACAATTGATTGGCCGATGCATTCGCAGCCCAGGAAGCCGCGCAACCTCAAATTTCTTTTTCTGATCGCTGCACTTGTTGTGCTGGTGATGGCGAGCCGCACGGTAATCTCGTATTGGGTTGACCTGCTGTGGTTCCGCTCGCTGGGCTACGGCGAGGTTTTCTGGAAGACGCGCGGGCTGGAGTGGGGCGTATTCGCGGGCTTTACGGCGGTGACGTTTGGGGTGCTGCTGGGAGTTTTTACCGCGCTGAAGCGCGCCCATGGGGATGACCTGCCGACAACACATACGGTGGTTCTGGCAGGGCAGTCAGTGGATTTGCCTGTCGCGACGGTGTTGCGGGTGGTGGCCATCGTGGGATCGCTGCTGGTGGCGGTGGTGACCGGCGCGGCGATGGATGCCGAGTGGCCGTCGCTGGCGCTGTGGTGGTATGCGCCGCATGCGGCGGGCGGCGCGGGCGACCCGATCTTTGGCAGGCCGCTGGATTTCTACCTGTTCACGCTGCCTGCATGGCAGGTGCTGGTGGGCTGGCTGATGACGCTGGGGATTATTTCCTGCGTGATTGCCGGCGTGTTCATGCTGATCAGCGGCGGAGCGCGGGCGCTGGGCGGACGGTTGAGTTCGGTGGTTCCACTGCCGTGGCGGGGACTTTCGGCGACAGGCGGATTCCTGCTGCTGGTGCTGGCGGCGCGGCTCTTTATAGACCGCTTCGCTATGATGTTTGAACCTCACACAATCTTCAGTGGCGTGACCTATACGGATGCGCATGTGACGATTACCGGCATGCTGTTTGTGTGCGCGGCGCTGGTGATTGGCGCGGCGATTGCGATTGCCACGTCGATTGTGAATCCGCGCGGGCGTTGGCTTGCGGCGGCGGTGGCTCCGGCCGCGATTTGTTATGTCATCGTTGGGCTGTTGGGCTGGTACGTGACGACCTTCCTTGTGAAACCGAACCAGCTGGATCGGGAACGGCCGTACATTGCAAACAACATTGACATGACGCGGCAGGCCTACGCGCTGGACCACTTTGCGCAGCATGAGTTTCCGGCGGAGACAACGCCTGGCGCGGCGGACCCCGCGAACAACCAGGCGACCTTGCAGAACATTCGCCTGTGGGACGTTCAGGCGCTGAAAGACACACTGCGCCAGGTGCAGGAGATCAGGACGTACTACGATTTCCCTGACATCGACATTGACCGCTACCAGATTGGCGGCTCGCTGCGCGAAGTGATGCTGGGCGTGCGCGAGTTGAATGTTGACAAGCTGCCGGAGAGCAGCCGGAACTGGATCAACGACAAGCTGATTTACACGCACGGCTACGGCATCACGATGAACCCGGTAAACGGATTTACGCCGGAGGGACTGCCGACGCTGCTGCTCTCAAACATGCCGGTGCAGAGCACAGTTCCGGGCATCAACGTGACGCGGCCGGAGATTTATTTCGGCGAGATGACGAACACCGACGTCTACGTGAAGACCGGCCAGCAGGAGTTCAACTATCCCGAGGGACAGACGAACAACCTGACGTCGTACAAGGGCGAGGGCGGGATTGAGGTGGGCGGATTTCTGCGGCGGATTCTGCTGGCATTCGATCGCGGCGACCTGGCGAAGCTGCCCTTCAGCGACGATGTGACGGCGGACAGCCGGCTGCTGATGCGGCGCAATATTCGCGATCGTGTGGCGGCGCTGGCGCCGTTCCTGAGCTTCGACCAGGATCCCTACATTGTGGTGGGCGACGATGGACGCCTGTCGTGGGTGATGGACGGATTCACTTCATCGGACAGCTATCCGTATTCGGCGTCGTACACCCTAGACGGCCAGCCGATCAATTATTTGAGGAACAGCGTGAAGGTGGTGGTGGACGCCTACGACGGAACCACGACGTTCTACGTGTTCGACAACCAGGATCCGATCATCGCAGCGTGGCGCAAGATTTTTCCGGCACTCTTCAAGGATTCGGCGGAGATGCCGCCGTGGCAGCGTAAACACGTGCGCTATCCAGAGCTGATGCTGAGCCTTCAGGCCGAGGTGTATGGGCTTTACCACATGACCAATCCGGAGGTGTTTTATAACCGCGAGGATTTGTGGACGGTGGCCACGCAGGCGGGGATGGGCGACCAGGGCGAACAGACCACTGAGGCGATGGAACCGAACTTTGTGCTGATGACTCTGCCCGGCGAGAGCGGACTGGAGTTTGTGGAGATACTGCCGTTTACGCCGGCCAACCGCAACAACATGATTGGGTGGATTGCCGCCCGCAGCGACGGGGAACACTACGGGACCGCGGTGGTGTACGACTTTCCAAAGACGCGGCTGGTGGATGGGCCACAACAGATTGAAGCGCGCATCGACCAGAACGCGCAGCTCTCAGGACAGTTGACCTTGTGGAACCAGCAGGGGTCGCACGTGCGGCGCGGAAGCCTGCTGGTGATTCCGTGCGGCAAGGCGCTGTTGTATGCGGAGCCGATTTATCTGCAGGCGCAACGGAGCCCGATGCCCGAGTTGCGGCTGGTGGTGCTAGCCTTGCAGGACCGGCTGGCCTACGCGCCGAACTTTGAAGGAGCACTGGCTTCGCTGTTTGGAAACGAGGGCTCGACGTTGAGCGCGACGGAAGCGCCGCAGGCGGCTATAACGCCGGCGGTGGCCGGGGCGCCGAAGGTGGAAAGCCAAGGCTCCTTGATTTCCGAGGCAGGCCGGGACTTCAGTGACTATCAGAGGCTGACCTCAGAGGGCAAGCTGGCCGAAGCCGGGCAGAAGCTGGACGATTTGAAGAGGGTGCTGGACAAGCTGAACTCGACGGCGAAATAGCGGGCGAAATGACGGCGAAATAGCCGTCGGTGGCTTTGCATGTTTTTGATGACAGCGGCCACAAGTTCATGTAATTATTCCAGAACGGTTGCACCCGCAACTGCAGGGATCGCTTTTTCCCCGGACCCTGGATTTTCTTGCCTGCAGGCGGGTAGTTCTTAAAAAAAACGCATTTTCAAAAAGTGCGACCTCCCCTATCCCGATGAGATGTGAGTGATCTTTCGCCGGCTTTGGTGGTTGAGAGAGGATCGGCTCATGGCCGCATCTTCCGGAACCGAAGCTTTTGAGCAGACGGCGTTCTGCTTGCCTTGCAGTTTCTTGCCCTGGTTCTGCGCTTTGCCGCGGGCGTGCGGATGTGCGGATTTATCAGGCGCGTGAGAGATGCAGGCCGGATTGCATGGTGAGGAAAGACTCTGGAGGATGGTTGCCGGGCTATGAATCGTTGGCTGCGCACGAAGTGCATTGATGGCTGGCTGAACCACTCAACCGGCAGGGCACCGGGCTGGCGCGGAGCGGCGCTGCTGGCGATGTTAAGCGTGGCCGGCCCTTTGGCGATGGCGCAGAATCCGACGATCACATCCATCAGTCCTTCAACAATAGCCGCAGGCAGCGGGGCGTTTACGCTGCGCGTGACGGGTACAAATTACATCGCAACTTCGACGGTGAGGGTGGGCGGGACGGTGCTTACGCCTTCATCGGAGACACCGACGCTTCTGCTGGTGTCGGTGCCGGCGCAGCTGGTTTTGAATCCTGCGCAGTTGCCGGTGCAGGTGATCAACAATCTGCCGGGAGGACCGCTGACCTCAAACACGGTGACGCTTGCGGTGGCCAAGCCGGGAACAGCGCCGATGTTGACGAGCGCGACGCCAGGATTTCCAGTGCGCGGCGAAACCCAGGTGCAGATGACGCTGGTGGGCTCGAACTTCAGACCGGGGGCGACGGTTGTGATCTCGCCGCCGCTTGCGACGCTGAGCGCATCGACAGGCAATCTGCAAGCCGCGGATGTCAATGTGGTGAGCGTGACGCTGATCAATACGGGATTGATGACGGCGCGCATCAACGTGAGTCCGACGGCTGCCGTGGGTTTGCGCGCAGTGGACGTGCTGAACGCGGACGGCACCAGCACCGCAGGAGGAGTAGGCCCGGCCGCGGGAGGAAGCTCGCAGCCGGTGCGCGTGCAGCTCGCGAGCTCACTGGGCGCGCCGCTGAGCGTGGTGAACCTGAGCCTGCTCCATCCACGCAGCGGCACCGTGGTGATGCGCAACCAGGAGCTGTATGCGGACGCGATCCTGGCCGGATCAGGAACGGGCACCGTGATTGGCCAGTGGGTGTGGGACGGGAATGTGGTGGAGCAATTCTCGGCGTCGCTCGCGGGCGGGGTGAGCACCACGATCACGACGCATCAGTCGCTGCCCACTTCGCTGCTGGGGCGGCACACGCTGCAGCTGCGCATGGTGGAGCCGAACCAGCTGGCGAGCGTGCCGATTGCCGTGGTTGTGAATCCGGGAGACTGGCGGCTGGAGCAGTTGTTGTGGCCTGCGTATGGAAGCGCGTTTACGGTTGCGAATCCGCCGTCGCTGTTGTGGGCTCCGGTGCCGGGGGCCGAGAAGTACGAAGTGGGCTTTACCGACAAGCCGTATTTGACCACGATCGGAAAATGGTTTGGGGCGGAGGACAATCACTGGGATGTGCCGGCGGACGTTTGGAAGGATTTGCCGGTGGGGCAACTTTACTGGACGGTGCGTGCGATTGACTCAAATGGTGCGGCGCGCAAGGCACTGCCATTGCGAGCGATCACGCATGTGGGCGAAGACGAATTAAGCCTGATGCAACCACGGCCTGGACGCACGCGGCAAGGCCACGTGCAGTTGCAGTGGATGCCGGGAGCGCAGAGTGAATTTTATTTTGTGACCATCAGCCGCGACTTTGCCGGCACGCAGATTGTGCGGCAGTACATGACGAAGGACGCGAAGCTCGACCTGCGCGCTGTGGAGAACAAACTTCTGATGGGGATGACTTACTACTGGCAGGTGGACGCAGTTTCCTCGACGGGCCAGTTGCTGTTTGCAGGGCCGGTGCAGAATTTCATTGCGCAGCCGGGGCCTGGACCGCAGTCAGGAATGAGGGCGCAGAAGACGATTCTCCTTGCGTCGTTGAAAGAACCTCTCGGGCTGGCGCTGCTGATGCCGGGTCCGCCAGACCTGACGAGCGAGATCGGGAACGAGACTCCGGCTCCGAACAGCACGATAACCCAGTTGCAGCCGCAGATCGCTGTGAGTTTCCAGACGCCGGTGAATCCTGCAGACGTAAGCCTGATGGTGGACGACGTGGACATTACCACGCTGGCGCAGGTGACGGAGCAGAAGGTGACGTTTACGCCGCCACTAGCGTTAACGGGCGGCGACCACACGGTGAATCTGAGTGTGGGCAACGATGCGACGACGTGGAAGTTTACGGTGAATGCTCCTCAAGTTGCGGCGAGTACGCCGGCCGCGCAACAATCACCGGCTGCGCCGGCACTGCAGGCGGGGACAGATGCCGAGGCTCCGCCTGCACAAACGGCCGGCACGATGCCTACGCCGGCAACGATTGCTGCTGCGCAAGGGCAGATGCCAGCACAGGCCGGTGGACAAACTCAAGCTGGAGCTTCGAATCCGGGCGGGGTGACTACGCCGACCAAAGCTGCGGCGGCCGCGACGCGCGCGGAAACAAACAAAGGCCCGCGGCCTTCGCTCGATGGACAGATTGGCGTGAACACGCAGTGGGTTTCCGGGTCGAATCCGCCGGATACGAACACGGTGTCGGCGGCCGAGCGTGTAACGTATGAAAAAAACGGCTGGCACCTGGAAGCGAATGGGAGCGGGACGCTCAATTCAACACTGAACCCGCCGCAGATGCGGACGAGCCACGCGCAGTTCAGCGACTACGTGCTGCAGGCTGGAAAGAAGCAGGGAGGGTGGGGCATGAACTTCCGCTTCGGCACGGTGAGCCCTTCGCTCTATACCGATGCTCAGTTTGTGACGGCAGCAACGCCGCGGCAGGGCGCGGAATTGATGTTCAAGACACCGGCGGGGACATTGGGCGGATTTGTCAATACCGATGACACCGCGCTCGGCGGTGGATCCGGAATCAACTTCCATCAGCAGATTGAAGGCGCGAGCTACCAGGCGCCTCTGCCAAAGTGGGCGGAGCTGCGCGGCATGTGGCTGAACGCGAAGGACACCGGAGCGCCGACAGCGGTCGGCTATGATTCGATGGGCAATCCGATTATTCTTCCGAATCCCGTTGCGCCGGTGTCGGCGGGCGATGCGACGGGCGCGCTGTTGAAGCTGCACCTGAGCAAGAACTGGTTGTGGACTTCGGAATACGCGATCAGCTACTTGAACGCGAACCTCTCTGATCCGACTTCAATGCGGCAGTTCGGCCGCGCGTGGCGCAGCGCAATTGCGGGGCAGGCAGGCAAAGCAAATGTGAGCGGCGACTATCGCGACGTGAGCGGGAGCTTTGGTACACCCGCAAATCCAAGCCTGACGCAGTCGAGCCAACCGAATGTTCGCGGGGTGGATGCATCGATCAACAACAAAACCCGCGCTGGGACTTTCGGCATGACCTATACGCTGCTCGACAATAACGTTCATCCGACGACGAGCGCAGAGCTCGAGATGAACAGCTTCGACGAGACGTGGAGCAAAGGACTGGGCGTGAAGACAAATCTCTCGGTGGAGGCGCGTCAGTCGTACACGGGAACTGGCACGATTCCCGCAGCGCTGGTGGGCATGCCGCCGTCGGTGACCGGCGCGCAGGACCTTCGCGATCTCTACGGCGGCATCAACCTGACGCACACCATCGGCACAGTGTCCCTGACTGCGGGAGGAACGCGCGACTGGAGCAGGAACAACTACATGACGAGCGCGGACACGATTACTTCGAGTATTAACGCGGGCGCCAGCCTTGCCGGCAAGAGCTTCTTCCAGCTGAATACGCAGGGCAATGTGAACTGGGTGGCGGCGGCTGGCGCCACGGTGGGCGACTCGCGCAACTGCACGATCAATGTGCAGCCGGCGTTTACGTGGAAGCGGCCGGGAGTGCAGGTTTCACCGCTGGTGACTCTGACGCAGGCAATGACGGTGTTGACGGGCGGTACCGCTACGACGAATACATTTACGGGACAATACGGCGGACAACTTTCGTGGACGATGCCGGGACATTTTAAGTTCAGCACGTTTTCAGCGCAGGGCAGTTACAACCAGAACCACAACAGCGTGACGCACGTTGATCTGGATACAACCCAGCTGCTGGTGTTGTGGACTTTGACATGGAATCAGAAGCATACTTTCTGAGAACGAGACGATGAGGCGAGTGAGCGACCGGACGCAATCTCTCTTTGCAGGCGGGGGTTGCCTGAGCGGGGTGGTGTGGGCGTTTTGCGTTCTGAGCGCGACAGGCCTGGCTGCGCAGCAGAACACAAAACGCGCGGCACCAAGGCCGGTAGTGCAGGCGCAGCCTGGCGGGCAGCCCTCCGCTCCGCCCACGTTTACGTCGTACACCCCGACACAGGCCGCCGCCGGGTCAACGTTGACGATGACTTTCAACGGTGCGAATTTTGTGGCGCGGTCGTTCAACGTGATTTTTACGCCCTCGCAGGGAATCGCGGTGAGCGGAGAGAGCGTGGCGTCGCCGATGCAGATGACGGTGCAGATTCAGATTGCGGCGAATGCACAGCCGGGCAGCCGAACTGTGATGCTGGTTGACGCTGACCACGACCTGAAGATTTCAACGCCGTTCACGATTACAGGAGCTACGAACAACAATTGCCCGCCGGGCATGCTTTCGCCCACGGCCTGCGGAACCGCTCCGAATGCCCAACCGGCGCTGCGCGGATTTACGCCGGTGCTGGGGATGCAGGGGACGACGGTTGCGTTGACGCTGGCGGGCGCGAACTTCACTTCGCCGGCCACGGTGCAGTTTACGCCGAGCACGGGGATCACGCTGCAATCGGCCACTGTGACGAACGGCAACCAGATCCAGGCGCAGGTGATGATTGCGCCGGATGCCCCGCTGGGGGCGCGCGCAGTGGTGGTGACGGTTGGCGGTCAAAACCGGCTGACAGCAGCG
>Ga0364873_10252_pt2 | contig 24765 bp, 18 predicted proteins | sample ExccelAu500001D3_2_FD_206928 | JGI IMG/M metagenome (GOLD analysis project Ga0364873, IMG submission 206928) | Enriched cells from Trout Bog Lake Hypolimnion, Wisconsin, USA - BchlTB.Aug07.5000.01.D3 | ecosystem: Environmental > Aquatic > Freshwater > Lake > Hypolimnion/Profundal zone | place... | reverse complement strand
TAGGTTTAAATGACGATCAGGTAGCCAAACTGAAAGCTCAACAGGCTGATGCCAGGGTAAAAATAAAAGCAATCCGTGAAAATGAAACCCTGTTGCCGGAACAGAAAAAAGAACAAATGAAATCGCTGATGCAACAACAGAAAGAAAGTCTGAAATCTGTTTTAACTGCCGATCAGCAAACAAAATTAGATAGTATGAAGAAAAATTTTCATCCCGGACCAGGTGGTTTTCGCGGAAGGCCATGGGGACCTCAGGGAAGAGATTTTTCAAAATAATATGTTGGTTAAACCTACGTATATTGACAACACCGAAGTTACCTGTTTCCACAGGTAACTTCTTCTTTTTCAGACATTTACAGCATTTTTAACTGATTTCCCTATATAAGCGTACCTTTGCAGCACCTGTTGGAAAACAGCAAACTTAAAAATATGGCTACAAACAAAGGATTCGAGAAATTCATTAAACCCGAATTTAAAGGCGCAAAGAAGAAAGAAGCAATACGCCAGGAAAAGCGAAAAATTAAAAAAGAAGCACGCGCAGGTGGTGAAGAAGCCCGTAAAAGAAAATGGGAACAGCAGCGTGGTATTACATCTACCGACAACAGGGAACAACCACGGGATGACCGCTTTAAAAAACCCGGACAACGAACTAACAGCAGGGATAATAAAGATCAGGACCCTAAAGGAAAATGGCAGGACAGGCCAGCACAGACAGAATACAATCCCAATGTTCCCCGGTTTAATAACAGGGAAATTCAACCCCCATTCGAAAAAAATCCACGTAAATCAGATTCCAAAACTCCCAAAACAATCGGAGGTGCACCTACTGAAAATGAACGGATGCCCCTGAATAAATTTATTGCTTATTGCGGTATTTGTGGCAGAAGGGAAGCGGCAGAACTGGTGAAACTGGGAATGGTATTGGTAAACGGGGATGTTATTTATGAACCCGGATACAAGGTACTGGGTAATGAAGATGTAAAAGTAAAGGGCAAAAAAATATTCCTGCAAAAGAACCTGGTATATATTTTACTGAATAAACCGAAAGATTATATCACTACTGCCAAAGATCCGGAAGGCAGAAAAACCGTGCTGGACCTGGTTAAACAGGCTACCAAGGAACGGGTTTATCCGGTAGGCAGGTTGGATAGAAATACTACAGGTGTGCTACTATTAACCAACGATGGGGAACTGGCTCAGAAACTGACACACCCTTCTTTCCAGATTAAAAAGATTTACGACGTTAAACTGGATAAACCACTGGCTAAAAAAGACCTGGAAGCCATTATCAATGGTGTTACCCTGGAAGATGGCCTGATTAAAGCAGATGCAGTGGCCTATGTAGACCCTAAAGATAAATCTACCGTTGGTATAGAAATACACAGCGGAAGAAACAGGATTGTGCGCCGTATATTTGAACACCTGGGCTATGATGTTAAAAATCTGGACAGGGTTATGTTTGCCAATCTTACCAAAAAGAATGTGGACAGAGGTACCTGGCGTTTTCTGAATGAAAAGGAAGTAAGGTTACTGAAGTTTATGAATCATTCTTTCTCAAAAAAACACCATTATGAAGCTGGAAATACTCTTGGAGAATGATTTTTTTATAGCTGTTAATAAACCATCCGGACTTTTATCGATACCTGACAGATTAGGGCAGGAAATTTCCTTAAAGATCATACTGCAGGAACGGCTGGGTAAAATATTTACAGTACACCGCCTGGATAAAGATACCAGCGGGGTGATTGTATTTGCTAAAGACGAAGAAACACATAAAGAACTCTCTAAGCTGTTTGAAAGCAGGGAAGTGGAGAAATATTACCTGGGACTGGTGCATGGTACTTTAATTCAACCCGAAGGCACTATTGACGTGGGTATTATGGAACACCCGGTTAAAAAAGGGCTGATGGTTACCCATCAGAAAGGAAAACATTCAGTTACGGATTATAAAGTACTGGAAGCTTTTCGTCAGTATTCCTGGCTGCAGTTTCAGATTCATACCGGCAGAACCCACCAGATACGCGTGCACATGAAACATCTGGGCAATAGTATTGTTTGTGATGACCTGTACGGAGAACATAAACCGGTTTTATTGTCTTCTTTAAAGAGAAATTTTAAACTGTCTAAAGAAGCAGAAGAAGAAAGGCCCATACTATCCAGGCTGGCATTGCATTCCAACAGTCTGAAGTTTACCTTATATGATCAGGAATACCTGCTGGAGGCAGAACCCCCAAAAGACCTGAGGGCTCTGTTACAGCAGTTGAGAAAATGGAAGGGATAAAAGACAGATTATTCGTTCTTATACACCACCCCATTTTTCATTACAAATTTCATTTTACCCATCGCATGAACATCCTTTACAGGGTCTCCATCAATGGCAACAATATCGGCTAATTTATCTTTTTCAATTACCCCGATCTGGTCATTCCCAATCAGGTCGGCCGCATTAAGCGTGGCAGCACGGATACATTCCAGCACAGGCATACCCGCTTCTGACATATACACAAACTCCATCCAGTTCTTTCCATGTGCATAGACACCGCCATCGGTACCAAACGCAATTTTTACACCGGCTTTATACGCTTTGGCAAATGTATTTTGTATAATCGGCCCTACTTCCATTGCCTTCCTGGCAATTACAGGAGGGAAAAAACCTGGTTTATTAGTAGCAGAATCTGCTACTGATTTACCGGCTATAATGGTAGGTACCAGGTAGGTACCATATTGTTTCATCAGTTCCATGGTCTCGGCATCCATATAAGTGCCATGTTCAATAGAGGTTACACCTGCACGGATAGAACGCTTCATCCCTTCCACTCCGTGGCAATGAGAAGTTACTTTCATACCATAATCTTTGGCTGTCTGCACTATAACCCGGATCTCCTCTTCGGTATACTGTGCCCCTGCACCATCTTTTTCCATACTCAGTACACCTCCAGTAGCAGCAATTTTAATCAGGTCGCTTCCTTCTTTGTATCGAAGCCTTACTGCAGCCCGGCATTCATCCACCCCATTGGCAATTCCGCTATTAAATTCAGGATTATGCATGATATCGTCTCTTAATCCACTGGTATGGTCACCATGCCCACCGGTACTGGAAATCATCCTGCCCGCTGTAAAAATGCGGGGGCCAATGATTACACCTTTGTTAATGGCATTTCGCAATGAAATATTCACACCGGTACCACCCAGGTCGCGTACAGTTGTAAAGCCGGCCAGTAAGGTAGTCCTGGCATAGACTGTTGCATTAAAAGCGATATCTGCCGGGTTTTGGGTAAACTGTTTTATCTGGGCATTGGGTGCCAGCTGGTCTTCCAGGTGGGTATGGCAATCAATTAAACCGGGTAATACGGTTTCATGGGTCAGGTCAATCACTTTATCAACAGGCCCGCCAGCAGTGTACCCTTTATCCACTGTTGTAATTTTATTGCCTTCAATTACGACAGACATTTCGGGCAGCATTTTCAATTGCCGTACATCAAAGAGTTGACCGCAATGCAAAATTGTTTTTTGTGCAAACAGGGTCTGTGTAATACATAAACCAATCAGGAGTAATTTTCTCATAAGCTAAATTTTATGAAAGATACTCATTGAAAGGAAAGTTGCTATAAAATCCCCACAAATTTGTTATTGATCCAAACGGGTAATTCTCAGATAATCCAGCATGGCCGCATTTACTTCCCCATTCATATTATCATTAGCCTCCTCAAAAATGATGGTAAGGATATGCTTCCCTTTACTCAACTGTAGTGAAACTGAATTGGAGAAACCCCAGTTATTCCAATCATTCTTTCCACGTTGGGGAAATACAAGTGTACCTGCTTTCTTAGCATCTGACTGTAAAGTCCGGATGGCACATTTGTTTTCTGTATTCACCGGTCCGTTTCCGTTGGCATACCTGCAATCAATGGCATATACCAGTTTCTTTGATTTCAACTGGAATGGTTATCGTACGGTTTACTGTGGTACTGGTTTCTGTAAATCCCTTTCCGGAGAAGCCGGTATAAGGATAGGCTGCTGGAGGATTAGTAGATTCAATTTCATATAATTGAGGATTTCGGGTACCAGCAACAACTAATGGTTCTGAGGCAAAAGATTCAACACTATTGGAATCGATGGCTATCAGTGAAAATTCATGATACAATTTAGCGTTTAAGGTATAATGATTCATCGCTGTTGTTGCAATAGCCATCCCCTTATCCAGCAAAGTATAGGCTTTTACCCCGGGTATTTTTTTCCAGTAAATGGTATCCTTATTTACTAATAATGCAGGGGTTGGCAGACTGGTATAATTATCCACTTTATGAATAGCTTTTTCTTTTATTTCATTACCCGCCAGTTCAATTGTAATAGTATGTACACCAGTCATACTGGAAGGGACAGCATACACAGTTGAAGCTTTTCCATCAACTGTGAAAGTCCGGATTTGATTACCATATCCATTCAGTTCAATATTGAATACAGCATTCCGGTATTTGAAATTTTGAAGGGATCTTTTACCGGCCATTGCTTTGGGAACAAAGGGAGTGAAGGAAAGGTTATTCTCATTAAAACTAATTCCGAATAATACTTTATGCACGATACTGATATTGCCAGATAAGCTCCACAACATTACACTGGAATTGATCTGTGTACCGTTATAGTCGCCATTATCAGCCACCATATTTTCTTTATTAGTGAGGAATAAAGCTGCAGGCCGGTAAATATCTGCAATACTTTCAAGTACTGCTTTTTCATTACCAGCCATTGCAGCGGCCCTGAGCCAGTATGCTTGCACAAATGGCCAGTTGGCATTGTTATGATAGGGGGGAATATCCGGAATTTGGGGATAAATACAGGAAATACCATAAGCTGTTAATGGGGTATAAGCGATAAGTTGCTTCGCTTTTTCTGCATCAGCAATACCAAATAGTACACATAAAGCCTCGCCCAATGCTTCTGATCTTGGGGATAAGATTTTATAATTTCTACCATATAAGTACTGAGCGTAATAGTTTTTATCCGGCATCCATAAGTATTGATTAATGCCTTTTTTTATCCTGGCAGCAATGGATTGATATTTGATTACGGCTTCTTTATCATGTAAAATAGCGGCCATTTGAGATAAAATCTTGTTTGCCTGATAATGCACGGCATTGGTACCCAAACATTCGCTTTCATATATATCTGCCGGTTGCATCCAGGCTGGATAGGTTTCTTCCCGCCAATCCAGAAAACTGGATTCTCCTTTTACCAATCCTGTTTTTACATCATATATATTCTGTAAATCGTCATCAATAGAATTCTTAATAATAGTGTAGGCTTGCTGCAACCATTCTTTATCACCGGTAACCTTATATAATTCCCAGGCAGCTACTGCCCAGATGATCCTGTCTGTTGAACAGGGATATGCACCCCCTGTTCCGGTATCCTGAATAATTCTTTTCTTTTTATTTACTTTTCTTAATAAGCTGTTCATAGCAACCCTTGGTTGCATATAAGCCATGGAATGTATGATGCTATAACTGATATCCCTGGTCCATACTCCTCCCCATTTTTCGCCGGTGCGGAATGTGCTGTCTTTTTCAACTGCCCGGATCATTTCTTCCAGTGATAAATTATACACCGCATCTGAAACAGGTAGTTCCGAATGGTATTGCGGGAAAGCAGTAATATCCCTGTTAAGCTTCCAGCTGACAGCTGTTTTATCTTTTACGGGCAGGGATACATTACTCTGATAATTGGATTGTATTTCGGTGGGCGATACAATCCTTGCAGTGAATTGATTTTGAATAACACTATCCTTAAAAATTGAAAACGCTTTGGATTGAAAAATGGGTATACCTGACTGGCCATTACAAATAAGGATACTCATAAAAGGAAGGGCTAAAACAATCCTTTTCATGCTGAAATATAGAAACATGTTATTTTATTTTAGAATCGGTCAGGGTATAATAAAACCGTTTATTAAAAAGGAAATTTAAATAATATACCCGTAAATAAAAATTTACATTTTACTGGTGTGTATTGATAATATTAATAGTCTGCCACCAGCATATCCCAATACTGCAGGGAAGGCAATGTAAATGCAATAGAGTTGCCTGACTGTGTGAATGGCACTGATTGCAGTACCCCTCCATTTATATCCGGTGAAGCCATCCATAATTTGGTAATGGGTTTTGACGGAGTTAAGATAAACGAGATATTTTGCAGGGTATTGGGAACAGTCTGACTGCCATTGGTATCTCTCCAATCAAAACTGGCAGCATTGGCAAAATTAATAAAGTGTATGACCTGCCTGTTACCTATGTCTTTCCCTATTACAGAAATACTTCCTGTTTGCGGGGGCCAGTTGTTCAGCTGCACTTTTCCATCCGATGAAATGATCGTAGGGCTGTTAAATGTTCCTCCATCCCTTAACAGGTTTTCATACCCGGTAAGAAAATCATAATAGTTAACAATTGCCGACTGCAGATCTGGTTTCATCTGCAGGTTGGCATTGGGAAAATATTCTTTACAAAGCATATGTTCTCCCAGTTCAATATGTGATCCGCCAAATGAAAATATTACTGCATCCGCAAACAGCACGCCAGGCGTATTAAAATAGCCGGTATTATTGGCAACATTATAATTCATATAAGCAGCCAAAACCGTTTTCCTGGTATTACTGCTCCATGCCGTATTATTTTGTATGATAGTAGCCAGATCAGTATATCCCTCATTGGGCGACCATACTTCTGTATATAAAAAATCTACCGGGGATGTTGCAATATTGCCTTGCTGGCCATATTGGTTCACTGCATTCATCACCAGCCTTTTGGAAGGGGCTGAACTGTTCATCGCAGTTAAAAAGGAAGCAAACCCTGACGGTAAATTTAAAGGATTGCCATTATAATCATAAGTTACTCCACCCAAATCTCCTAACTGATCCACATGATAACCATCAAAATTATATACATTGTACATATTCTGATTATTTGCTGCAAGAAATTGCTGCCAGTTTGTATTTGCAGCATTCAGTAAGTAAATGCTACTTTTAAACGGTGCACTTAGTGAACATATCCTTTTTGTCTGGTGGTTCTGATCTGTATACATATACCATTGATCTGAAACTCCCTGGGCAGCAGCATCATTTAATGCACCATAGCAAAGATTATAAGACATTGCCTTCATATTATGAGTATGTGCTGATGTAATATAATAGTTAACGGTGGACTGATAATTAGTCCTGCTGGCAATATCCAGCCAGGAAGATAGTGGGCTTGCTACCGTTCCTGCAAGCGGTTGCTGATGTTCATAATCCCAGTCGTAAAACTGCAACCCATTTATATGCAGCCTGTTCAGGTTATTCATCACTGAATCCATATAAGTATTACCCAACTGGCCATAAGCAGAAAGAAAACCATAACGGGGAAAACGGGACCAGTCGGATGAAACATCCACAGCTGTAGAACCATAAATTTTTTCCACCCCATTCACATTATTATATACGTCCACCATATAACCGGTAAAGTCAGTGGCAGGTGCCTGCCATTGCCAGTTCAATCCGGAAAGATTTGTTTCAGCAATCAGGTTATCCAACTGCCTGAACCTTATTTTAGCGGAAGCAGGAAGTGATTTATTGATAACAAAAGAAATTTGATCTCCGGGATGATAGACTGCTTTATCTGTAGTAATAACAATAGTGGTATCAGTAACCTGCACTGGTGTTGTATTGCTGCTATGTGCCATATTTTTATTGCAGGCAGATACCTGAACATAGAGCAACAACAGGAGCGTTATTTTTTTCATATGTAAATATTAAACTTTAAGAATACCCGCCGAATACATTCGGCGGGATTCAATTGAACTTAAATCAACTTATTCACCCAACTATTGTTTTATAATACTGATAGTTTCATATAACTGATTAAAAGTAATGGTATAATTACCGGCAACAGTAATATTCCATTTATAATCATTGGCATCTGCAGGTCCGCTGCCAACTGTAACATATGGTGCATTGTTATCTGTTAAAGCAGGATGATTGATATCTGGCCTGAAATAATTACATCCAAAATTACCTGTTGTAGTGGGTATTTTAAATTCTCCTACTGTAAGATTACCAGAATAAGTAAACTGGTAAGGATTACCTGGTGTTGGGACCATTGGAGTAGGAGCATTGATATTCCAGCCACTGGGTGTCGCATCCCCCACCATCCATAATTGTTTAAACGGAGTGAATGGTGAAATATGAATAGAATTTACCATAATGTTCAATGATATTTTATACGGCCCTGCATTGGTTATTTTCCATTGATTATCCGGTGGATTGGTATTGCCAAATACCAATGCTGCTGTAGTATCTGTAAGGGACGGTAGATTAGTTAAAGGACGGTAATAATCACCACCCCAGTTACCCAAAGCAGTTGGAATCTTAAAATTGCCCGCTGCCAATACTTCATTGTAATGGAAAACATAGGGGTTAAACAGATCCACATACATTTGGTTAGGGCTATTAATATTCCAGCCATTGGGTGTTGCATCTCCTACAATCCATAATTGTTTATATAAAGGCAAAGCTGCTTTTGTAACCTTAATGGTTAAACTGATTAAATTAACATCCACATAATAAAAATTAGGGACAGTAATCAGAAACTGATTATCAGGCTGGCTGCTTAATGTTCTGTAGAAAAGATGTGCACTATCCGCACCCATATTATAGGATGGAAGAAAGTTGCCATTTAAAGCAGTTAGAAACTTAAAATTACCAGGTGATAATGTACCCTGAAAATGAAACAAACCTGGAATTGTGGCATCGGGGGTCAAAGAATCTGCATTATTGGCGCTCCATCCGGTTGGGGTGGCATTTCCTATAATATACAATTTAGTAGAAACAGGAATATAAGGAGTAACAGTAATATTGACTACTGCAGAAGTATCTCCTTTAATACCTGATCCGTCTCCAATAATGGTATACACTCTTGCCTGCAGATTTAGTGTTGCAGCAGTTGTATCTGACCAGAATGTCTGTAGCAGGGTATTGAATGCTCCTGCTGTATAACTGCTGGTATAAATGGCTTTACCCATATTATTGGACAAGGCCTTTGAAAAATTATTTCCGGTCTTATCTATTTGCAATATATAGGTAATGGCATTACCGGTTTGATGATTGGATCCGGTAGTCCAGTTAAATATAAGAGCAGGATTATTCTGATTGGCCTGATTCAGAACCAGTACTGCATTAGTAACTGGATTGCCAGTAGAATCCGCAACTTTCAAAACCAGTGGTGCATTGATAGCTGAGGGTATAAAGTTTTCAGTTTTGGTACAACCGGTAACCAATAACAGGAAAAGTGTACCCATAAATATCCGGTTCAGGATAAAAGACCGGCTGTATTGATACAATACAAATGTTTTCATACTAATAATTTTTAGGAATTAATAACCGGGGTTTTGCGTCAGGTTGGAATTAGCTTGTATTTCTACTAATGGTATTGGCATCAGCAGATTTTTTGTACTGACATTGGTATGCCCAATGGATTGCAGGAAACTGATTCCATATTGTCCATTGTTGATCCTGATAAGGTCAAACCAGCGTTGCCCTTCAAATGCAAGCTCCATTCTTCTTTCATGTAATACTGCTGTACGGAAATCAGCCTGTGATAACCCTGTTTGAATATCTGGCAAACCAGCCCTTTCACGAACTAAGTTTAAAGGAGCTGCAGCCTGGGCAGTTTGTCCCAATTCATTCATAGCTTCTGCCTGCATTAATAATACATCAGCATAACGCAAAGCCGGGAAATCTTCTGCACTGTTATTGTATTGGGAGGCTACAGTGGTAGGCACCAGGAATTTCCGTACATTATAACCAGTGGTGGAATAACTGCTGGAATACACATTTCCGTTAAAGTTGGGGCATCCCTGGTAAAGGATGGTCAGGTCTTTTCTAAGGTCACCTGTTTCATAACTGTTTACAAATTCCTGAGTAGGCTGATTCCAGCCCCATGAACCACCAACAAAAGTGGTGTTTCTGGGACCCATATAAGGGCTTGTCCAGGAAGCCTGGTTCTGGTCATCCCAGAAACCATATAAAGTATTTCCGCTGTACTGGATTTCAAAAAGAGATTCTTTACCGTTTTTGGTAGCTGTATTAAAATTATCTGCGTAATTGGCATTCAGGCTATAACCCATTGCTGTAACCTGCTGACAAAGCGGAACCACATTGGCATACTGCCCCAGGGTTAAATATACTTTTGCAAGGGTACCCACTGCCGCACCTTTGGACGCACGGCCAATATCTGCACCTGAATAAGTTTCACGCAGTGGCAATAAATTAATAGCTGCCTGTAAATCCTGCACAATCAACTGATAAATCTGTGCTTTGGGTGTGCGGGCCGGGTATAGATTATCAGCAGGTGTCTGAGGTTTTGTAATTAATGGTACATCTCCAAAGAAACGGGCCAGGATAAAATAATAGTTAGCTCTTAAAAACCTGGCTTCCCCAATGATTCTGTTGCGCAAAACAGTATCCATATGAATACCAGGTACATTCTGAATAACCAGGTTACAGTACAGGATACCAGGATATGGCCCTCTGTACAAATCCAGCACCCCTGCATTTGAAGCATCTGTGGTAAAATTAGCTTCCTCTACAGTTTCAATTCCATCAGTACCCCCTCCAGCACCGGTTACACTGTTTCCTGCATAGATGTCTGAAGTCCACATACGCATATTATACAATTTAGGCCTTTGCATGGGCTGATAACAGGCATTCACTGCATTTATCGCATCATCTGCAGTTTGAAAATAATTCGAAGTATTCACAGTATCCAGTGGTGCTTTATCCAGATACTTTTTACAGCTGCCGGATGCAATAACCACCACTGCCAGTAATACATATTGTAAAAATTTCATGGCAATATTATTAATTGATTTAGAGATTTAAATTGATTCCTATACTCATGGTTCTGGTAACCGGATATACACTGTAATCCACTCCGTTCACTCCCACTTCGGGATCAAATCCGCTGTAATGGGTAAACGTGTATACATTGTTACAGGACGCATAAATTCTTAAAGAAGAGAACTTAATATGTTGCAGTATGGCTTTAGGAAATGTATAACCCAGTGTGATATTTTTAATCCTCAGGTAAGAACCATTTTCTATATACCTGGTAGAAACACGGGAATTATTATTCGGATCTCCATAAATTGCCCTTGGCATATAATTGCTGGTACCTGCTCCTTCCCAGCGCTGATTGGTTCTAACGGTTTGGTTTTCACCGGTATTCATGCTTTCCTGGTAAATATTGTTGGCGTTGAAAATTTTATTACCATAAATACCCTGCAGGAAAATAGACAGATCAAATCCTTTATAACTGAAACTATTACCCAAACCATAAATAAACTGGGGATTTGGATTGCCGATATAGGTCATATCACTGGCATTAATAACCCCATCGTTATTCAAGTCTTTAAAACGGATATCACCCGGAGAAGTGCTGTTATATTTTGAAGTACCCGCCTGCTGCACTGCATGTTTATTTACATCTGCCTGTGTTTGAAAAAGGCCATCGGTTACAAAACCGTAAAACTCATTGGCAGGATGCCCTACTGCATCAATCCCGAAATTAGCATTCAGACCGTAGTTGTCTACATATAGTGGTGTACTGCTGTTGAGGCTGGTAATTTTATTCTGGTTAAATGCGATATTAAAGTCAGTATTCCAGGTTAAGTTGCCAGTTAAATTATGCGTATTCACCGTAATTTCAATCCCCTTATTCTGCATATTTCCTGCATTTATAGAGGGTACATTGGTACTGGAATATCCGGTTGTTACAGGTACTACAGCCGGCACCAGCATTTTGGTGGAATTTTTCAGATAGGCATCCACACTAATATTAATCCTGCTATGCAGTAAACTGGCATCAATGCCAATATTGCTTTGTTCTACCTGTTCCCATTGTACATTGGGATTGGGTAAAACCAGCGGATAGACCATGGATACGATATTGTTATTAAAATTTACCTGAGCTACATTAAGAGAAGATGCAAAAGCATAATTCCCGATATTCTGATTACCGGTAACCCCATATCCGGCCCTTAGTTTCAGATCATTAATCACTTGAATATTCTTAAAGAAATTTTCCTTTGAAATACGCCAGGCAACAGATGCTGATGGGAAAACGCCATATTTATTGTCTGCACCAAAACGGGAAGATCCGTCTCTTCTTAAAGTTGCAGTAAGCAGGTATTTATCCTGATAGCTATAATTTGCCCTGCCCATCAGAGAAAACAAAGCCCATTCAGATGCATCACCACCAATATTGGCAACACCTGTACCATCATTTAACTGCTGGGTAATACTGCTGGGAAAATTTACAATATTCCCGTTCATATAATCATACCGGTTATTCTGTGCACTGGTACCAGCCATCAGGGTCAGGTGATGATCTGTTCTAAAAGTTTTATCGTAAGTAAAATAATTGTCCCATAAAAAGGTAAGGCTCTTGTTATACTGTTCAGATAAATAAGCCTGTGTTTGCGGATTGGGTTGAAAATTATATACTGGAGCCCAGCTACGGCTATCCCAGAATTGTGCCTGTATACCTCCGGTACTTTTAAATTTTAGTCCGGATGCCAATGTAATTTCTGCATATATATTACCAAGAACATTATAACCTTTTGTATCGTTCTGGTTAATATGGGCTGTTCCTATCTGATTGGTAATATCCCCGTACCATAATGGATTTCCCAATACATTGGAATAGGAACCATCTTTATTATAAACTGGCTGTACCGGGTTGGAGGCCATGGTACTGCGAATGTCATAGGATCCGGATGGTTTATCATCAGCAGTAAAAGTGATATTATTTCCAAACTTCAGCCAGTCGAGCACTTTAGCCTCACTGTTAAACTGTAAAGCATATCTTTTATACCTGGTGGTAATGACAATACCCTGCTGATCCAGATAAGAGCCTGACAGGTAATACGTGTATTTATCAGACCCGCCTGATAAGGAAAGGGAATATTTCTGCATAGGCGCAGTACGCAATAATGCCCCTAACCAATTGGTACCGTTACCCAAGGTATCCGGTTTTGCAAAAGCAGGGTTGATAGTCTGATTACCATTGGCAAGCATTTCATTATTTAAAGCAGCAAACTGAGCCGCATTTAACATTTGCACTGTTTTAGCGGCAGTCTGCCAACCGGTAAAAAAGTTAAAAGAAAGCTGTCCTTTAGCATTCTTCCCTTTTTTGGTGGTAATAAGAATAACGCCATTGGCACCTCTTGAACCATAAATAGCACCTGCCGAAGCATCTTTCAGGATATCAAAACTGGCGATATCGTCTGGATTTATATTATTTAAAGGAGCATCGGTTGGCACACCATCCACTACAATCAACGGATCTGCATTATTGATGGTACCTGTACCCCTGATCCTGAAGGTTACATTACTTCCGGGAGCTCCGGAAGACATTACCTGCACTCCTGCAGCTTTACCCTCAATGGCCTGACCGGCATCACTGATGGGTGTACTGTTAAAATCTTTCGTGTTTACAGATGCCACAGAACCTGTCAGGTCCTTTTTCTTAACGGTACCATAACCAACCACCACCACTTCCTGCAAACTTTTATTAGCTGGATTTAATTGAATTTTCAGGTCTTTATTTCCATTTGTTTTAATTTCAGTGTTGTCATAACCAACATAAGAAATAATCAAAACTGCCCCTTTAGCAGCATTAATCTTAAATACCCCCAAAGAATCTGTAATCGTTTTTACGGGCGACCCTTTTACTTGTACTGAGGCTCCCGACAGACTGGTATTATTATCTTTTGAATACACCTGCCCAGAAAAAGGAACAGTTTGAGCTTTAGTGTAAAATGCGGCCACAAGAAAGAAGAGGACCAGCATCAGATGGTTTTTATTTTTGCATGGCATAGCAAAATGGTTTTTGATTAATTAAAATGAATTTCCAGCGTTGATACCTTTAAAATCTAAAGGCTTATTTGATAGTGCGAAGTGAATGATAATATTTCCCCGAAGGCAATCTGTGCGTTTCAACTTGTTTTCAAAATGTACCATTTTACAACTGCTTTCTTTTAACCGTTATACTAATAATACCTTTACAGAAGCATTGAAAATGCAATGAAGATTGTCTATTTTTTAATTGCGTATCAAATCAGGACCGATTTTGAAAAAAAGATTGCTTTTAATATTAATACTGTTTTATCTGGCATATTTGCCTTACGGGCAACCTTACTATTTCCGCAATTACCAGGTTTCTGATGGAATTTCCAGCAATACCATTACCAGTATATTACAGGATAACCGTGGATTTATGTGGTTTGGTACCAGAAACGGGTTAAACCGGTTTGATGGTATTCAATTTAAAATATTCAGAAACAACAGTAAAGATGTAAACAGTATTGGAAGCAATTCAATTCTCAGTTTATATGAAGACCAGCAACAACATTTATGGGTGGGTACGTATAAGGGAGTATATCTTTATGATGCTTTTCATGAAAACTTCACTCTGTTTACGCAATTACCGCAACATGAAATAAGATCTATCAACAGTGACCCATCTAATAATATCTGGTTTGTAATAGGGTTTATTTTATATAAGTATAACACTTCATCCCATGTCGTTAGTTCCTATTCTATTGCAAAAACACAGATTCCTGTTCTAAGTATTGGTAAAAATGGTACGGTATGGTGTGGAACAGATTCAGGGATGATTAAAAAATATGATCCTTTAAAAGACAAATTCATAAACAGTTGCAAGTTGCCTTTAACAAAAAAGGAGGAATCTGTATTTATTCAAACCATTTATCCGGCAAGTGATTCTACTTTGCTGATCTCCACATTTAAACAGTCATTTTTATTAAATACAAAAACAACAGCCCTTACAAATATTTTCCGCAATTATCCCTGGGCAAATAATATACAGGTACACAAAATTATTAGGGAGTCTGCCTCTTCTTATTGGTTTGGAACAGAAAACGGGTTATATATTCTGGACCTTAAGACCGAAACTGTACAACTTATTCAGAAACAGAATGCCAACCCTTATTCATTAAATGATAATGTAATTACTGATTTCTGCCTTGATAAAGAAGGCAATACATGGGTAGGTACTTTTTTTGGGGGAGTGAATTTCTATTCCAAACAACTGAATCAGTTTCAGAAATACTTTCCTTTACCAGGTGTAAACAGCCTGAGCGGCAGCCTGGTGCATGAAATCTGTACTGATCGAAACAACAATATATGGATAGGCACTGAAGATGCCGGGTTAAATAAACTGAACCAGCAATCAGGTATCATCACCCATTATATGCCAGGCAAGGGAAGTGGCTATATTGCTTACCAGAATATTCATGGACTAATGGCGGATAATAATGAATTATGGATTGGCACTTATGAACATGGACTGGATGTAATGGACTTATCCACTGAAAAAGTAGTCCGGCATTATGAAAAAAGCAGTAAGCCTAATTCATTGAACAGTAATTTTATTGTAACGATTTATAAAACCCGAAATGGAAAAATACTGATTGGTACCTGGGGCGGGCTATTTGAGTTTGACAGGCAAAAAAATAATTTTATCAGCCTTCCTTTTTTTAACAGGCAGGCGCAGGCCATACTTGAAGATGAAAAGGGAACAATCTGGGTATGCAGTTATGGAAATGGAGTATACTTTTATAATCCGGCCAATGGCATTAAAGGGAGTTTCACTTTTAATGCAAAAGACAGTAACAGTTTACCTAATAATTATGTGAACAATCTTTTTGAAGACAGTAAAAGGAATATATGGTTTTGTACAGAAAGCGGATTATGCAGGTATGATTTTTTATTAAAAAAAATAGTTCGGTTCACTGATGATTTTCTGTTGGGAAACAACCAGATTTTCCGGGTTTTGGAAGACAATTCCGGGATACTATGGATATCAACTTCAAAAGGTTTGGTACGCATGAACCCAACTTCAAAAGAAACTAAATTATTTAATACTGATAATGGGTTATTAACAGAACAATTTAATTATAACTCTGCCTATAAAAACAAAGAGGGGAAATTATTTTTTGGCACTGAAAAGGGGATGATCAGTTTTGACCCCTTACAATTCAGCAGGTCATCTTTTATCCCACCCGTTTACATCACCAGTATCTATGTAAACAACCAGGAACTGAATGTAAACCATTACCAGTCTTTATCAGATAATACAGGACATTATACAGCAGGCCTTACATTGCCATATGACAGCTCCAATATCAATATTGATGTAGCTGCATTAAGTTTCAGCATACCCGGCAGAAATGAATATTCCTATAAAATGGAAGGGGTGGATAAGGATTGGAATTATATAAAAAACAATCCGAAAATATATTATACCAAATTATCTCCGGGCAACTATACTTTTAAAGTGAAGGGCTCCAATAGTGATGGTATCTGGAATCCGGATGAAACGATATTAACAATACATATAACTCCTCCTTTTTGGGCAAGCATCTGGGCTTACCTCTTGTATATGTTTGTAATTTTTGGAATTGTATTCACGATTCTTCGTTATTACTATATCGCATTAAGTGAAAAAAATCAAAGAAAAATCAAAGTACTTGAAATTGAAAAAGAACGCGAAATTTACAATGCTAAAATTGAATTTTTTACAAATGTTACTCACGAGATCAGAACACCACTTACTTTGATTAAACTGCCGGTTGAAAAACTTTTGCAAACTGTATCATCAAATTCAAACTTATTTGAAAACCTGGTTATGATAGAGAAAAATACAAACCGTTTAATTCATCTTACCGATCAATTGCTTGACTTCAGAAAAGCAGAAGCCAATCACTACAGTCTTAATTTTGTTAAAACTGATATCAATGAATTATTGAAAGAATTGTATGCCACTTATCATCCGGCTGCTGAAGAAAAATGCATATCCTTTAAACTGGAATTACCCCGTGTTCCATTACTGGCATATGTTGACCCGGAGGCTTTCAGAAAATTATTGAGCAATCTTTTCAATAATGCTATTAAATATGCAGATCATTTAATTACTATCCGGTTAATGCCCTTCAGCAGCGAGGATACTGTATTTAATATTGAATTTAAAAATGACGGATATCTTATTCCTTTTGATTTAAAAGAAAAAATATTTGAGCCTTTTTACCGCCTTAAACAAACGGAAAAATCTGCAGGTACCGGTATTGGGTTGCCACTTTCCCGCTCTCTGGCAGAATTACACAAAGGTGTGCTGGACCTAAAACAACCGGATGGCCATTTCAATACTTTTTTACTTACCATTCCTATACACCAGGAAAAAGAGATAAACCTGGGAGAACAGGAAACTGAAACCGCACTTATTGCACAATCTGCAGACCCTGAAATAAATGAACCTAAAAAAGATGAAAATAAGATCTCTATATTATTAGTGGAAGACGACAGAGAAATTGTTCATTTTCTGCAGAAAGAATTAATGACTGACTATAATATTTTCAAAGCCTTTAATGGCCGGGAAGCCTTGGAAATATTGCTAAAAGAAAATATTAATTTAGTAATCAGTGATATCATGATGCCCATTATGGATGGAATTGAATTGTGCAGGCAAATGAAAACAGACCTGAATTACAGTCATATCCCCATTATTTTATTAACTGCCAAAAATACATTAACTGCTAAAATTGAAGGTCTGGAAACTGGCGCAGATGCCTATATTGAAAAACCTTTTGTACTGAAATACCTGCAGGCACAGATTACCAACCTGCTTTCCAACCGTAATATTGTTAAAGAATATTATGCCCACAGCCCATTGGCACATATCCGGGGGATTGCCTGTACTACAGCAGATAAAGGCTTTCTGGAATCACTGCATCAGGTTATTGAGGAAAATATTACAGAAAGAGAACTGGATGTGGATACACTATCCAGAATGATGAATATGAGCAGGGGTACTTTTTACAGGAAAATCAAAGGGTTATCTGACCTTACCCCCAATGAACTGATTACTTTGGCCAGGCTAAAAAAAGCAGCTGAATTACTGGCTAATGGAAATTACCGGGTAAACGAAGTATCTAATATGGTTGGTTATAGCCTTCAATCTAATTTTGCCAGGGATTTTCATAAGCAGTTTAATATTACGCCAACCAACTATATAAAGCAGCAGGGCGGAAGAAAATAAACAAAAAAAACAAGTCCCGCCAGGAATGGCAGGACTCCCAAAAAACAAGTATAATAAAACCAGCGTTACAATCAGTTAAATAATGCCTTTGAACAGGCAGCTTTAACTGATTAATATTGTTACGGTATCTGTAATAATTTGCTTAATCCTTATCAGGCTGAGGCGTATACCGCAGGTAAGGCTTCACTATATTTAACCCCTTAGGAAATTTTTTGATGGCATCTTCTGTAGAAACGGCCGGCACTACAATAACGTCCTCCCCTTCTATCCAGTTAGCCGGTGTAGCCACACTATAATTGGCAGTAAGTTGTAAGGAATCTACTACCCTCAATACTTCCACAAAGTTTCTACCGGTAGAAGCAGGATAGGTAATGATTAATTTTACGGCTTTATCCGGACCGATGATCACCAATGAACGAACAGTTGCAGTGGCAGAAGCATTGGGGTGAATAAAATCGTATAAAGCAGATACTTTACGGTCATCATCAGCTATGATGGGAAAATCTACCGTTGTATGCTGTGTTTCATTGATATCGGAAATCCAGCCTAAATGCTTTTCTACAGGGTCTACACTTAAGGCCAGTACTTTTACATTCCGCTTTTCAAATTCTGCTTTCAGCTGAGCGGTTTTACCTAATTCTGTAGTACATACCGGTGTATAATCTGCAGGATGCGAAAATAAAATACCCCATGAATTTCCAAGATATTCATAGAAATCTATTTCCCCGACAGAGGTTTTGGCTGTAAAATTTGGAGCTATATCTCCGAGACGAAGGCTCATACTTTTATTATTTTTAAGTTGAAATAATTGATTGAAGAACAAATATAATTATATCCTACTAAACTGGTAGGATATAATGTTAAAATTTTCTTAGGTTTTTGGTTTCTTTACTGTTCTTGCTTTTTGAACAGCATATTTTCCAAACGACGTTTTTACATTATCAATGGCTTTATACAGATTGGTTTTTTTCACGCCATCATCAAAAAGATTTGCCTGTAATGGATGATTGTTCAGTTCACTCAAACGCACGCCTAATAAGCGTACCGGCATATTTTTACGGTATAATTTATGAAACAGGTCAATAGCAACAGGTATCAGTTCATCATCCCGGAAAGTATAATCGATTGTAACCTGCCTGGAAGTGGTTTCAAAATCGGGATACCTGATTTTTACTGCAATACAACCCGCCATTTTTTCCTCATTACGCAACTCAAAAGCAATCTTTTCAGTCATCCTTACAAGTTCACTTAATAAAAAATCAAGGTCTGTTTTATTGGCATCAAAAGTATTTTCGGTAGAAATGGATTTGGCTTCATGAAAGGAATGCACTTTACCATGATGGATACCCTGTGCTTTCTGATACAATTCTGGTCCCCATTTTCCTAATTTCTCCTCCAGAAAAGAAGGTGTAAAATTCAGGATATCCCCAATGAGGTGAATGCCTAGTTTTTGCAATACAGGATAACCGGTTTTACCTACTCCGGGAATTTTATTAACAGGTAAGGGGGCCAGAAAATCCTGTTCCATACCGGGTTGCACAAAGAGATAACCATTGGGTTTGGCTTCATCTGTAGCAATCTTAGCTACAAACTTATTGGTAGCCAATCCAAAAGAAATAGGCAGTTTAGTAGTTTCTATGATTTCATTGCGCAGTTCGATGGTCCATTTAAAGGGGTCAAAATACTTATCCATTCCGGTAAGGTCTATATAAAACTCATCCACACTGGCTTTTTCGAACAAGGGGGCTTTGGCGGCAATAATATCAGTGACCCAACGGGAAAATTTGCTGTATTGCCCCATTGCACCATGGGCTAATATGGCATGCGGACAAAGTTGCATAGCCTTACGCATAGCCATGCCACTATGCACGCCAAATTTACGGGCTTCGTAGCTACAGGTAGAAACTACTCCCCGCTCCCTGGAACCGCCTACAATGATCGCCTTTCCCTTCAGGGAGGGATCATTCAGTACTTCCACACTTACAAAAAAGCTGTCCAGGTCCATATGGGCAATATATTGCTGTGGGGATGACATGACCAGTAAGGTAATAATAATTGGATATAATCAATTCCGGACGGAAAGGAATTTATTGGGTTATCGCTCCAGAACAGCCAGTATTTCTGCATCTATGCGCCTGGGTTTCAGGGTTTTACTGTCTAATAAAACCCAGATACTTTTAGCGGTAATAATTTTACGCTGATCGCTGACTCTGGTAATTTCATAATGCCTGTTCCAGCTTACAGCTGTATAACTACCAGTCCAGGTTTTCATAATCAGCTCATCACCCAGTACTGCAGGAGCCAGATAATCAATCTCATGCCTTTTCACCACCCACAATACTTTTTCATCTATATCCGGGGTTACATTGCCAGACCAATGCCGGGAAGCAGCTTCCTGCAACCATTGCACATACACTACATTGTTTACATGGTGCAGCTGGTCCAGGTGCTCCGGTAATACAGTAAATAAAAATTGAAAAGCATATTCAGGCATAAGGATAAGGTTAGTCCGTTGTTACTGTTTCAGGAACATAAATTTCCAGTAACCCATCCGGTAAAACCACATGCACCTGTTTCGTTTTATGATCAATTTTCTGCAGGCTTTCTGCATGCAATGGTATCAATGCTTCATTTCCTTTCAGGGTAATACGAACCAACACCTGGTGGGGTTGTTCAATTACTTCCTCAATTACAGCAAGTTCTTTACCTGCTTCCAACACCATATATCCCAGCAAAGAGATAGCAGCAGATTTACCGGCCAGCTTTCTGAAATCATCTTCAGTAAGCCATACATTTCTATGAATGAAACGGTGAGCTGCTTCTTTACTGTTTACCCCTTCCATTAATACATAAATCTCTGAATGGTCTTTTCCTTTGGAAGTCTGCAAAAAATAAGGCAGGTAAGCACCTTTGGTTTCTTCCACAAAAATGGTTTCGATATTCTTTAAAGCAGTTTTTTTGCCCAGTGCATGTTCTAATATCAATTCACCCCTCACGCCAAAAGTGGCTACAAATTTCCCGATATGAATATATTGGCTCATAATACTATGCAAGTTAAATCAATGTATTTTGAGTAAAAAAAATCCCTGAACATAAGTTCAGGGATTTTAACAGGATCTGTTGAATGCTTTGATTAAGCTTCGCTGCTGGTAGTACCTTCAGAACTGCTTTCAGCTTTCCTTGTTGGTACATACTGCTTGCGTGCTCTTTGTTGCTGGCGGTGGGTATCGCTACGACGTTTGATCTGAGATTCATGCTCATCATGCCACTGCTGGAATTTAACCATTGCAGCTGCTTCATCAAACAAACCTAACTTAACACCACGCAACAGGTGTTTCAAGAACAACACTCCCTTGAAAGAGAGAATTCTACGAACCGTATCAGTAGGCTGAGCCCCTTTATGCAACCAGTCCAACGCTTTCTGACGATCAAGCTGGATGGTAGCAGGTACGGTTAATGGGTTGTAAGTTCCAATCTTCTGAATGAACTTACCATCTCTTGGTGCACGTGCATCGGCCACTACTATAAAGTAGAAAGGACGTTTTTTGCTTCCGTGTCTTTGCAATCTCATTTTTACGGCCATGTTAAATAGACATTTAAAGGCTTAAACAATAGGGTTTCTAATCTAATGGACGGCGAAATTACTAAACCATCCTAAATGTTCCAAGTTTTAGATTTTTATTTCTTCTTTACGACAATTTTTAACATCTAATTACGCATTCCTTTCATCCCGGGAAATCCGCCCATGGGCATCTTATTCATCATACCCATCATCTTTTTCATTTGCTCAAACTGTTTCATAAAGGCATTTACATCGGTAATATCTTTTCCACAGCCTTTTGCAATGCGTAATTTTCTTTTCTGGTCAATCAGATCGGGATTTCCCCTTTCTGCCGGGGTCATACTCTGGATAATAGCTTCAATTCCTTTAAAAGCATCATCATTGATATCCACATCTTTAATGGCTTTCCCCACTCCTGGAATCATCCCCATCAGGTCTTTCAGGTTACCCATTTTCTTAATCTGCTGTAATTGTTCCAGGAAATCCTGAAAATCAAACTGATTTTTCCGGATCTTCTTTTCCAGTTTACGGGCTTGTTCTTCATCATACTGTGCCTGAGCTTTTTCTACCAGGGAAGCAATATCACCCATACCCAGGATACGTTGGGCCATACGTTCGGGATAGAATACATCCAGCGCATCCATCTTTTCGCCACTGCTCATGAATTTGATGGGCTTATTCACGGTATACTTGATAGTCAGTGCTGCCCCACCCCTGGTATCACCATCCAGTTTAGTAAGTACCACCCCCGTAAAATCGAGCCGGTCATTAAAGGCTTTGGCAGTATTTACGGCATCCTGGCCGGTCATACTATCCACTACAAACAATATTTCAGAAGGATTTACTGCAGCTTTAATATTCGCCACCTCATTCATCATTATCTCATCTATTGCCAAACGGCCGGCGGTATCGATAATTACCACATTTTTATTGGTGGCTTTGGCTTCCTTAATGGCATTTTGTACAATTAATACCGCATCTTTTGTATCAGGTTCCTTGTATATATCAACGCCTATCTGTTCTGCCAGAACAGTCAGCTGATCAATGGCTGCGGGGCGGTAAATATCTGCAGCTACTACCAATGGGGATTTTTTCTGTGCTTTCAGGTAACTGGCCAGCTTACCGGTGAAAGTGGTTTTACCACTACCCTGTAAACCTGCGATCAGGATAACTGCCGGATTACCAGTGATATTAAACTCTGATGCAGTGCCTCCCATCAGTTCTGTTAATTCGTCCTGAACAATTTTTACCATTAATTGGCCGGGACTGATGGAATTCAGTACTTTCTCTCCAATAGCTTTATCCTTGATCTTATCAGTAAATTCCTTTGCAATTTTAAAATTCACATCCGCATCAATGAGTGCACGCCGGATATCCTTGATGGTATTGGCAATATTCAGGTCTGTAATACGTGCCTGGCCTTTTAAATTTTTAAACGCTGATTCTAAATGTTCCGATAAATTGTTAAACATAATTCGCTGTTTTCTTGCAACACAAAAAAAAGTGAACTTCAAGTTCACTTAAAATGAGTTGCAAATATAATGGGAATAAGAATTTATCCAAGATATACCCTTAAATGCTTGCAACGGCTGGTGCTGCGGAGCTTATTGATGGCTTTATCTTTAATCTGGCGTACTCTTTCACGTGTTAAATTAAAATGGTCCCCTATATCTTCCAGACTCATGGCATTATCCAGTCCGATACCAAAAAAATAACAAAGTACTGCTTTCTGCCTTTCCGTTAAAGCCAGCATACTTCTTTCAATTTCCTGCCTTAAAGACTCGTGGTGTTCTAATTTGGCATCCGTTTTTTCGGCGTTGGGGTTTTCCATCACATCAATCAGTGTACCATCTTCCCCTTCATTCAATGGTGTATCCACACTGATATGGCGGGTATTGACATTCATGGAGGCGGAGACTTCATCAATACCTATATCCAGTAAATTAGCCAGTTCTTCGGGAGTGGGTTCCCGTTCATATTCCTGTTCCAGCTGTTGATAGGCCTTACTAATCCGGTTGGTTAAGCCTACTTTATTTAGCGGTAAACGAACAATACGGCTTTGTTCGGCCAATGCCTGTAAAATACTCTGGCGGATCCACCAGACTGCATAAGAAATAAATTTAAAACCGCGGGTCTCATCAAAACGAAGGGCCGCCTTGATTAATCCCAGATTCCCTTCATTGATCAGGTCAGGCAATGTTAAGCCCTGGTTCTGGTATTGCTTGGAAACAGAAACCACAAATCTGAGATTGGCTTTTACAAGGCGGTCGAGAGATTTTTGATCACCTTGTCTGATACTCAAAGCCAGTTTTACCTCCTCTTCAGGCGTAATCAGTTCTACTTTTCCTATTTCCTGTAAATATTTTTCCAGACTTTGGCTTTCGCGGTTGGTTATAGATTTTGAAATCTTAAGCTGACGCATACCCATATATATGTTGTTGAGTTTGGTTTGATTGAAATAGTTCTAAAAGCCTGTCTGTAGCGTCTCCACAATGCTTCAGCAATATAAAAAATTAACACATTATTACAAAAAATTCTTTTCAGCAGGAAAATAATATACTGAAAAATTTTCCATTTCAAAGCCAGATAAATAAGCTTTTTACAGTTTAATTCCGGTATTTTTAAAAAAAACATTTGGATGGTGTGGATTATTTAATATTATTGCACCCCTCGAATCAGGTGAATAAAGAGAATGTAATGAGTAAAAAACAATTATTTACGTTAGAATTTCCGGTGCGTTGCTCGCCCAGTATATTATTCGAATTCCTCAGTACACCAGCAGGTCTACAGGAATGGTTTGCTGATAAAGTGGATGAATGGGAAGGGGTTTACAGTTTTAGCTGGGGTGGCGGCACTCCCGATAAAGCAAAAATTCTGGAACAGGAAGAGGATAAGTTTATCAGATACAAATGGCTGCACAGTGAAAAAAATGAGTATTTTGAATTCAGAATTGCAAAAACTGAAATTTCCAACCAGACTATTTTAGTAGTGTCTGATTTTGCTGAAAAAAGCGAAATAAAGGACCAAAGCCAATTATGGACTTCACAGCTGAAAGAATTAT
>Ga0364873_10210_pt1 | contig 25123 bp, 21 predicted proteins | sample ExccelAu500001D3_2_FD_206928 | JGI IMG/M metagenome (GOLD analysis project Ga0364873, IMG submission 206928) | Enriched cells from Trout Bog Lake Hypolimnion, Wisconsin, USA - BchlTB.Aug07.5000.01.D3 | ecosystem: Environmental > Aquatic > Freshwater > Lake > Hypolimnion/Profundal zone | place... | reverse complement strand
GGAGAGACAGATTCTGATACAGCCCGAAGCCTCTGGGGCAGGATTGTTCAACACGGACGCCCTCGAAAATAAGAGGAGTTTTTGATTTCATCGGGGAAGTCTTGCACCCATCAAATCCTGTTCATCCTGTCCATCCTGTCAAACATTTCGGACAGGATTTACAGGATGAACAGGATTGGAAAAGGCGGAAAAATTTCACATGTGAATCCGTGATCACCCAGTCTATGTCATTTTGCGGAGAGACAGATTCTGATACAGCCCGAAGCCTCTGGGGCAGGATTGTTCAACACGGACGCCCTCGAAAATAAGAGGAATTTTTGATTTCATCGGGGAAGTCGTGCACCCATCAAATCCTGTTCATCCTGTCCATCCTGTCGAAAATTCCGGACAGGATTTACAGGATGAACAGGATTGGAAAAAGCGGAAGAATTTCACCTTTGAATCCGTGATCACCCAGTCTATGTCATTTTGCGGAGAGACTTCGCCTCAGCCGTCCCTGCCGGGACTCCTCGCTGAACCGGACCATACCCCCCAATGAATTTGGGGGGCTACTTTCGGTCGTCCCTGGCGGGGCTTGATCGCGCGGCGACGGGCCGTCGCCGCCCCGGACGACTGTCGCGAAGCGACATTGGAAATTAGCCAGACACGCCAGTGTCTGGACTGCAACACACCCCCCCATTTCCAATTCGTCCCGAAGGGACGAGGGAATGCGTCACCAAAGGTATTTTTCTTGGTATTCCACCCGATGCTTTTGGAGAAAGGCCACGTATTCCTCCTGAAACGTTTTGGTCCGATGATGCGAAGCTTGTTTGGCGAGGTATTCCTTTACCGCTTCACAATTGGACACACTCACCGTGAAAGCGGCATATCCTGGTTGCCAACTGAAATTCTTGACGCCAATGGTTTCGTGAATCCAACGCGAAGAGGATTGTTTGCTGTCCTGAACGAACTGAGCCAGCGTATGCGTTGCCCGCAGACCAACCAGCAGATGAACATGGTCAGCGACACCGCCTATGGCTTCTGGCACACCGCCCGCTGTGCGAATTAATCCACCGAGGTATTCGTGCAGACGGTTTTGCCACGCCTCCGCGATGAACGGGTGCCGGTCCTTGGTGCTAAACACAATATGGTAGTGCAGGCTTAAATGGGTCGCAGGCATACCCGGTTATCGCAAAGTCCGCCAAGCCGGGCGAGCTAAAAATCATCAATATCCGCAAGCAAGTCCGCCGTCCTTTCAGGACGGAAAGACTCTGTCGGCTATCACGAAACCAGACACTGGCGTGTCTGGCTAATTTCCGGGGTCGCTTCGCGACCAAGTGACGTTTTGACAGGGCCATCCATAACGAACGTCGGGGTTGGCGCGCAAGTTTGAGTTTTTGCATCCGTGCGCATCCGTGGTTGAAAATTATTTCGCGAAAATCCGTGCAATTTGTGTCGCGTTTTTTGACCTTAAGCAAATGTCGCTGCCCTATAAAATCGCCACGCTGTTGTATTGCTTCAACGAGCAGGAGGAGCTCCTGTTGCTCGAACGCGCGCAGGAGCCGAACCGGGGCTTCTGGAGCCCGTGCGGCGGCAAATTGAAAATGGACCTTGGGGAGTCGCCCTATGCCTGCGCCTGCCGCGAAGCGCACGAGGAAATCGGCGCGACGCTCACGCCGTCGGATTTGCGGCTCGCCGGGCTGATCAGCGAACACGGCTATCAGGGCCAGACGCACTGGCTGATGTTTCTTTTCGAGGTGAAAGTGAAGTTGAAAGCGCTCCCGCCGCCGCACGCGGAGGGGCGTTTTGCTTTCTTCCCGCGCGAAAAACTTGCCAAGCTCAAGATTCCCCAGACCGACCGCGAGCAAATCTGGCCGTGGTTCTGGCAGTTTCGCGGCGGCTTTTTCGCCGCCCACTGCCACTGCCACGCCGATGGCCGCAATGATTGGACGTTGGAAGAGACGAAGTGAGGGGAGAAACCATCGTCTGGCCGGCTGGAATTTCTCCGGCGATTCGATTCATCCGCAAATGCGGCTTGCATTCCCGGCCAAACAGCCCATGCTAGCCATTATGGAAAAATCTTTTCTGGGCAGAATGTTCTCGTCGCCACCCAAATCCCAGCCGGCGGCGGTCCTTGCGGAGGTTGATTATCTGGACGCGGAAGCGCAGTTCAATCTGGGGCTGCAATTCGCCATCGGCGTGGGCGAGGCGCAGGATTACGCGCAGGCGGCGGAGTGGTATCGCAAGGCGGCGGAACAAAATCACAGTCTCGCGCAACTCAATCTGGGAATCATGTATGCGCAGGGTCAGGGCGTCGCCCAGGACGACGCGCAATCCGTGGTCTGGTTTCGCCGGTCGGCCAATCTTGGCGATGCCGGCGGCCAGTATAACATGGGCCGCAACCGCCAGCGCGCCAGCATGGACGGTTCGCCCGCCGACGCGCCCGAAGCGCGCATCGAAGCTTACAAATGGTATCAACTCTCGGCGGCGCAAGGCTACAAGGCATCGGTCGGCGCCTACGCCACGCTGACGTTCAAAATGACCCGCGCAGAGGTCACCGAAGCCAATAAGCGCGTGGCTAGCTTCGTGGCTGCCAGTGCCGCCAAACCGTTGCCGGCGTGAAAGCGGTGATGCAGCAGGCCACCGGCAGATCAAGCCCGAACTCCGAATCTTTCGAGCATCGGATTTCGGATCAAGGTTGCATTACTGCCAAGTGCGTCACCTGGGCTACACACCGGAGCGCGCCCGTCCTCGGGCGCAGCAAGCTGGGACGTGAAGAGCGCTTGGCCGATTCAATGGTTTCAGACCTGCGGACGTTGCTGTGGCCGGGGACGGCCGCGCTCCGGCGCGGTAGTTTATCCCGCAGTCCGCTTGGTAATTACAAAGTCCGCCAACGCTCGCGCTTGCTGACCCCGCCCGGCTCGTTTAGAATGCTGCCATGACCGAAGCCGCAGTAGCTCCCAAGTCCGCCGCCGTTTCGCCCGCGAACGGCGAAGTGGTGGTGTCCGTGCGGGGCCTGACGAAGGTCTTCAAGGATTTCTGGAACCGCCCGAAGGCGCGCGCCGTGGACAACGTGGATTTCGAGGTGCGCCGGGGCGAGGTGTTCGGCCTGCTCGGTCCGAACGGCTCGGGCAAGTCCACCACGGTCAAGCTGCTGCTCGGCCTGCTGAATCCCACCCGGGGACACATCGAGGTCTTCGGCCATTCGCCGCGCCACGTGCAGACCAAGTCGCGCATCGGCTATCTGCCGGAGGAATCCTATCTGTACCGCTATCTCAATTCGCGCGAGACGCTGGACTTTTTCGGCAACCTGTTTGAACTCAGCAAGGCCGACCGCAACAATCGCGCGGAACAGTTGCTCGAAATGGTCGGCCTCGGCAAAACGCAGACGCGCGCGGTGGGCGAATTTTCCAAGGGCATGCAGCGCCGCATCGGCCTGGCCCAGGCGCTGATCAACGATCCCGACCTGGTCATTCTGGACGAGCCGACCGCCGGCCTCGACCCGATTGGCTGCCGCGAGGTGAAGGATTTGATTCTGGCGCTGGCCAAGCGCGGCAAGACCGTGATTTTGAGCAGCCATCTGCTCTCGGACGTGGAGGACGTTTGCGATCGCGTGGTGATTTATTACGGCGGCAAAATCCAGGCCAACGGCACGTTGAAAGATCTGCTGGCCAAGCCCGACAGCCTGCGCATCACCACGCCGGTGCTGTCGCGCCAGACCCTGGAGCGGGTGCTGGAAATCATCCGCGCCGACGCCGCCAAGGGCGAGGTGCGCGTGGATAATCCCACGCAGAATCTCGAAAGTTACTTTCTGGACGTGGTGGCGAAAGCCCGCGCCGCCAATGAAACCAGCGGCGCGCAGTCCGGCGCCCGAGTGGCGGCCTATCTGCGCGGCGGCGAGGAGACCAAATCGTCCGGCGAAAAAGTGCTGGAAAAACTGGCGCTGCCCCAAGCCGTGCCGGCGGCGGCCAGACCCGTGACCGAAGCGGTCGCTGCGAAAGTGGACGACGGAAAACTGGCGGCGCTGGCGCAGCCCACCGCACCCGCCCGACTGCCGGAACCGCGCGCGCCGCAAAGCGCAACCCCCAAGCCGGTGGATCTATCCCAAGCGGACGAAAAACTGTCGTCCCTGCTGGGCGGCAGGAAATAATTGCGAAACGTGGCACACTTCACCCATGTTTGACGATCTCAACGACCTTTATCAGCAGGTCATCCTGGACCACTGCAAGCAGCCGCGCAATTTTCGCGAATTGCCGCAAGCCACATGCTCGGCGCAAGGCCATAATCCGCTGTGCGGCGACCAGTTGAAGTTGTTCCTGACGCTGGACGGCGAAATGATCAAGGATGCCAGTTTCGTCGGCTCCGGCTGCTGCATCTCCAAGGCTTCCGCTTCGCTGCTCACGGAAAATGTCAAAGGCAAGACCAGGGCCGAGGCGGAGCAGATGTTTGCGCGCGTGCGCGACCTGGTGACCACCGGCAAAGCGGCCGGCGACGTGGGCAAATTGGCGGTGTTTGCGGGCGTGTACAAATATCCCGCCCGCGTGAAATGCGCCATCCTCTCGTGGCACGCCCTGATGGGGGCGCTCAAGGGCGAAGGGGCCAAGCCGGTCAGCACGGAAAACGAAAACACCTGAAGGTTCACTTCAGCCCGACCAGCAAAATCACCAGGTCAATCACGAACAGCAGCACGATGGCGATTTCCAGCCACAGCATCATGCGGTTGTTCTGGTCGTGCTTGAGGATTTGATACAGGTCGTCCAGCGTCTTGAGCTTGCCGTCAATCGTGCGGTGCCAGTCGGCGAGATGGAAGCGCGAGGAGATTTTTTCGTAAATCCGCGCCAGGTGCCAGTCGCCGAAGAACTTGGTGGTGTTGGACAATTCATCATTGAACCGCGCCATGTCTATGCGGATTTCCCGCAGTTCGCGCATGATGTCGCCGCGCCGGCGCAAGGGGCGTTCGCCCAGGTCGCGATAGGATCGTTCCAGCGCCTCGTCCAACAGGCGGTCGTAGGCCTCGAGTTCGGCGAGTTGCAGATTCGCCAGCTCCATGATGTGCAGCGTCTCGTCGAAATCCCGCGGTTCGTCCACCAGCAGCGCGGCGTCCCAATCCAGCACCACGAGATCGTTGTCATAGTAACTGAGGTAGCGGGCGGTGGACTCGTCAGCTTCCTGTTTCGAGAGCCGTTCGGTGGCCTCCTCCTGCGTGAGCAACGCGGCCACCTGGCGGCGATGCTCCTGAAACCACTGCTCGGCGTGCATGGGCTGGTTGTCCATCGTCAGCACCGGCGCGGCGATGCAAAACACCGTGTAGGCCTCCTCCTCCGGCAGTTGCGGCTGCGGCCGGATCAGGTGGCCGCGCAATTCCGCGGTCACCTCTTGCGCCAGCCGCTGCACCTCGTCGTGCAACGAGCCATTGCTGAATTGCAAATCATGGAACGCGACCAGTTCCTCAAAATGCGCCACGGCAAACGGCACCCGCACGCTGATGCTGATGGCGCCGACCGGCAGCAGTTTGATGACCCGCTCGACGCGCACCGGTCCGAGCGGACCAATCCGTTCCATGGGCGGCAGCCGGACCATTTGCGGCCGGTAAAAGAACAACTGGCGCGGGCTGCGTTTGCTGGCGTCCATGACGAACTGCGCCACCGGCTGCCCCAGCAATTCGCGGATCGGCTTCCGCGCGGTGTCGTACGCCACGTCGAAAGCGTAAAGGTACACCACCTCGCCGCTGTAACGGATCACCGGTTGCGCGTTCATGATGATGGAATATACCCCATGATTGGCCTCACCCAATGCGAAAAGAGATCTTTTGGACCACCGTCTTGCCAAAGCTGTTCTGGAGACGTTCCAGAATCTCCTTGCGGCGATAGCGCACAATTTCCGACAGCCACGCGCTGTTGTCCACGTTCACGAACAATGTGCCCTTGTGGAGATTGGCCGGCTGGGCGTGCGCGGTCACCGCCGGGTCAATCAAGGAGTTCCACACTTTCACAAGCTCGGCCTCCGCCTGCCGGGCGTCGAGTCGCAAGTCCTTGAGCAGGGCCGGCAGCACCTCGCCGGCGCGACGCGCGGGCGAGCTGCGGGCGGCCTCCAGCGGCCCGTAATCCACGCCGCGCCATTGCGCGAGCACTTTCGCGCGGGCGCTGGCGACATATTTCTTCGGCGGCATCGGAGATAAATTAACCCCACCCCACGCGGGTTGCCATCAGGAAGTGAACGGGGAAGGGGGAATCATCCTCATCCTCATCCTCATTCTCGTCCTCGTCCTCCTCCTCGTCCGCGTCCGCGAAAATGCAAAAAATCGAGGATGAGGATGAGGATGAGGATGAGGATGAGAAAGAAGCAACCCGCTGATAGATCCTGTTCCGAAGGGTGCAGTCTCGGACCATCACCGATCACGCCTCAATTCGGCACTCTGGATTCCATATCTGCCGCGCTCCAGGCCACGAACGGCGCGGAGGTTCCGCAGTCCAGGCATTGCGTGGCACTGTATTGGGTGCCGCAGTGCGGGCAGGTGGCTTGGGTGAGGAAGGTGTCGAAGGGTTTGCCGCATTTGCCACAGCGCCAAAGTTCGCCCAGGGGCGGCGCGGTTTTGCACGAGGGACAGGCAAAGCCTTCACGGCGCGGAAGCTTGGCGACGCGCGCCAGCGCAAAACCTTGGCGCAGGCCGCCCCAACAGTTCAACGCGATGAAAATCGCAATGGCGCCAAGCCAGCCGCCATCCAATTCATCCTGCCCCACAAAGAAAATCAATGCGGCCAATACAAGCAACAGGCCCATGCCGATGAAACCAATAATGCTCGCAGCCAGCAAGCTGTTTGCCCGGCCAAAAGGAAACCACAGAAGCGAACGGAGAATTTGCCCACCGTCAAGTGGATAGACGGGCAGGAGATTGAACATCAGCAGACAAAGGTTGATTTGCCAAACGACGACAGCCAGTTTATATACGTTGGGGTTCGTGTCCTGCCAGCCGAAATGTGAAAAGATCAATACCAGCACCGAAAAGAAAGGAATCAGGATTACATTGACCAAGGGACCGGCGGCGATGCTCCAAAGCTGCGCTCCCGGCCGTTGCGGCGGCGAAACGTAAGCAACACCACCCATCGGCCAGAGAACAATGTCATGAGTCTGGCCACCAACCGACCGGCAGGCGAGTTGATGTCCAAATTCATGCGTCAACACAATCAGGAACAACGACAGATATTCCAACACATTAAAGACCGGCGATGAATAGGCGTGCGTCCTCCATCTGATCATGAAATAGGCAACGACAAACCAGGCCCAATGCAAATACACATTGATGCCAAACAAGCCGAATATTCTGATCGCACCTTTGTTGGTCGGCATTTACATCGCCCCCTTGATGAGCTTCAGCAGTTCCGCGTGGCTTTCCACGGCGGGGAATTGCGGGAACTCCTTTTTTACGTTTTCGGGCGCATGGATGAGAAAGCCCACGTTGGCTTCCTTCAGCATGGCGGTGTCATTGTAGGAATCGCCGGCGGAAATGACGTGGTAGTTCATCCGCCGGAAGGCCGCGACCGCCTCGCGCTTTTGTTCGCGGATGCGAATCTGGTAATCCACGATCCGGTCCTCCTCCACCACCAGCCGATGGCAGAGCAGCGTGGGATAATTCAACTGGCGCAGCAGCGGCGCGGCAAACTGCTCGAACGTATCCGACAAAATGACCACTTGCGCCAGCGCGCGCAGTTCGTCCAAAAATTCCCGGGCGCCGGCCAGCGGGCGCAGCGAACCGATGACGGCCTGAATATCCGAAAGCTTGATGCCGTGGCGGTCGAGAATCGCGAGCCGGCCGCGCATTAGCTTGTCGTAATCCGGTTCGTCGCGCGTGGTGCGGCGCAGCTCCGGGAGACGCGTTTTTTCGGCGACGGCGATCCAGATTTCCGGCGTCAGCACGCCTTCCATGTCCAAAGTGACGATTGATTGTTTCACGCGCGCGCAGTCTTCCAGAATCAGCGGGCGTTGTCGAGCGGTTCGCGGCCCTTCCAGTCCCGGCGGACAGCCCGAGGCTCGCCACCGCCAGTCCCAGGCAAAGGCAGCAGGCTCAATAACATGAAATCAGATGCCGCCTGTAATGGGCCAATTTTTACGGATTAAGACAGAAAAATTTGGAGACAGAAATATCGGAGCACTTCGAGAACCAGATCTCCCCCCACGGGTCTTGGCCTTTATTTTTCTGTCTCTAAATTTTTCTGTCACCAAGTCATTCTGTCACCGCAGATTCCACGTGTTCAAGAGTTCCCTGGGAATCTCCGCCAGGAAGCGCGAGGGCGACTGATAGGTGTCCACGCCGGAGGCGCCAAAACCGCCGCGCACCAGCGGATAGCTCAGATACAATTCGTTTTTCGCGCGGGTGATGGAGACATAGAACAACCGCCGCTCCTCCTCCATGCCCTCTTCACTCTCGCCGGAACGCCCGGACGGAAACAGGCCGTCGCAGAGCATGATGACGAAGACGACGTCGAATTCGAGTCCCTTTGCCTGATGAATCGTGGACAGGCGGATGCGCTCGTTGTCCGCCTTGGGGTCCTCCTCGGCCTCGACATTCGTGAGCAGGGCGAGCTGGGTGAGAAATTCCTCGACGTTGCCGAATTGAAACGCGAACTGCGCCAGTTCCTGGAGGTCGCCCAGCCGCCGCTCGTAATTGTCGTACGTTTCCTTCAGATAATCCTCATAGCCCGCGTCCAGAATGAGCCGCAGCATCCTGGCCGGGCTTTTGCGGACGGTTTCATCCTCAAGCTGGGCTATCGTGGCGGCGAATTGCGCCCAATCCAAAGTCGCCTTTTTCGGAACGGCGGCGATGGAATCTTGCAACGCGGCGGCGATGGGCCACTTGAGCCGGCGTTCAGAGTTCGTGGAAGCGTTGAAGGGTTGCAGCGTTGCAGCGGGTTCGGCATCCGCCGCTTCATTTTTTTCACGCTTTATCGCCGCACTATCAGTCCCCTTGCTCCCCTTTGTCCCATCGGCGGCCACCGCTGCCGCGCCGGCACGTTTTAGCGTTTCGGCGAACTCCCCGCAAAAATGCCTCCACAATTTGTCCGCCCCCTTCGCCCCCAGGCCCGGCAGCAATTGCGCGAGCCGCTTGAAAGCGACTTCATCGCGCGGATTGGCCACGAATTTCAAATACGCGGTCGCGTCCTTGATGTGCGCCTGCTCAAAGAAACGGATGCCGCTGGTGATGGAGAACGGGATCTGCTGCCGGGTCAGTTCCAGTTGTAATTCCAGCGCGTGAAAATGCGAGCGGTACAGCACGGCGATGTGATCCAGGCTGGTGCCTTCGTCGCGCAGTTCCAGCGCGCGCTGGGCGATGAAGGCCGCCTGCTGGCCGGCATCGTGGCACTCCACGAGCGCCGGTTTCAGGCCGGATTTGCGCGCGGGCGCGAGATCCTTGGCAAACTGGTTCACGTTGGCGGCGATGGCGGCGTTGGCCACGTTGAGGATTTCCGGCGTGCTGCGATAGTTGGTTTCAATCTTGAATACTTTCGCGCCGGGATACCGCTTCGGAAAATTCAGGATGTTGGCAAAATTCGCGCCGCGCCAGGCGTAGATGCTTTGCGCATCGTCGCCCACCACGGTGACGTTATGATGCCGCGCGGCGAGCAGGTCAATGAGATCCCCTTGCAGCTTATTGGTGTCCTGGTACTCGTCCACGAGAATGAATTGAAACCGGCGTTGATAATGTTCCCGCACGTCCGGGTGGTCGTGCAGCAGCTTGAGCCAGAGGACGAGCAGGTCGTCGAAATCCATCCCATTGGTCGCGCGTTTGCGGTCGGTGTAACTTTTCCCCAGCGCGGCGATCTGGTCGGTGAACTGCGAGAAATGACTGAACTGGCCCGCGAGCAATTCAGCGATGCTCTTGTGGGTGTTGCCGGCGAGCGAGAAAATTTCGTTCAGCACGTCCAGCTTGGGAAAATGCGTGCCTTTGGTCTCGATCTTCGCGTCGGTGATGCAGGCCTTGATCAAGTCCTTTGCGTCGTCGCGGTCCAGGATGGTGAAATCGCGCCGGTAGCCAAGCGTGTCGGCGTGCAGGCGCAGAATCCGCGCGCCGATGGAGTGAAACGTGCCGCCCCAGAGCGACCGCAGCTCCTGGCCGAGCAGATCGCTGACGCGCCGCATCATTTCGCCGGCGGCTTTGTTTGTAAAAGTCAGCAGCAGAATCCGGTCGGCGGGGATGCCCTGCTCCAGCAGATACGCCACGCGATAGGTGAGCGTGCGCGTCTTGCCAGAACCCGCGCCGGCGATCACCAGGGCCGGACCCGGCGGCGCGGTGACGGCGGCCAACTGCTGTTCGTTGAGTTCGCGCGCATAGTCAATATTCAGCCGGATTTCCGGCCGGAACGGCTTTAGAACATAATTATACTTTTCTCCCGGTTCACTCATGGTAAGGATTTGAATCTAAAACGACACAGCATGTGAGAAAATTATGGGCGAAGCAAATTTTGGTGAAAATTGAGTGCGTTAATTTGAAGGAAGGACACGAAGGGCTAAAAGACTCATTAAAAGGACCACCAGCAACGCCGCAACAAGAAAGCACCAAAGTCTCCATCCTTTGCCATTCATTTTCTGCCTTTCTTTCCATCCTGAATTTTCCCCTGTTTGATGTCGCTGCAAATCGCCATTTTCACCGCTGTTTGCGGTGAATCCACTAATGGGATGCCATCCGGCCATTTGCGTTTTGGTTCAAATCAATTCCCGCCAGTTTGGGCAGTTTATGGCCGAGCCGCAGGCCCACCAGAATCCAGTCCTCCAAGGTGGAGCGCAATTCCTGCTCGCAATCGCGCAAGGTCTTGCCAAAAGCCGCCACACCCGGCAATTTTGGAATTTCGCCGGCAAAGGTGCCGTCTTCCAGCTTGTCGTAATGCGCCAGCGCCAGCGCCGCTTCAATGTATGCCGTCAGTGAAAACATACCTGCTCAAATTAGACATTAATTCCACATTAGCAAGCCTGCCGGGGAAATTCCAGCAGCGGGCCACGGCGAGTGACAAAGTCGGCAGCACACGTAGCCGCCGACGTGAGGCGGATTTTTCCAACCGAATCGCCCGGTCGGGTCCGCCTCACGTCGGCGGCTACTTTGTCAACCGCCCTGGGCGAAATTCCCGTTGGCGGGCAGGCCGGAGGCAAAGGCGCGCACAAAAGCAAAATCGCCGTGAACTTGCCGGTTCACGGCGAAAAACAGTTACGGCCACTTCCTGTGATGTCGAACACGCAACCGCGCGGATTACTTCGCCAAGCCGTCAATCAGGGCATCGCGAGATTTGGCGTTCTCCTGCGCCCGCTCGATGGTGGCGGCAGCAGCGCTCTTTGGCGACGATGCCTGCGCTTGCGCCTGTGCCTGAGGGGTGGTCACTTTCGCGCTGATGAAGCCTTGAATGTCCGCGCGAAAGGCATAAACCAAGCCGAAGATGCCCAGCAACACCACCACCGAGACGGCCTTGCGGATGCGGGCGAGGAGCAAGCCGCGCCGCGCCAGGCGATCCGCTTCCACGCGCTTGGAATCAAATTCGTTTTCGATTTGTTGCATCGCTTGTTCGAAGGAGTTTTTTGCCATATTGTGCGATTTACAAGCATTCTCCATGCCCGCAACGAAATGAAAAACAAGCAAAGGGTAGGTTCAAGTTGCGGAGCGCGGCCGTCCGCGGCCGCAGCCATGTGCTGACGACCAATGGTTTCCAACGATTGTCAGCGGCTTGGCGAATGGGGAACTGCTGCGCCCGGGACGGGCGCGCTCCGTTGGCAATTTGAATACGTCCCCGGTTCATGCTTGAGGGTTTGGTGCGCTTGGGCGGCCGGCTGTCCAATTTTCACCCTGTACATGCCCAGATATGGGAATTCGTGGAGAGTGGCGACCTGCAAACTTGAATGCGCATTGGGACCATGAACCAGGTCATCGGAGCGCCGGGCATTGCTCGGCATGGTTGAAAGGCTTTTCGCGTTCTCTAGCCGAGCAATGCTCGGCGCTCCGAGGTTCACGGAGGGCCGGCGTCTGGTGTGCCGCGTTTCGATAGTCACGCCAACGAGCCGGGTCAGGAGACCGGCGCTCCGTTTATTCGCTTCCGGTCCTGCCACGCGAGCCACAGCAAGACTGCCGTGACCAGCGCGGTGATGGCGGTGCATATTGGCGCAAGATAACGATCCAGCGGGAGCGAAGCGTGCGACGGCAGCCGGAGGGTTGCGGCCAAAAAGGCTCCGTTGCCAGGCATGGGTGCCTGGGCCACGACCGTGCCATCCGCGGCCACCGCCTGCGAGATGCCGGAGCTGGCGAGACGAAAAATCGGGAGGCCATATTCCGCCGCGCGCACCGGGGCGACCCGGGTGTGCAATTCGTGTTGGTGGCGGCCCCAGTATTCCACGTCCATCGTCGGGACGATCAGCAATTGCGCGCCTTGCCGGACCAGCTCATCGGTCACGCGCGTGTAGCTCAGGTCGTAGCAGACACAGAAACCAATTTTGCCCCACGGCGAATTCCAGATTCCCTGCCCCGGTGCGGGCAGGCCGTCGCGGAAAAATTGGATCGGCACGCATTTGCCCTGCTGGAAAACGATGTCGCCATTGGTGCCGATGACGAAGGCCGTGTCGTAATAATTGGTGGCGCCCGCCGGTGCTTCACCGCCAACGACCAAATATCGCGAATGCGCGCGGCACCAATCTTTCAGCTTGTCGGGCACGGGGCCGGCCAGCGTGTATTCGCTCAAGACGAAGATTTGCCCGTTGGTGTTCTTGGCGAGCGCCTGGTCCAGCATTTTGGGGAGGACATTTTCGGGCGGAAATTCCATTTGGATGCCGACGAGGGAAACATGTTTCGGTATGGCTTTGGCGAAGTAAGGCAAGATAAAAGCCGCCAAAACGAGCAGGACGATTAGCATTGTGATGATTCCGGCGAAATTGGTTCTTTTCGTGACCCACGAGGCAATTGCGCTTCGATAAAAAAGGACCGTGGTGCTGATTCCAAAAGTGAGAAATCCACCGCCATACATTCCAAGGTGCAACGGACCAATACCACTGAACCACTCCGGCAGCGCGTACCCAACATTCAGCCAGGAGAATTTCAGGTAATAAAGTTCGCTGCGGAAATATTCAACGCCCGTCCAGGCGATCGGAATCAGCCAGGCGGCGCTGGCCTTGCCCCGGCGGCGGGTACTGCCACACACAATCGCCGTGAACAGGCCCACCCAAAAAGCCAATACCAGCCAGAGCACCACCGCCGCCACATTGAATAGCTTGAAGAAAAACCAGAGTTGCGGCGCGTAGCAGAGAAAACCCGCAGCCAGCCCGAAATAGAAAGCGCGGCGGACAGTGGGCTGATCGGTCAGCCGGACCAGTGCGAACGCATAGCCGAGGATCAGCAACCCGGCGGCGGGAAATTTGAGCGAGGTATAGGCGGCGTGAAAGCAGCCCACGGCCAGCGCGAGCCACAGGCAGGATTGCTTCCAGGCCAGCGGTCCGGCGGACGCCTTGAGGCTTGTCGTTTTGTTTTCCATGACCTGAATCTGCTTGGGTTTGCCCCAACATACCCGAAAGGCGCCACGGCGGTGAATTGAAAAATAAAGCATCGCCTTCGGTAAAAACGATGTTCGTGCGTTTGCGATTAACGATATGCTCACGTCCTCGTCAGAAGTGAGCAATTGCGCGAAGCGTCTTGAAAGCACCAGAGGTCTGGCGCATTCCAGGACGCTGGCGCGAGTGACGGTGCGCCCGCGCGGATGCCGATTTGGGCGTCGGCCGGCGTATTTCGAGCAAGTTTCCCGCAAAACTCGCTTGGCAGGCGGGGCGGATTCTGTTTTATTGGCCGCGCCCGATGACAAAATTCCCCGCCATCATCCTCGCGCTGGTCGTGTGCGCCGCAATTTTTTCGCGGGCCGCGCTGGCGCAGCAGACGGAGGAGGTTGATATTCAGGAGCTCAATCAGATCCTGCCCAACCTGGTCAGCGACAAAGTCCAGTACAAGTTGGGCAATTTGCAGTACGACTTTGGAAACAACACGGCCATCGGCACCAACGGCGTTTACATCAACTATCACCAGGGCGAGGCCGTGCTGACGGCCGACAATGTGGTGTTGAATTACACCAATTGGAACGTGGAAGCCGAGGGCAACGTGCGCATTGAATCCAGCGGCATGCTCTGGGTGGGCGAACATATCCGCTATAATTTCAAGACGCACATGATGACCAGCGAGCAGTTTCGCACGGGGCGCCTGCCGGTGTTTGCCGCGGGCAGACAACTCACCGGGTTCATGGACGGCAAAAAGGGCGCCACGAATGAAATCACCGCGACGCATGCGTATTTTACCACCGATGACTGCGCTGAACCGGCGTACCAAGTGCGGGCCACCACCATTCGGATCATCCCGGGGAAGAAGGTGCAGATGTGGAATGCGGTGGCCTACGTCGAGGGGGTGCCGGTCTTTTATTTTCCCTATTACGAGCGCAACATCGGTCCGCGCGCGAACAACTTCACGACCACGCCTGGCTACCGCAGCATCTATGGCCCCTATTTGCTGAGCACGTACAATTGGTACATCGGCGACATGGCGGATGGCAAAGTCCACTTGGACTACCGCGAGCGGCGCGGTCCGGGCCTGGGGCCGGATGTGGATTTGCACCTGGGCCGCTGGGGCGATGCGCAAATCAAGTATTATTACCAGCACGACAGCAAGTCGGACACCAGCACCAATGTTTTCCCCGGCTTCGGCCACATCCCGGAAAACCGCCAGCGTTTTTATCTGGGCTGGCAGGCGACGCCCGCGACCAACCTGGACCTCAAGGCGCTGGTGAATTACCAGAGCGACCCGCTCTTCCTGCATGATTTCTTCGTGGGCGACTATGCCCAGAATCTGCAGCCGAACACGTTCGTGGAGGCGAACAAGTACTGGGACAACTGGAGCCTGGATGCGCTAGCCACCCCGCGGGTGAACAGTTTTTTCAACCAGGTGGAACGGGAGCCGGATGTGAAGCTCACCGGCTATAGCCAGCAGATCCTCGACACGCCGGTTTATTACGACAGCGAAAGTTCCGTCGGCTGGTATCGCGACTGGGCGGCCAATCCGACCAATGGGCTGTATCCCGGCACGAACGGCATTTACGCGGCCGCCGCCGCCCGCGCGGACACCTACCATCAACTCACGCTGCCGTGGACTTTCTTCAACTGGCTCAATGTCACCCCGCGCGTGGGCGGGCGGCTGACGTATTATAGCAGCCAGTACCTCACCAACGGCCAGCCCAACAGTGACGTGTATCGCGAGGTGTTCAACACGGGCGTCGGCTTTTCTTTCAAGGCCTCGCAGCTTTGGGCGGACGCCACCAATTCATTTTTCCAGGTGGATGGCCTGCGCCATATCATCGAGCCGTCGGCCAATTACGTCTTTGTGCCCGACCCCAGCACGCCGCCGGCGCAACTGCCGCCGTTTGACGCCGCCGCGCCTTCGCTCATGCTGTTGCCCGTGAATTTCCCGGACTACAACAGCATTGACTCGATTGACACGATGAACGTCATTCGTTTTGGTCTGCGCAACATCCTGCAGACCAAACGCGATGGCCAGCTCACGGACTTGCTGAACTGGAACCTGCTGATGGACTGGCGGCTGGATCCCCAGTCCGGCCAAACCCCGCTGAACGATTTGTATTCGGCGCTGGCCTTCCACCCGCGCAAGTGGCTCACGCTGGAGTCGCAAGTGCGCTACGACACCGAACACGGCGACCTGAATCTCGCGTTCCACCAGGTGACCTTCAGCCCCAACGACCGCTGGAGCTGGGGCCTCAGCCATTGGTATTTGCGGGATGGTTTCGTGAGCCCGGACGAAAATAATTTCATCGCCAGCACCATGTTTTTCAAGGTGAACGAGAACTGGGGGCTGCGCGCCATGCACATCTTCAACGCGGTGGATGGCCGGTTGCAGGAGCAGGACTACAGTATCATGCGCGACCTGCGAAGCTGGACGGCGGCGCTGACCTTCCGCGTGCAGAACAACCTCGGCAGCTCCGCGGATTTCACCGTGGCGTTTGCCTTCTCGCTCAAGGCCGTGCCGTCCACGCGCCTGGGCGAGGATGCGGTGACTTCGTACCATCTGGTGGGCGAATAGTGGTCGAGTCGTGAAAAAGATTGCCCGACGCACATTCCTGAAATGCGCCACCTGCACGGTTGCCGCGGGCGTTTGGCCCAACCTGCCCCATCCGCTGGCCGCGCTGGTATCGCCGGCTGAAACGCAGCCGCTGCCCACGAAAGACGAGGCGGCAACCATTGCCGAAATCGTCGGCCAGACCATGCGGAAATATCACGCTCCGGCGTTGTCGCTGGCGATTGCCCGGCAGGGACAGATGGTGTGCCAGCAGGCTTTTGGTTTGGCCGACCAAAGCGCGGGTGAGCCGGCGACCTCCGCCAGCTTGTTCCGCATTGCCAGCCTGACCAAGCCGATTACGTCCGTGGCCATATTCTCGCTTCTCGAACAGGGCCGGCTGGGCCTGCACGATGTTGTTTTTGGCGAACGGGGCCTTTTGAAATTCGATTATGGCGACCGCTATCCGGACCGCGTAAGCCAAATCACGCTTTACCATTTGTTGACGCACACTTGCGGAGGTTGGGAGAATGACGGCAATGATCCCATGTTTCGCAATCCCGGGATGAACCACCGGGAACTGATCACGTGGGCGCTGCAGCACCAGCCGTTGAAACATGAACCCGGCACGCACTACGCCTATTCCAATTTTGGCTATTGCATTCTGGGGCGGGTCATCGAAAAAATCACCGGCCAGACGTATGCGGAACATGTGCAGCACGGCGTGCTGGCAAAATGCGGCATCCGGGAAATGAAGCTGGCCGGAAACACCCTGGCGCAGCGCGCCGCGGGGGAAGTGGTCTATTACGGCCAAAATGGAGCTGACACCGAACCTTACGGCATGAATGTGACCCGCATGGATTCCCACGGCGGCTGGATTGCCACGCCCAGCGACCTGGTTCAATTCGCGATGCACGTGGACGGCTTTAAGTTCACGCGCAGCATTCTTGGCGCGGACAGCCTCAAGACCATGACCACCGCCAGCCCGGCCAATTCCGGTTACGCCTGCGGCTGGTGCGTCAACCGGATTCCCAACTGGTGGCACAGCGGCAGCCTGCCCGGCACCTTGACGATCATGGTGCGAACCGCCAGCGGTTTATGCTGGGCCGCTTTCACCAATACGCGCTGCGAAGGACTGAATTTGGACGACCTGATGTGGAAAGTGGTCAAGGCCGTTCCGGCTTGGCGTGCTTGAGCGTGGGAGTGTTTCCAGTCCCGCAGGGACGCATTGACAATAGCCCGCAGTTTCAACTGCGGGTGACGTGTAACCTATCCCATCCGCCCCGCGGGGGCGGCCGAAAATGTCCGTGACAAGATCACCAATTGTTTGGGCATGAACGTAATTCAATCGTCCCGTCGGGACGAATTATGTTTGTGCGCGCCGACACCCGCAGTTGAAACTGCGGGCTATTGTCAAAAGCGCCGCTGGCGCTCATTTCAAGGGCAAAACGACGGAGAAAGTCGAACCCTTGCCGACCTGGCTCTGCACCTCAATCGTGCCGTGAAGCTCCTCGACCATGCGCCGGCTGATGGCCAGGCCCAGTCCGGTGCCTTGTTTCTTGGTCGTGAAAAAGGTGTCGAAAATGTGCCCGAAATGTTCCGGCTCGATGCCCGCGCCAGTGTCACGAATGGAAATTCTCAGCTTGCCGTGGCCGGATGCCGTGGCGGCGGTCAATTCACCACCCTGGCCCATGGCCTCGAAGGCGTTCAACAACAGATTGATGAAGGCCTGCTGCAGGTGCGCTTCGTCGGCGATCACCGTTGCGGGGTTCGCCCGGTAATCGCGCCGGAGCGTGATCATCCGACCGGTCAGTTGGGGTTCCAGCAGGCCCAGGGTGGCATCGAGCAGATCGTGGATCGCCACCGGCGCCAGCGCGGGCGGCTTGGGGGTGGCCAGCCGCAGCATCTGCGTCACCAGCCCGTCAATCCGCTTTAATTCGCGGCGCACCACCTCCGCCATTTCCTGGTGCTCGCCGTTTTCCACCAGCACCTGACAGAAGGTGTTGATGGCCACCATGCCGTTCTTGATTTCGTGGGCAATACTGGCCGAAAAAAGGCCCAGGTTGGCCAGCCGGTCGAGCCGTTCCAGATTCTGCTGCACGGCAGCGTGGGTGCCGGAGGAAACGCCCCCCGCGCCGCCCGTTATTTTTTGTGGTGAGCCGGATGACATTTGCAATGTGTATGACGCTATCACCCTGTGCCGGGTTACTTTGCAACAACTGCCTACAGTTTAGTCCGGTTTTGTCGCAGCACAAACAAAAACACGCCCTGGGTGCCAAGCGCGTGGCGTGGGCTACCCACCGGAGCGCGCCCGGCCTCGGGCGCAGCCAGGTGGAACGTGAAGCACGCCTGGCCTATCCGCTGGTCTCCGCTCTGCGGACGTTGCTGCGGCCGAGGACGGCCGCGCTCCGTCTTGGTCATTTATCCCGCCGCCCTCTCAGCCAGTGGATAAATTTTCCGAATGCTTGCCGACCTTGCCGCACGAAGAGGGTGACATTGCCGGCTCCCGGGTCTAACATGCTGGCCGCAGTATGAAATATCATTTCGACTCCATTGAATCCGTCATCGCCGACGTTGGCAAAGGCAAAATGGTCATCGTGGTGGATGATCCGGGCCGCGAGAATGAGGGCGACCTCATCATGGCGGCGCAATATGTCACGCCGGCCGCGGTCAACTTCATGGCCAAGCACGGCCGCGGCCTGGTCTGCGTGCCAACCACGGGTGAACGCCTGCTCCAGCTTGGCATCGAGCGCATGGTGAAACAAAACCGGGAAATCTTCCGCACGGATTTCCAGGTGAGCGTGGATGCCGCGCGCGGCATCAGCAGCGGCATCAGCGCCGCGGATCGCGCCCGAACCATTTTGGTCATGGCCTCGCCCACCGCCCTGCCGGACGAACTCGTCCAGCCCGGGCATGTCTTCCCCTTGCGCGCCAAATCCGGCGGCGTGCTCCAGCGCGCCGGCCACACCGAGGCCACCGTGGACCTGGTCACGCTGGCCGGCGCGCGGCCCATTGGCGTTATTTGCGAAATCATGAATGACGACGGCACGATGGCGCGGCTGCCGGCGTTGTGGAAATTCGCGCGGAAACACAAATTGAAGATTTGCACCATCGCCGATCTCATCAAATACCGGCGCGAGCGGGAGAAACTGATCGAACGCGTGGAGACGGTGAAGATGCCCACCGACTACGGGGATTTTGCCTTGCATCTCTACCGTTCCAAGGTGGACGGCTTGTTGCACGTGGCGCTGGTGCGTGGCGAGGTGGCCGGCCAGCCGGACGTGCTGGTGCGCGTCCATAGCGAGTGCCTCACCGGCGATGTGTTTGGCTCGCGCCGCTGCGATTGCGGCCCGCAACTGCATCAGGCCATGCGGCAGGTGGCCGAGGCGGGGCGCGGGGTGGTGCTTTATATGCGGCAGGAAGGCCGCGGCATCGGCCTGGCGCCCAAAATCAAGGCCTACAAATTGCAGGAGGAGGGGCTCGACACCGTCGAAGCCAATCTCAAGCTCGGCTATGGCATGGACCTGCGGGAATACGGTCTCGGCGCGCAAATCCTGGTGGATTTGGGCCTGAAAACCATCCGCCTGCTCACCAACAACCCCAAGAAGGTCGTGGGTTTGAAAGGGTACGGGCTGCAAATCACCGAGCAGGTGCCCATTCGCGTAAAACCCAATCCGCACAACGCGAAGTATTTGAAAACCAAGCGCGAGAAGCTGGGGCATCTGTTGTAATCGGGCACGGCTGGCCATGGCGGCGGAGCGCCGGCCTCCGGTACGGCTCGTTTCAAAAACCACGCCGTCGAGCCGTACCGGAGGCCGGCGCTCCGACAAAACAAGGTAATTTGAAATTGCAATCTGGCGCGCATCGTCGCCTACATTGCGCCTCACAACCCCGTCGCCGCGAACGCTTAATGTCGAAATAATCCGTTGTTTTCGACATATTAAGTTGACGTGTCGAATGGCTCGACATAGCCTCTGGTCATGGCGTCCAGCCACAGTACCTCCACCGAGTTGCCCGTGTGGCGGCCCCAAGAGCCGTTCAATGCCCTGCCGCTGCTGCCGCCCATGGTGGACTTGGAAACGAAGTCCATTCTCAAACGCTGTATTGCCGCTCGCGCCGCACTCGCGGAATTGAAACAAGCGGCGGAACTCATCCCCAACCAGGCGGTGCTCATCAACACGCTGCCGCTGCTGGAAGCACAGGCCAGCTCGGAGATCGAGAACATCATCACCACCACGGATCGGCTGTTTCAATACCGCGAGATGGACGATGCGGCAGATCCAGCCACCAAAGAGGCGCTGCGTTACAGCCGGGCGTTGCTGGAAGGTTTTCAATGGATGCAGAAGCGTCCGCTAGCCACTCGCACCGCGGAGGAAATTTGCAGTTTGATCAAGGGCACCCCGATGCAGGTGCGAAAAATTCCCGGCACGGCTTTGGCGCGGCAGTCCGGTGAGATAGTCTATACGCCTCCAGTGGGCGAGACGTTGCTGCGGCAATTGCTGGCGAACTGGGAACGGTTTCTGCATGAGGCAACGGACATTGACCCCCTTATTCGTATGGCGGTGGCACATTATCAATTCGAAGCGATTCATCCGTTTACGGAAGGCAACGGGCGCACGGGCCGGGTGCTAAACAGTTTGTTTTTCATCAGTGAAGGTTTGTTGACGCTGCCGGTTCTTTACTTGAGCCGTTACATCATCCAGCACAAGGCGGATTATTACCGGCTGCTGCGTGAGGTAACGCAGACGGACAAGTGGGATGCGTGGGTGCTGTTCATGCTCAAAGGGGTGGAGGAAACTGCGCTCTGGACGGTGGCGAAGATCAGCGCCATCCGCAAGCTACAGGCGCGCACGGTGGAGCACGTGCGGAAGGCGGCGCCGAAGATTTCCAGCCACGAACTGGTGAATTTGATTTTTGAGCTACCCTATTGTCGGATTCAGAATCTGACGGTACGCGAGATTGCCGGACGCCAGACCGCTTCGGTCTATTTGAAGGGGCTGGTGAAAATCGGCGTCTTGGAGGAAAAACCGGTCGGGCGGGAAAAATTATTCATCCATCCGAGACTGATGCGGCTGCTCACCCGCGAGCCAAACGATTTTACGCCTTATGCATAAATGAAACCGGGTGTCCAGGCTGTGCAAGCTTGCGCCCCCCCCCCAAAAAAAACAATCCGCCCCTCAAGTTTCCCCTTGAACCATCAGTTTTTTGATGGGTTTTCTCTTGTTTTTTCCGCGGTTCTGTTCCACTGTAAACCAGTGGTTTCCAATAGGAACTGCGGTTGGTTGAAAGCAGGTCTTTCAACGGGCGGCAAAACTTATGAGAAGATTTGGTTTCATTGCGGTTGGGAGTCTGCTTCTCGGCGCGGCGGCACACGCCGCGCAGGTTGGCTTGGTCAAGATTGACGGTCCCATCGGGCCGGCTACGGCCACCTTTATTGCCCGGGCGATTGAAACTGCTGCCGCGCAGCACGACGAATGCCTCATCCTCCAGCTCGACACCCCGGGCGGCCTGGCCACCTCCATGAATGACATCGTCAAGGAATTCTACCGCTCGCCGGTTCCCACCGTGGTGTACGTGGCGCCGGAAGGCGCCATGGCGGACAGCGCGGGCTGTTACATCACCGAGGCGGCCACCATTGCCGCCATGGCCCCGCACACCTCCATTGGCGCGGCGCATCCGGTCGAACTGGGCGGCTTCGAAAATCTGGAGACCAACAGCGTGATGATGCAAAAAGTGGGCAACACTTTTGCCAACGTCATGGAAAACATCGCCGCCAAGCGGCATCGCAACGTGAAGTGGGCGATCTCGGCGGTGCAAGATAGTGTGGTTCTCAATGCGGACAACGCGTTAAGCTCGAACGTGGTTGATTTGGTCGCCACGGATCTGCCCGATTTGCTCAAGCAACTGGATGGGCGCAAAGCCGACGACAAAATCCTCCAAACCGCCCACGCTTCCATCGTGGAGATTCCCATGAACGCCTGGGAGAAATTTGACAAAATGTTTTTGCGGCCGGAAATCATGTTCGTGCTGATGCTGCTGGTGATTTATGGTTTCATCGGCGAACTCAGCAGTCCGGGCGCGATTTTGCCGGGCGTGGCCGGGGCGATTGCGCTGGTGCTGGTGCTCTACATGACGTCCGTGCTGCCGGTCAGCGTGGCCGGGTTGGTATTGATGGGTTTGGCGGTGCTGTTGTTCATCGCCGACATCTTTGCCTCCACCCACGGAATTCTGACGACGGGCGGCATCCTCGCCTTTTTCCTCGGCGCGCTGATGCTGTTCAACCACGGCGGCCCCGGCTATGAATTATCGCTGCGCTGGATCATTTCCGGGACACTAGTGACGGCGGCCTTTTTCTTTTTCGTTGTGGGCAAGGGCCTGGGCGCGCAGTTCAAACCCGCGCAAACCGGCCTGGCCACGATGATCGGCAAGACGGTGCCCGCGCAATCACGGATTGATTCCGCCGGCGGCAGAGTGTTTATTGAGGGCGAACTCTGGAACGCCATCAGTGACCTGCCGGTGGAAACCGGCCAGACCGTGGAGGTCACCGGCGTGCAGGGCTTGACTTTGAGAGTAAAACCAGCAACCAAAATGTAAGCAGCAAGACGTTGAAGCATGAAGTGTTACAACGGGTGTCCCCGTGGCAATGCGGCATGGCGGCAACGATTCAACCAAATAGAAACAAAAAAATATGGACCTTATTACCGCAATTCAAAAACTGTTCGGCGCGGCCGCGTCCGTGGTCGTCTTTCTGGTCATCCTGGCGATTTTCATTTTGCCCCAGGCCATCCGCATTTTGCGCGAATACGAGCGCGGCGTGATTTTCCGGCTGGGCAAACTCGTCGGCGCCAAGGGGCCGGGGCTCATCATCTTGATTCCCATCGTGGACAAGATGGTGAAGATGGATTTGCGCGTGGTGACGATTGACGTGGCCAAGCAGGAAATCATAACCAAAGACAACGTGCCGGCCACGGTGGATGCGGTGGTTTATTTCCGGGTGGTCACCCCGACGGACGCGGTCATCAAGGTGGAAAATTTCTGGAAGGCCACCTCGCTGATTGCGCAGACGACCTTGCGCAGCGTGCTGGGCCAGGCGTCCCTCGACGATTTGCTGTCGCAGCGCGACGCCATCAACACGAAATTGCAGGAGATCATTGACCGCCAAACCGAACCGTGGGGCATCAAGGTGACGGCGGTGGAGATCAAGGACGTGGCGCTGCCCGACAACATGAAGCGCGCGATGGCCAAGCAGGCCGAGGCGGAACGCGAACGCCGCGCCAAGATCGTGAACGCCGAGGGCGAATTCCAGGCCGCCGAAAAAATGGTGCAGGCGGCGAGCATGATCGCCAAGGAGCCCATCGCCCTGCAACTGCGCTATCTCCAGACCATGCGCGAAATGGCGAGCGAACACAATACGACCACGTTCCTGCCTTTGCCCATAGATTTGTTCAGCGCGTTTTTGAAGAAGTGAATCCAGATACGCGGGGAGACATACCGCCCAGGAAGCACGATGGACATTGGAATAGCCAGGCGTGTTGACGCACGAAAGCGGCGGTGAACGCGCCGCACTTATAGTCCTTCCAAAGTTATTCACAGATGGCGAGGAGATCTGCCGAGTTCCCCGGAGCCAACTGTGAATAACTTTGGCGGCGCGAAAAAAATGTCTGGTCAACAACTCACGATTTGGCTCAATCGAAAGGCTGAGCACGCAGGGCCCGGAAGACGAATTCCGCACTCCAACGTCTTGACGTTTATCTGGAGAGTTTCGCTCCGGGACCCTGCGCCTTGCCGTAAAGGAATACTCAGAACCCTTCGCCTGCAAGTCCAAACTTGTCAGAGACGAACCTCTATAAGTGCTTCCATCCGGCAAGGACCGCGTGCTCAGTACAGCAACAACCATAACGCAAAATATGCATACCACAACTGACTTCGCCGCCACCATTGGTTTGGATTGGGCCGACCAAAAGCATGACCTGTGGATCCGCCCAGCCGACGGCTCCAAAAGCGAACATCTGCGGCTGGACCAAACGCCCGAGACCTTGCACGAGTGGGTGGCCAAAATGCGCCAGCGGTTCGGCAACCGCAAACTCGCCCTTGCCCTGGAGACCTCCCGTGGCCCGGTCATTTCCGCCTTGATGGCCTATGACTTCATCGTGCTCTTTCCCGTGAATCCCAAGGCACTGAAAGACTACCGCGGCGCCTTTGCGGTCAGCGGCGCCAAAGACGACCGCACCGATGCGCAGTTGCTGGAGGAGTTCGTTCGCCTCCATCCCGACAAGCTCTGGGCCTTGGAACCCGACACCGAGCTGACGCGCAAGCTGGCCGGCCTGGTGGAAAACCGCCGCCGCTTGGTTGATGAACGGACGCGCTTGGTCAACCAGACCCACGCCACCCTCAAGACCTATTACCCCTTGGCCGAGACGTTGCTGGAAGGCCAGCTGAACACGCCGATGGCCGCCGCTTTTCTGCTGCGCTGGCCCGACTTGGCCGCGCTGCAAACGGCCAGGCCGAAGGTGGTCCGCGCGTTCTTTTACCAGCACAACAGTCGCAGCGCCCGAAAAACCGAGGCCCGCCTGGCGGCGATCGCCACAGCCAAAGCGCTGACCACCGACCCGGCCATTGTCGTGCCCGCGCGGGAGCTGGTCCTGGCGTTTGCGGGCATGCTCCGACCGCTCCACCAGGCCGTCGCGCGCTTGGACCAACTCATCGAGCAGGCCATGGACCAGCATCCCGACGCGCCCATTTTTCGGAGCTTTCCGGGGGCCGGCCCGGCGCTGGCCCCGCGCCTGCTGGTCGCCTTTGGCACCAACCGCCAGCGGTTTGAAAAAGCGGCGGACGTGGCGCAATTCTATGGCGTGGCGCCAGTGGTCGTCCAAAGCGGTCATTCCAGGCAAGTCCACTTCCGCCACCGCTGTCCCAAGTTCGGCCGGCAGAGCTTTCACGAAAACGCGGGCTGTGCGCTCAAAAAAGAACCCTGGGCCAAGGACTACTACGACCAGCAGAAACAGCGCAACACAGGCAAGCACCACCAGGCTTGTCGCGCCCTGGCATTCAAGCTCATCCGCATCTACTTTGCTTGCT
>Ga0364873_10290_pt2 | contig 25127 bp, 17 predicted proteins | sample ExccelAu500001D3_2_FD_206928 | JGI IMG/M metagenome (GOLD analysis project Ga0364873, IMG submission 206928) | Enriched cells from Trout Bog Lake Hypolimnion, Wisconsin, USA - BchlTB.Aug07.5000.01.D3 | ecosystem: Environmental > Aquatic > Freshwater > Lake > Hypolimnion/Profundal zone | place... | reverse complement strand
CAAGCGCATCCGAGCGCGTGCAACAAAGCACTTTGAACTGGTCCCACTCTCGCGGCCACTTGCGCGCCAAACCGGGCGGAACCATCACCACGACTGGTCTTCCGGAAAGCCGCGTTGACTGGACAACTGAAGCAACGACCGCAAGTGCAACGTAGGTCTTGCCCATTCCAACTTCGTCGGCAAGGATTACTCCAGGCTGCCTCTCGAAATCGGCAAGGATGGAGCGGGCGGTCTCCTGTTGACGCGCCCCGTCTTCCGGCGCGATTTTCTGCGTATCGACGCCGCCAAGCCGGACGACATTTTCAGCGAACCGCCAATCAACCGGCATTTCCCCCTCCAGCTACTGGTAAAAGATCAGTGCACCTTGTTCTGACCGCCAACAGATAGCCGCTGAGACTTGCCGATGGCGCTACGCGTTTCACCCACTCATCACTCATGCGGTCAATCTGCTCAATAGTCTCTTGAAAAAATACCCGGAAACGAACCTCTGCGAGTCGCCTGGCGACGTGCGCCAGCATCAAATTGACTTCCGCGAGGCTAAAGAGCAGCATCGAACCGTCGCCCTCGTGGTTCCCATTGTTCAGCTCTGCCGCCTCCGATTCACGGATGAGCGCCTCAGCAAGCATCAATGGTCCGAGCGGGTCCTGACGAAGGCGGTAGTTCAAAGCCTCTTGCGTTCGAGTAGTGTGCAAGAGCCGTTCTCCCTGCGCAGTGAGAGCTGCACCTAGGCGCCGAGTACGATAAAGCAGGTAACTGCTTGTATCTACCGCCCGAAGAGACTCGAATTCTCTGGAGGCCGAGCCTCCCCTGTCACCCAATTGCCGCCCTTCCATGAACGCAATCCATTCAGCGGGTTCGCGACCGGAAAGTAGGCACTCAACGATCCCCCTCGCGCTAAGCGATCTAAACTCATCCGGCGGCAGCAGGTCTTCGGTCGCTTCGACGTGAACGGGCATTAAACCGCTCTTCATTACTCCAGTTTCGTCGCGCCACGAAAGACGTAAGCCAGCGATGTTCGCTCCGCGAAGAGAAGTGGACAACTGCACCACCGCGCGCCCGTCCGGTGGCGTTTGAGGCAGCGCTTGATCATCCAACAAGGGGGGCGTCCGTTCAGAGCCCTCACCGGGCCAGCGTACAGACCACTCCACTGGAAGGGGTGCTTGCGTATCCATCGCGATGATCAAAACAGCTGTGCGCTGGTTATAGACGGCCCACAGGAACGCCGCTGGTATCGCCTGGTTTGTGCTGGACTGTTCGTCCTCGATAGGATCAGCCATCTCGGGCCAGATTGGGGATTCGCAAAAATCCAGTTTCCAGTCAACCGGAAGCCGGTCACTCAGAAGCAACCCGCTTCGCTTTGTGCTTGACTCGTCCGTATAACATAGGTTGGCTTCAGCATTGGCCACACCAATGCCCATGCCGTGCGGGCTGAAGTTGCTGGAACCGCAAAGCAGCATCTCCATGCCATCGCCCGCCACCAGCACGCCCTTTGCATGAAGGTCGCGATTGGCTTTCTCTCCTTGCCTGCACAGGGGAACAACGTATGTATCCACAGAGTTTGGGTCCTTGCGCCATGCAGAAGCCCATGCCACAAGGAAGCGTCTCGGAAGGCCAACCACCATTCTTGTTGAATCTCTTTCGCTGGGTTGCCCAGGCACGACAAGGTATCCAGCCGCTCCGCGCGCTCGGGGCAACTGCATCAACCTTTCCACCACGGGGTCTACCGGACCTTCAAGATCGCCAACAAATGGCGTCATCACGGTTATTTCCTCTGCTCTCCGGTTTCCCCATTGATTGATAAGTTGATCGAGTGGAGATTGGGCCATTCCCCCTTTCCGCCGCGGCAAACCGCCAACAAAAATGGCGCGAGGAGTCTCACGTGGTTTGAAGTCCGCCGGCATCGAGCGCCAGTCGCGTAGACGACTTCGAGCGCCCTCAACCGCCTGCCGAAACCGTTCGACCGCTGCGTCCGACGCGCGAACGAAACTGCTCAAGTCCCGAACAAAGCTAGTGGCGTCGAGTATCAGCTTTCTCGGTGCGGATGTCTCATGGTTGTAGAAGTCGATAACGCTCGCAATCTCCCGGTTGCGACGGTACCCCTGGCGCGTCAGATTCGCTGACGCGACAATGAGCCGCACGCAGTTCTCCCATACAAGCACCGCGACCTTTGAATGCTGGACGGCGCCCCCAGGCATACGGACTGGCAACTGGTCCCAACGCAGTGTTGTTTGCGAGGGGTCCAGATGGTCAGCATCAACGAGAACGCAAGCCCGCGAGATGCCCAGTGCCTGCTCCCGCTCGACCACAAACGGCCGGACGCCCTCAGTTTCGTCGAATTTCAGGCCGAGAAATCGTGGTAATAGCTCGCTCTCGAAGAATGGCGCATGAAATGTATAGGTTGATGCCACGCATACGAGCGGGCGGCCCGCCGCACCGACGGGCAGTTCTGGCGGTGCCGACCATGCATTGGCAAGCGTCCCGGCGATCTTGGTGTTATTCCTCGGCATCTTGCACTTCCAAGCGAACCCGGCCAAGGTCTCGAAGAATAGCGTAAGCATTCGAGATCTTGAAAGGGTGCAGATATTTGTCACTCCACACGGGCAGCGCATCGCCTGATATGCGGTTTTCACCAGGCATAAGCGTCCAATAGGCCTCACTTTCTATCCAAGGTGCTTTGGCCTTCTCCCGCTGGACCCGTCCGTGGCGGCTTAGCACGACCTGAGCAAGGGAAGCCTCTGACCTCTCAGCGGACACCACCTCTTCATGTAAGCGCGCAAGTGGCTCGACAAACCCCGCCGAGTCAAGCAACGGCTGATTACGCAGAAGATTCATCGTTTGGCACAGACGGGGGACTGTCTTACTCAGCGCAAGGCGCGTCCGCTCAAGGTACTTGCATAAGCGCTCGTCGCTTAGGACCGCTTTCGGTGTTGCGCGGCCTCCCCGGTTTTTCAGGCTCCAGATCAGTCCGTCGAATGCCTGTTGCAGAAGACTGGTCGTCTGTTCGTATGTATCTGCCGCAGCGATCACGTCCGCAATGAGGCAGTCGACAGGATCCTTCCCGAGCTCCGGTCGAACGCCGTCGAGCAAGACAGCTCTTTCGACACGACCGCGATCGCTCAACTGACTGGTCTCGAGGAACAAATCCGCGCGATTCTTCAGGATGCAAAAGAGCCGTCGTCTAACCGGTTGGACTTCGAGCATTTGTAGGAGCGCGCGGCGCTCTTTGAGGCCAATTTGGTCTGGCCGTAGGTGCATGGCCAGCTGTTCCCATATTCGATGACTTGCGCCGGGCCATTCACGCTTTGAGACGCAAGCGATAGTTGTTTTGACCGCATCGTTCATCCAGCCCGCACCAGCGCGAGTTGAAGCGCCGTCTTCATCGAGTACCCCTGAGATTTGCTCATCCTCTGACCAAGCGATCAAGAGCGACGTAGCGTTGCGTCCAACACAACCGTCCGCATCCACCAGCTCCACTTGACGAGCAAGCCTTGCTATCACGCCAAAGGGTCCGTTGACTGCCTGGCCTTTAAGGAAGTTCGCTGGCGTGAGAGGTTCTCCCGCCAACGCTCTGTTTGCGAGGTCGCGGCCCGGAAGCCGAGGTAGTGCCCCTCCGTATTTCTCCGGCTCCTTGGCTGATACTCTGACCATTGCAGAAACAAATAGGCGTTCAAAGGCGAGCCGCGCTTCTAAGCGGATATCTTCCCGCCCTTCCATGCGAGCTACCGCGCGGTCAGCTACTGTCGCTGCCACGACGGCGAAAGTCAGAAGTCTGGCGCGCCACATCCGAACCGTAAACGCTGGCAACAAGACCTCCGCGAGGCGCTCGGCATAATTGAGTGTCCCAAGGGGATCGAGGCTGCCAGGTGGCTCTTCCGCCGGATCAAGGGGCGTGGCAATGGGAAGCCAGGCAGCAGTCAGCGGCATAGTGACCTCGGCTTGGCCAATTGCATGTGTTTACTGCCTACTTCGTCGCATGTATTCTGCACGGCATAGTCGACATGCCTCTGCGTGCTCGCTTCTTCCTCGAAGCGACTGATACCCCTCGCATTATCATGCGCCACTGGTCTGATTAAGGATTCACTTTCGAACAGAAACATTTCGGTCGTATCTCCCCTGCTTCGATTCCATCTGAGAAACGCATCAATTGCCCAGGAGTTTATGTGGCCAGTCTCCGGATCTCTACTGAGGAATTGATATGCGGCCTCGTTCAAAGAACCATTACACTCAACGCTCCGCCGGCAACTGGAAGGAATATCCAGTTCTCCAAAACATTCTTGTGGGACGCTTGTTCAACGGATTTTCCATAAGCGTCAATCTGAGCCCCGTATTCCGTCGCGAGTTGGTCCCAATGTTCTGGCGCCAATTGGCTGGACTTGTGGTCGATCAAGATCCACCCTGCAGTGGTCTCCAGAAGCAGATCAATTCGGCCATTTAGGATCTGTCCGGATTCAAGGAGACACTGCACCGCGATCTCAGCATTCGGCTTCGCGCCGGGCCAGCGCTCTTCCAGCCAAGAATGAAATGCATGAACCTGTTGCAGTACCGCCTCAGACGAGAGAAATTCGGTCACCTCATACCCAGCAAGAATCCGTCCAACCTCTGTTTCAGTCAGAGGAACTGTCCGATCAGCGAATGACAAAGTCAAGCAATCATGAATCGCCGTTCCCAGCACTCTCATATCAGAGCCGGAGGCTACTGAAATCCGTTTACCAATCTTGCATTTTTCAACGACGGTTGCCGGGCGCTCGTTCGCCAAGGATGGATTGAAAATGAGCGGCTGTCTCAGCGGTTTTGTATCGGCTGGTCTGAACCAATGAAGTGCGCCCTCTTTCGTCTGAAGAATAGCTTCGGGCTCCTCGACCGGATCGAGAATCCAGTGCTCGGTACCGACTTTTTCCCCGGATGGCAGGGTAATCGATTCGCAGCCCACTTCTGATAAGAGCCATGGAGCCTTGACGCAATCGATCCATTCGCCGGTCGGCTTCCGACTGGAACGAGCCAAAACCAGAAAGTCCCGCACCCGTGTTGTGCCGACATAGAGCAGACGCTTCGATTCTTCAACTGCGGATTCGCGGAAGGACGCAGCCATCGGGGTCAGTGCGATATCGTCTGCGACTGGCACCTTCTGTTGTTTCCCGAATGGCCACGGCCAGTAGCGAATGAAACGATCTGCCAGTGGATCGTTCACATCGAAGGTGGATTTCGATTGAGCTGATATCGACCAAAGACGGTCTCGGATCGTTGCCGCTAGGTCGACCAACACGACAACAGGCCATTCCAGACCTTTCGCGGCGTGAAGCGTCAGAACCTTGACCGCGTCAATGGCCGGTTCGGCCAGCATGTCCTGCCCCTCTTCACTGATTTCGCCGAGCCACAGAATCAGACCTGAAATCGATGCCGCATGTTGGCCGGTACGACAAAGGTCTTCGTACTTCGCGGACAACTCGATGAGCGCTTCCAGGTTGGCCAACCGAATTCTGGCACGATCGGGATCGGGGCTCCAGCGAACTACTCTTTCGGAAAGGCGGCAGGCAGCGATTACGGTTTCCATGGCTTCCCGCGGCGCCAACACCGGAAGAGTTGCGCGAAGCCGGGCAATGATCGCCAGCACAGGATGGGCCGGATGGCCGTCAATGGATTGTTCCTGCCAGAGGTCCGCATCCGCCCCCTTCTTGAGATACGTCAAACGATCTGCAACCCAAAGCTCGGGTTCTAAGCCATCTGCCAGCGACACAATCTCGGCAGTCGATATCGTATCCCCTGGGTCGTTGAGGCGGCGAAGGCAGGCGATGGCCAACGTTGCTTCCGGGGTCGACAAAAGCCCCGGTTGCGCCGTGGCTACGGGAACGCATTGCTTGGAAAGAGCAAAAGCCAGCTCCTTAACTTTATCGTTCGATCGAGACAGAATGGCGATGTCGCCGTACCGGACAGGACGAATGGCGTTGGCGTCCTTGTCGTAAATCGTGCGCTTGGAATCGACAAGCCTGCGAACACCTGCGGCAAGAGCCGAAGCCTCCTGACCGACGTTCTTGCCGCCGAGAATCCAATTGGCGAGCGCTGGTCCGGACAACGCATCTGTGCGGGTCGGCTTTAGCTCGACCTCTTCCTTGGCAAGAGAATTCGAAAAAGCGTTTGAGAACGCCGAGTTGACGGCTCGCACCAATTCCGGGCGCGAACGCCACGACCATGGCAAAACCTCCTTGGTTCCACCCAAGTCAGGCAGTGCCTTGAGAATGGCCTGCATCAGTTCTGTGTCGCTGCCGCGAAAACTATAGATCGCCTGCTTGATGTCTCCAACCCAATACACTCTTTTGGCGAAGCGAGCGAGCTTCAAAAAGAGTGCTAACTGAATCGGGCTTGTATCCTGGAACTCGTCAACCATCAGCAAGTCGAGTTCTCCGTTCAGAACATCTGCCACACTCGCGTGATCGAGCAAGCTCAAAAGCAGGTGTTCCTGGTCGGCAAAGTCGAGTGCGCCCATTTCCTGCTTGATCTTGTGGTAGCTGTCCAACGCCTTGGCGGCTAGATTAAATATCTGCTCCAGGTAGCTCCGCAAGTCGGCATGCAGCCGTCCGTGTTCGGCGAGCCGTCCCGCGAGGCTGGCGATCGGCTCGATAGTATTGCGAAGCCCGGCTTCTGGTGACTCTTTGGAAAGCTTGGCCCAGTCGCTCCAGGATGTTGTGCCACTCTTTAAGCTCTCTGCGAACGTCCTGATCAGTGCGAGGTAGCTGTTGGTATTTTTCCTTCCTCCGGATTGCGCGACTGCTTCAATGGCCGGCATGGCCGTGTAAATGGCATTCAGAAGATCCTGGTCAAGGTTTTGCGCGGCCGGCTTTGGAAAATGACTCAGAAGATCGTCCGCGTTTCGCTGCGCAAATCCTCCTATTTCCGCGATCGGAATATCGTTGGCGCGAACCTGGTCCACCAACGACTGCAGTGAATCTTTCCATTCCTCTTCCAGTCCCAAACAGCGCGCAGTGTTTTGCAAGCCCCTCATCCCGGCCCCGTCCAGCACGGCATCGATTGCTTTGCCGAGAATGACACCCGCCTGGACTTCCTCTAGCACCTGCTGATCGGTTGAAATGCCGGCCTCAAATGCGAAACGAGAAATGAGCTGTCCGCAAATGCTGTTCACGGTGCCAATCCTGGCCTGTCCCATGGCGCTGGCAAGCCTGAAATTGCCCTGCTTGAGCAGGTGCGCGCGCACTCGTTCCCGCAATTCGGTGGCGGCCTTTTTCGTGAAGGTAGTCGCAATCACGCCCGAGGGACGCACCCCTCCCGAATTCAATTCCTTGTTCAGGATCTCGGTTAACCGATGGGTCTTTCCGCTTCCCGCGCCGGCGCTGATGAAGGTGATCTTGGCGTTCATCTTGGGTTGCATCCTCAAGCCTCCCATCCGGCGAGCGCCCAATAATCGTTGTAGGCTTCGCTGAGCGTTTCTATGGCCATTCCCTCAGCCGGCGGTTCGGACTCTTCGGTAGGCTGGGTACGCTCAAGAACGACTTCAAAACTCCCTGCCTTAATTTGCTCGGCCCGCCAGCGCCAGGTGCTAAGGAAGCGATGCCAGAGTTCGGCAGTATTCTCGCCGTTCACGGACTTAACCTGCTCTGCATCTGGGAAGAAGCGATCATCCGGGGCAAAAAGGCGAGCGCGGTCAAGAATGTAGTAGGCGACCGATGGTTGCTTTCCTTGTTCTTGCCGCAACAACTCGGCATAAATGGAAAGTTGCAGGTGTCGATTTTCCTTCAGCTTCTCCGGATATTTCTTGATCCCGGACCATTTCATGTCGACGATGGCGCGGTCGCCGCAGGCGTTTTGCAGCATGAGATCGGCAGATCCCGCCAACTCTCCACCTTCAAACTGGCCCGATACGGGCAACTCTGGTAGCACCTTGACCGTACCCGCCTGCGAAAACTGCTCGCGCAAAGCGAGCATGGACCGATGGAGGCGGAAGCGGAAACTTTCGAGATCTGCTCCGCGGCCCGGAATCCGCAAGATTGCCCCTTCCTGATCGATGATTTCTGCAAAGGCTTTGGCAAACCAGCCCTCGAACGTGATATCCGACATCGTGAGCGAATCTGGATGAACGAAATACCGTTCAATGAGGCCGTGTGCCAGATTGCCCAGAATCCGGAAGTCGCCTCCAACGCTGATGAGGCGGGACGGGGACAATGCCGCCGGATACCGCAGCAGCCATTGATAGGGATTGAAGAGTAGCAGTTCCAAGCTAGAGAACGATTCCTTCTCTCGCAGCGAGACCGTAATCTCTTCCGGCAGCTTCCACCAGCGCTTGGCCGCTGCCAGAGGAACTGGAGTCAAAGCGGCCAGCGCATTACCACCCAATTCAAGCAGCTCTTCGAGTCGCATTACCCTCGGCTGCTCGACTACCGCACAGATCATCTGCCAGAGGGGATGAACCTCTTCGCTTGGTGGAGGCAACACGAGCAGCAGCTGTTCGCGGGTGGCCATCACGGGACGCACCCACTCTTTCGCAGCCTGGTCGAGCTGATCAGAGACCTCTGGAAGCGCCACACCAGCATCTCTCAGTGCACAGATTTCGCTAGAGGACCAAGGGACATTGCCGGGAAGATCCGGCATTGTCAACTGCCACCAGATGGCCCTTTCAGTGGGTTCAAAAACGGCGCCGGGATGAGCCACCGTCTGCCGAGCGCCGACCTCTGCTGGCCAAAGCTGGTTGTCGGAACCATTGGCGGTGGCCTGAGCCACCAGCTTTTGAAGCTGACGCGGATGGATCCGATCTATTCCTTGTGCCATTAGGCCCTTCAGAGAGTTGAGACAGGCCTTACACTGCCCATATCCAGCATGGAAAGCAAGGAGCTTTGCCAGATCGACCTCTCCGAGGCGCAACCGGAAGAACTCGGCAAGCCGGTTGACCCGATCGATGACGGCATCAATCCTTGCTCCTTCCTCTGCCTGATACCTGTCATGCTCAACCCAAAACGCTATCCTCTCTCGGACTTCTAAAGCCCGTTCGGGACCATAGTGAGCGTCAATATTACTCAGAGTGCGCCGCCAGTACTCGCCTCCAATGCCGGGTGCGTCAGCAACTCTCTCGGCAAGCCTACGCCGGGCAAAGCCAGGGATGGGACACACCGGATGCGTGAGGAATTGAACCAGAGCATAGTAGTTGAGGGGGCTCCATAGAAGCTCCATCGTCAGCGGCAGTATCTGCAAAGCTGGCCGAAAGGCACTCGCCTCCTTAATCCCCTGGCGCGGTTGATGGGCGGCGGCCAAGTGCGTATCGAGACGCGCTCCGCCACGACCACAGACCAGCAAAGTAGGCCGCTCAATCTCAAGTTGCGAGGCTAGCCAGTGAGCAGCCAGAGTGCGGGTCTCAGATTGAACGACGACGACGGAGCCGTCATCCTGCCAGGTGAGCTTCGATGTGGATTGCCCGGCAACTGCTTTTTTCAGGTTGGCCTGCAAGGCACCGAGGAATAGGGCTCCCTTTCCATCCGGTTCGGCAATCTCTACGATTGGAAGCTCGGCCAGTACCGCCTGCCATCGTGCCGGTAGGCTGGCCAGAGGATCGATCAGTAGAACCTGATCGATCTCCAGCTTACGCACTTCGAGAGCTGCTCTTACCGCTCTAAGCCTTTGGCCGATATTTGGCGACACGGCAGTCCTTGCCATGGCTTCTATTTCCGCCATATCTCGGAGCCGCTTCGGCGCATTGGCCGGCATGCAGCCATCCCAGCCATGCAGTGCCCACTGATCCCGCCAGTCAAGCAGGCAGGCCGCCGTACCCAGCGGATCGACCAAGAAACTCTGATGATAGAAACGGTGATCGGCATCGAGGTCTTGCAGGCAAATCCTATATTGGACAATGCGTTCGGTTTGCGCTGGGTGAAGAGCCATCAGACCCAGTTGGGTTTCGAGAAGCGTAAGGAATCCCATAGGTCCGACAATCGATTCCCCGAGTGTATTTCTCGGTTCCGTAGATCGCTGGCCATCGAGATGCCAACCAAAAGTGATGCGTCGTTCTGCCACTCTGTTCTCCCTGATCTTCCCTCCGGCTCTTTTGCCCCAACCGGACTTCAAACGCCTGGATATCGCTGTGTGTAGTACTCCTCTTCAGCACTGGTGCTCGAATCATCGCCACTACCCAATTGCCAGGCTCCCACCGTGGCGAGGTCGTCGGCTACCTCCTCGATCACACCGCGCAGCTCCAGCGTCGCGAGCCAACGCGCAGGGATTTCAGATAGGCCAAGCATCGCCCCCAACAAGTGTCCCGCGATGAGTCCGGTGGAATCGCTGTCGCCGTCATGATTGACGGCCATAATGACCCCATCCTCGAAAGTTGTCGCTTTAAGGGCGCAATAGACGCCGATGGCCAGCGCTTCCTCGGCAATCCATCCTCCTCCCAACTGCCGGATGGCATCGGATGGGGAGGCGCTTGAGGAATGAAGGCGCCGCGCGCCTTCGAGCGCCAAAAGGGTTTCTTCGTGAGACGGCCGCGCGTTCAGCAAGGAGATTACACGATCTATCGCGCTTTGTAATTCGGTGCCGTCGAGTAGTTCGAAGACAAGGGTGGCCATGACTCCAGCGGCCAAAAATCCCGTAGGGTGGCCATGCGTAAGAGCAGCTGCATCGCACCCCATATTGAAGGCGCGTTCGACGTTTGCGGCTCGCGAGCCTGGATTCGAAATGCTCAGGGCGTGGAACATCATTCCGATTGGAGCAACGCGCATCACTCCGCCACATCCCTTGCTGTCGTTCTGGGCTGGCGTGCCAATCTCAGAAGCGTGGCGCAGGGAGCCGATACAAGTTAGACCAGGAGCCCGCCGAGAAAACAACTCTCTCTGCTCGATGAGCCATCCGGTCAGAAGAAACTTGTTGTCCTTGGGCAGAGGTTCTCCCTGCGTATGGAGCCATCGCAGATATGCGTAATGAATAACGCTTGGAGGGTCACAGATCCCGCGCAGCGTGCCGCGAACGTAGGCGCGTAAAATGCCTTCCGCGGTAAATAGAGTCATCTGCGTGTCGTCTGTGATGGCTCCCAGCTTTCCATAGGCTGGCGCCATTTCGGTTAGGCCCCGTGGTCCAAACTTCCGGAGGATTTCCAATCTGCTGAGGAACTCCACCGGAGCACCAAGAGCATCGCCAACGGCTCCTCCCAGAAGGCAGCCTCGGTAGCGATCCCTTGTCGGAGCCGTTGGAACACGGCGTTGAAACAGATTTGGGCGATCCTGTTTGGCTCTACCCGTGATGCTTCCCGGCGGTCGAGCCTTTGCTTTTAGTACATACTGTTCCTGTGCAGCGGTCTCGATCGCACCGGGCCGCGCAGCCCGTACCTGTCGAATAGCGTCACGCGGCGCGCAGCCTCGTTCAGCAAGAATCAAGCCCGCCACCAGTCCGGATCGGCCAATCCCACCTCTGCAGTGGATGAGAATATTCTCTCCCGCATGGATACGCTCGTGGATTTCCGGCCCGGCGGTTCTCCATTTCATTGCGAATCTCTGGTCGGGAATATCCACATCGCGGATAGGCAGGTGGATCCAGCGCATACCGAACTCCTGAACCCGCTCGCCGAGAAGTGAGACCTTGAGAAGCTCGAGCTCGTGCGCCTCGAGGAGGGTAACGACCGTGCTGGCGCCCCAGTCGCGGATGGCGCGCAGATCCTTCTCTAGATCGCGGTCCCAACCACGCGGCAGATCCTTCTTTCCGGGACAGATGGTCAGACCTAAACGGCCCTCGCTTTCGCCGAGCAAAATCTCGGCAATGCGTAAAGGCGACGAAATGCTGTTCTGCAAAGGCGGCAGTCGATTCATAGCCTCACCCAATCGAGCTTGCTGTTCTCCAAAAATGGTTCGCTATCCCAACGATAAGCCACCAGCTTGCCGCCTTTCGCCACGCTGTAGTCGACGCAGGCCACTTTGTCCGAAAGCAGCGCCGGTGTGCCGGTCAGCCAGTAGTGGCCGACGAAGATCGGCTTGGCTCCATCGTGCCCAATCAGAACATGCGGCGGAATCTGGGTTTGAGGAAATCCAGCCCGCTCTTCCGGAGGTAGCATCGCAGCTCGCCGATAGTCCGTGGCCTCGTTATCCCACCAGCGAACGCGAACACGATCACGCTCTTGCCCATCCTTGTCATAAAACTTGTGTGGCGCGGGAAGTGAAACCTCGATTCCCTTGAGCACCGCCTCAGCAGCCTTGAAAACCGTCAGTTCGGACGTGTCCTTCTCAGCCTCATGCTCAGGCTCCCTACTTGCCTCAACCATGGTCTCGATCTTCAATCTGTTGTCGACCGTCAGGTATGGGCGTAAATAGGCGAGAGCGGGTGGGTGCCAGCATGCATGTACCAGACGAAGTTCTGGCAGGTCAAGAAAAAGCGGGAGTGTGAGGAACCAGGACACAAGTTCCTCATGAAGCGGAGTTCCTTCCACGGCAGCCAGGAACGCCTGGTGCTGGTGTCGATTTCTGTTCCCATATCTGGCGGAGTGATGCTTACGCAGGTACTCACCAGGACATTCAGGGTCCGGAAGGAACCAGGCAATAGCGTTGAATTCGTGGTTGCCCATGATCGCCTGGGCAGATCCGGCATCAACCATGCGTCGAACTAGATCGACCGATTCACGTTGCTGCGGTCCACGGTCGATGAAATCGCCGACGAATAGAGCCTGCCGTTCTGGGTGGCGCCATGCGCCGCCTTTTTGTCTGTATCCAAGATGGCCAAGCAGCGCTTCAAGCGGATCGGCGTGCCCATGGATGTCTCCGATAACGTCGTAGTTCATGAAAACTCCGGATGGCTACTGAATGTAATGTGGGGCCGCGGCATCTTTGACTGGCCCTTCATCAGAGAACTCGTCGCGCAGCAGAAGGGCGAGTCTTTCCGCCGTCACGGAGAACTCCCTTATTCCCACTTCGAGGTACGCCGCGACAAAAGGATCTGCCAGAATATCGAACGAAGCGAAGATTGTTCCGCCGTGAAAAACACAACGAGGCCCGTGCAATTGAAGATTGAGCGCGTTCATTTTACGAAGCAGGGCGGGTGTTTCGAACTCATCAGTGACGAGCGGCGAGCACAAGCGCACCTTATTCTCGATCGGCGTCGCGTACACAGGACGCTCTCGATAGAAGACCAATACATCGCCGTCCTTATCAAATTCCAGATCGGCAATTCCTGTCACCTGGCGAAACACCTCCAGAACCTTTTCCATCAGGCGGCCGCCTTGCGCAATGGACCGCTTGAGTCCAAGTTCCTCGAATCGAAGCATGCTGCCATCGGCTTCTAAGGCTTCATAGGCCAGCGACGCTGGGTTTGGGATCTCTAAGCCAAGCGCCAAAGCTTCAATCGCCATGTGGGCGACGGCGCCAGCGGCAACGGAGGCCGGAAGGTCAACGAAGTAGTTGGGAGACCCGTTCGGATCCTTTTCCGTCGTCGCCTCGTTTAACTTCCCAGTCGGGGCATTCCACCCGTTCGCACGCAACCATGAGATCTGCCGGCGGTTCAGCCGATTTTTGCCCTTCAGGAAGTGGTTGCTGGTTACTTCAACCCGCATTCCCTCCTCGCCCTGACAGGCGAATTGAATATATCGATTGCAGCTTTTGGCGGAGATGATTAGGTATTGTTTCCGTTCGAGCTGCGAGAGCACATTGGCGAGTTTCTTCGAAAAGGGTGCCCAGGCTCGGGATACGATTTCAGCAAAATCGCGGGGACGGGAGACGGCGCGGTTGTCGGTCGTTTTGCTCATAGCGGACCTCCATAGTTGGCCCCTGAGACATCATCATTATGATGATGTAATCATACTTCATCATAATGATGATGTCAAATGATTTTTCCGGTTATACTTTCCTTGGAAGGGAGCAATGAGCAGATGCAGGATACCCTTAGCCAACGAAGCCAGAAACAGCGGGATCGGTTGGCTTACATCGAGTTCCGCCTCTGGTTTCTAGGTGACGCCTGCCGTCGGGATTTGATGGAGAGGTTCGGGATTGCGCCAGCCATGGCAACGCGGGATTTTACGGCCTACCGGGAACTTGCGCCCGAGAACATCGATTTCGATGGTCGCCGGAAGGTGTACGTGCCGAGTGAACGTTTTGCGCCAATCTTCGAGCATGAGCCGGAGCGAGTGCTCTCGGCGATTTCCAGGGGATTCGGGGACGGGGATGATCGCCAGGGCGGCAGCTACCTGCCTTGCGAACTCCCTTTGCGGCTGAACCGCCCCACATTGCAGGAACTTGCAGTGGTAACCAGGGCCATTCATCAGCGTCAGGTGCTGCGTGTGAAATACCACTCGTTGAAGCGGGGAGCGGCCGACCGTGAGGTTGTCCCGCACGCGCTGGTCGACAGCGGCCTGCGCTGGCATGCGCGGGTTTTCGACCGGCAGAGCGGGGAATTCAGGGACTTGGTGCTCTCGCGGATTGAGGCCGCCGTGCCGGTGCCAGATGTGGAGATTCATCCCCATGAAGGTGCCCAGGCAGACAAGGAGTGGAACAGGCAGGTGGATCTGGCATTGATGGTTCACCCCGGAGTCACTCGCCCGGAGATCGTGCAGCGGGATTTTGGAATGCGGCGCGGGGAACTGCATGTGACTGTTCGCGCCGCCATAGCCGGATACGTCTTGCAGTTATGGAACGTGGATTGCAGTCCAGATCGGAGCCTTGATCCGACCATTCACCGGCTGTGTTTGAAGAATCTGAATACGATCAAGGGAAGCAGGAGCTTAGAAATTGCGCCCGGATTCGCAGATGTGCGCCTTGGAGGCTCTCCCATCCATAGTTGAAAGTCAACGGGACAGCCCCGGCATTTTGCCGCACGACATCGAACAACGAAAGCCAGGTCCTCTTCCTGCTGACGTTTCGGTATTGTGATCCCCTTTGTTGCACAATTATCAGGTTCCGCGAACCGAATTTCAACGCCGTGCTTCTTGAGGATCTTATGGATTCGGATCACAAGACTGGTGTCCCGCGCGATCCTGTCGCTTGATGTGCAGAGCAGAACTTCGAACGGCGTCGGTTTGATAGTGGCGCTGCACATCAGTTCTTTGAGAGCTGAGTTTACGGTGAGGCCGGAATGCCCAGAATCGGTGAAGATACAATCTCTCCTAACAGTCCACCCTCTTCCTCTGGCGAAGCGCTTGCACGTGGCAACCTGATGACTGATGGAGTTGTCTTCACTGGGTATTTTCACGGTGGCAGTGCGGGCATAGATCGCACAACGTAGCGGCTGACTGCAGGGTTTATCTGCGGGCTTCTTCTTCATGGGGCTCCTGCATGAATTGTTCCAAGCAAGTGTGACGGACCCTCTCAGACGACGAATGCAGAGCAGAACTCTAGCCTCTCTCTATGCAAGAACCGCACCTGCGGCATTCCTCATCAATTGCGACGGCGGGCATCTGAAGAGGGAATTCCGGGTGCTTTCAAACGCAGTGCGCCATCGCAGGAATTTCTCCTTTGCTCGAACCGAACGATCGTGGTCAGTTTTCGAATGCGCGGAAAGTAGTTGCGATATGGCCTCTGCCTGACACTCAAGTTCCGAGAGTGCCGACCGGCATTGCCAGCAAATCATTAAATGGGCGCGAATTTCACACATCTGCCCATGGGACAACTCGCCGTCCAGGTAAGCAAGGAGTATTTCATCTTTAGGATGCTCGCGTAGCCGGTTGATTCGCATTTCTATTTTCCCTTTCGACTTTCGTCTTTTCCAACATTGCTACCTGAAGCTTTCGTAAGGCACGCGCCAAGAGCGCGTTGACAGAGTTCATGCTTATGCCCAGTTGATCGGCGATCTCCCGGTATTTCAGCGCGTCAAGTCGGAGGAGCAGAACCTCTTCTTCACGAGGAGAAAGCACCGAGAGCAGATCGCGGATATCCCCAAGCTTCGATGTTTCTGTCACGACTTCTCCCGGTATATCCGTTTCATCGAGTTGCTCTTGGAGATTTCGGTCCTTTATCTGCTTGTACATATTCCGACGCAATACGCAAATGGTCCATGCCTTCGGGTGTTGAATTTCCTTGCCGGATCGCAAAGCTTGATAAAGCTGCATAAGGGCATCCTGGGCGAGGTCCTCAGCGAGTTCATAGTTGGCCGTCGTCCTGAGTCCATAGCGGACCAGGAGCATATACCAGCGGTCAAAGAGCGCTGTCACTAAATCGGCTGCATCAGATTCGTTCACGGCCCTCGCCAGGCGACAAGAAATCGCTGTCAAGGAGTGCCTGAATTTGCCTTTTTTAGCGACAACAAGTGAAAAATATTGTCCGTTCAGACCCGGCTAGGCATTGAAGAGGGATATCGCCGAGGAGCCCTCATCCTCGCCGCTTGTAAACACCTCCGCGATGATGACGTTCTTGTGCAACACCAGCCGCTGCCGCCTTATTGATGGCCGCTTTCAGAGACTGCGACCCGTCTCCCATTGTCCGGCAATAGTTTCTGGAGGGCCTGATGAATATCCGCGTGATAGCGGGCCATATAGCGCTCGATCTTGGGATTCGTCAGCAATCGATCAAGATAACCGCAAGCCACGGTCAAAGTGAGGACATCTGTTCCGTATGACTCTTCCACTGATTTCAGATCTCTGAGAAGAAACTCGTTTTGCTCCTCCAGCATTGACCGGGCGGCAATCGATGTCGCCTGTAGCTTTTTGTCAGCAGCGGCTTGCTCTTCTAGCATTTCCGGTTTGGTGACGGCCAGAAGCGCCTTTGCAAAGGGAACTGTAAATGTTCCACCAGCCACCATGTGCTCGGCGGCCTCGATCTGGCGAATGGGCTTCATTCTGCGCAAGATCCAGAAAACCTTGGGGCTGAGCTGCTTGTCCGCCAATATTTGAACCGCTTCGGAACAGATCCCATTTAACAAGTCGCGCTTTGCACGAATGGAGTCCAGGCTGACATCCAATGCAGCCGCGATGCGTTCTTCTGTCAGGCCGTTTTTAAGTGCCTCCAACAACATGAAATGCTGCGCAACGGCGGGTATGTGGTTAACGTGGCGGTTATACGTATAGGCTTCGTCGTCGGTGGCGAGCAGGCATTTGACTTCCTTCACCCCGATCGACTTGAGTATTTCGAGACGCACATGGCCATCGAGGAGCAGATAATCACCAGGACCTCTCGGATAGACCACGAGGGGTTCAATCACGCCAACATGTTTCAATGAAGCAGTGAGTTGTTTATAAAACTCTCCGCTTCGATGACTTTGCGTGACCTCCTTCTGCGGCACGATGATATCGAGTGGCAGCAATACGACTTGCTTTTCAAAAGCCGCTTTCACAGAATCGTGTGACATCGCGTTTTCCCCTACTCTAGTCGAGCCTTAAGCTGCTTGGGCATGTCGCTGATACCTTCCGCCCGCAGTAGAGTGATGAAGTTTTCGTCGTCCAGAAGTTGCCGCATGACAGATGTGAGCAAAAGAAGGCGCTCTTTTGTCGACTCCGCTTTCGCGATCAGAGCCTTTTGCTCGCGAACCCTCTGTTTGTACACCTCGACCAGCATGTTGCCCGTGACTTTGCGCCGGACATCTTCTGCCTTTCCCGCCTTCTGCCTCTTCTCGATTCGCTTGGCGATTAGGCGCCGTGCAGCGGCCAATTTTGTTCCTCTCAATTGCCCCGATTCGTATGCCTCTGAAAGAGCCTGGGATATCTCCGCATCCTTTCCGGTCGCAATTTGTGCGGCGACGCTGATTGGCAATCTTCCCGCCTCTACGGCTTCGATGAGCGCAGCTTCCTTGTGTTCAACCAGGTGCACAATGCCAGCAATGTACATACGTTCCATGCCCAGCTTTCTGGCAATATCCGCAACGTTATTGTCGCGCTCCCGAAGGCTTCGGACTTCGCGAATGATATCCCTATTGGAGGGTGGCCGCCTTGCGATGTTCTCAACCAAGCTCATGAGAAACTGATCTTCGCGCGTTGCCTCGGTAATGATCGCTGGTATGGCCGTTTCGCCAAGAGCCACGAAGGCTTCGATCCTTCCTTGACCGCAGACAAGTTCGAATTGCTTGCCCCCTGGGTCCGGCTCCTTGCGGCGCACGACCGTTATGGGCTTCTTAAGCCCAACCTCTCGGATATTGGCGACGATCATTTGCCACCTTCCACGGCTTCGTGGCCTGGGATTGGCAATATGAATTTGGGCGATTGGAATGATCTCGATATGTTGTTCTTTCATGCCGCCCCCTCTATGCGCACGCGCTCTGCCATTTCCAAAAAGAAGTTGAGATTGGTGAAACGATAGACGTCCAGGGCCACGCCATTGTCAGGCCGCAAACTCAACCGCTCTGTCAGGACATCAAGACGGGGCAGCAGATAGTAATCGAGGATCTCTTCATTGCCCGGCTGAAGGCGCGCTGCAATGATAATGTCAGGCTGCAAACTCTCATCGAATCGAAGCTGCCAGCGGCAATTACCTGTGCGAGTCTGGCGGCATCTTGCAAGGATCAGGGACGCTGTGTATTCGGAATTTATCGTCAACAAGTCTGTCTGCTGGTTGACGCTGACCGTCGCTCCCAAGGCGAGCAGTCGATCCAGCATCGAAGCAATAATGTCTGCGTGTCTTCGTCGCAGCAAGCGGTTGATTTCGATGTAGGCATAGTCTCTGTCTGGTGTCCAGCCAACGAGTGAATAGGCGCGTGTAAGACTGCCAAAGCGCGAAGAGTAGCAAGAACTCGAAGGCATATCCTCGGTTTCGTCGATGAGGATTCCCGAGAGCTGTCCCCGAGCCCGCAGCAATTCCCGAAGCTTTTCAAGAAGATCCTGATCCGAGAGATGGATATGGCGTGATTCGATGATCGACCTCGCCTTTTCAAAGACGCTCGCCGAGATGATGGGTTCGAATGCGCCGTCACGCCAGATCCACATTTGCGTTGGGTTGTTAACGCGTCGGTGTTTGAGCTTGAAGGATCGGCGGTTGTAGATGTTTGCACCAATGTATTTAGGGTTGGTCAGTACCTGATGAACTGTCGCGCGTGTCCATGGACGCCCATCCTCTCCCAAAACTCCGCGACCGTTCAATTCGGCCGTGATCTCGCGTTCAATTTTTCTTTGAGCGACAAACAGTTCGTAGATCTGACGAACTGTCTCAATCTCCAATTCCGGGCCCGGAACCAGGATGACGCGATCTGTCTGCAGGCTCTTTCGCTCTCCTCGACCCAACAGCCCCTTGGGATTCCTGTCCCGGTCAATCAACTGTCGCCGTAGGCCATATCCGGGAGGACCACCTTGACGGAATCCCAGTTCGATCAGACGACATTGCCCGGAAAAAACCTTGACTGACAGCTCCCGGCTGTATTCGGCCGCCATCGAACGCTTCAACGTTTTGAGAACGGAAGATGACATGCTCCCGTCGTTCTCGAACTGCTCAGCGCAATAATGAACGCGAATGCCGGCTCTCTTGAGCACATATTCGTAATAGGCGCTTTCATCTACATCCTGGAAGCGCCCCCACCGGCTGACGTCGTACACAAGCAGTGCGGAAAAGTCTGTCCGCTTGTTTTCCACGTCCGACATGAGCTTATTCAGCCCTTCGCGTCCTGCGATATTTAGACCGCTTCGCCCATGATCAGAGTACTCACGAACAATTTCCATTTGGTGGGAGGCGGCGTATTGGCGGACCACCTCCAGTTGGTTCTCAGGGGAGTACTGTTGATGCTCGGTGGACATACGCACGTAGTGCGCAGCTCGCTGGGAAACAGGCGTGTTCGAGACGGAAGTGGACTGCTTCTCCATTTATTCGCCACCGGCTCTTGCGAAATCGAAAATCCACCATAATGTGTGGCATCTGATCGGCATCAATTGATTCCATAGAACTAGTGGCAAAACAGAAGCGGTTTTCGCGACAACCGCGAAAATATTTTTTTAAGATTTGGAATGCCACCGGAATCCTCGGTGGTCTTCCCGGGGTACGGGTCTCCCGATCTCAACCCGGGTGCGTTTTCGAGGATCTATCGACTCCTGAGGCCGAAAGGCGTGCAGGATGAGTAACTTAAGTAATTGAACTGTTAGGGATAGTCGAAATCGACGCTGGGCGAAGGCCGATTATCGCGGCCAGAGACATGCGAATAGGTCCACCTGCGGCTTCCTAAATGGCAAATCGAATATCGTTATATTTTCCTCGATACTGCGTTTAGCTTCCTGAATCACGCCCCTGACCAGACCCTGCTCGGCAGCCACGGGCGAACTTTCTGAGCCAAATCCGCTGACAGAGGAAAGCTGGTTGAGAATCTGGAGCAGTTCCCAGTCTCTAACCACCTCCGGCGCCTCGTCGCCGGCGGGAGCCAGAACGCCCGCAATGACGGAAGATATGTTTCGGTCCTCACCGGTAATGGCGTCCGTGATTCGGAAAATGATCAAGGGTTTCCTCATCGCCTGCCCTGGCAGGGACGCAATGAAAGCTGGGTAACTCTTTGCTCGTTTCAGCGCTTGGTCAAATGCGGCGTTCCCCACGGCCAGGATTCTCTGTGTATCGTCCGCATTCCCGAGGCGACGGTTGAACTGCATTCCGGAATATCTATCCCGCACGGCGCGGCTAGCCATTCTCCATGGCTCGGGGCTCAGGAACTGCAGTCCTCCATTGGCATCTTCCTGAACCATTCGTCCACTTAGCTTCAGCACCGACAAGAAGAACGGCTTGAGATCAGGGAGATCCACCTTGGGCAATCTTTCTGATAGTTGTTGGAAGTCGAATTTTTCACAGCTCCCAGCCAGATTCTTGACAAAATCGACCACGTCCAGCCCGCCGAAGGTAGCGGTCTTCTGATCAAACCAGCGGCCCAGTCTTTCTGGGTCGTCTCCCGACGGAGCACCTCCAAAGAGACTATCGAACATGCCCTTGTCGGTCATGCCGAGCACCAATTGCATCAGGTCTTCCGGCTCCTCCATCACACCGGAGAGAGCTCGCTGGATTTCGAGGAGCTTCGTTTCGAGCTTTTCCCAAATTCTGGCTTCAACCGTGTCGGGATTACGAATGCTCACTACTTCGACCGGGATCTCTGTCTGCTGGCCATAGCGGTTAAGCCTTCCAACGCGCTGGTGCAGTCGCATGGGATTCCAAGGAAGATCGACGTGAATGAGGACTCGACAGGACTCTTGGAGGTCAATGCCTTCTCCAGCGGCCTCGGTAGACACTAGGAAACGCGCCTCTCCCCGGTTGAAGCGATTCGCCGCCACCTTTCGGTTGACGTCCCACGCGGTAAGCTTACCGCGAGCGTCCACAACGTCCTCGGCTCGGTTGTCGCCGTTTATGAAAGTAACGCAATCAGCGCTTCCGTAACGAGCGATCAACTCGCTGATCACAATTGACTGAGTAGCCTTGTATTCCGTGAAGAACAGGATGCTGAGACCTGGATATTGCTGCTCAATAATTTCCAGGACCCTTGCGATCTTGCTTTCCCTCCGCACCCGATCTGCGGCGACGAGCAGCTCGCGCAGGCGCGGCTCCTCATCCTCCATAAGCCGGAGATTTGCCGCAAGCACGGTGATCCTTGCCTCCAACTCCGCCACATCGTCGAAGTTGCCGGCTTCTCTCAGCTGGTCGAGTTGCCCAATGGTTTCGAAGATCTCTCTTACACGTTGAAGGTTCTCGAGCTCTGCGCGGCGCTTCTCAATCCGATCCAGTCGCCCCCTGAGCGCCCGGCGGATCGCCGCGACCGAGCTCGATGCCAACTTCTGCATGGCAATAAGCACAAGGGTCACAGCGTAACTCTCCTGCTGGCCGAGGGTGGAAGCGTAGGCTTTGCCAGTGAGAATGAACTGGGTCAACAACAAGTAGAAGTCACTTTCCTCCATGGTGTATTTGTAAGTTTCTGCCCTCACTTTGGGTTTCAGGAACAGGCGATTTCCTCTGAGATCGGTAACGCTGGTTTTGTTGTTTCGAATAACGGCCTGCCTGAGGCATTGCAGTTGAGGGCCGATCTCTTTTCGAGGATCAAACAGGTCCCCATTCAACAGCCGCATTAGGCCGAGAAAACCAAAGTTGGCACCCCGATGGGGCGTACCCGTGAAGAAGAACATCGAGCCCACCCGATCTGCCTCAAGCAACCGCTGGATCAACTTGTAGCCCAGAGTCAGTTCCTTCTCCGTTGAGTTCAGGTGGTGGGCCTCGTCCACCATCACGACGTCCCAGGGCGGCGCTCCGAGCAAACGGTCCATCCAGTTCCCGCCATCCGGGCGTTCCCTATCGAGCCTGAGAGTCTGCAGGGAGGCAATCACGTGCCGGTTGGTATCAAAGAAAGAGTAGCGGCCCGTATCGGAATCACGCGAGTATATCCCGGCGCGAATGTCGAACATGTCGCCCAGTCTCTCCTGCCACTGCCCCGTGAGCGAGGCGGGACAGACAATGAGGATTCGTTCGGCCAGGCCGCGGTGAATCATGGCACGAAGAATCAGGCCGGCTTCGATAGTCTTTCCCAAACCCACGTCATCGGCAATCAGCCACCGGGCCGGTAGGTTCCGCAGTACTCTGTGGCAGACCCACAGCTGGTGGGGCAGAAGCGCGATTTGGGACATCGAGAATACGCCCCACGCATCGTTGACTGACGAGATCGCAGCTGCTTGCGCGCGCGCTACCAGCTCAATTGGCGAGTGCCACGCTACGTTCGCCACGGCGTCCAAGGGCCCCTCGATAGTCTCCAGGTCCGCCCGCAAGCAGGATTCGTATTTCTGCTCGAATCGTACGACAATAACGTCGCCCTTATCTATCTCAACGGTTCCAAGACCCCAACGCAGATGGCGAACTAGCTGGCCAGTTGTCATTGTCCATTGCTCCATTCGATCCAGAAATTGCTCAGCTCTCTTCCCTCGTGATCACTGCTGTCCAGCCATAACGGGTTCGACAAGACAATGAACGGGATGTCGAACGCGCGGCTGAAAGTCACGTCACCGACACCATGACTCCGAATGAAATCCATGATCTGTTGCGACCATTCAAGGCGCGCTACTCGCCCGGCGCCAAGATCTATGTCGCAGCCAAGATTCCCGAACGCTCGGCGGATGGGAAGACTGGGAACGAAGCAATGAGAGAGGATTCGATCACCCCTAATGGTATTCGTACGGACCAGTTCTCGCAGAATGAAGAAGATTCCCAGGCCGACCGTTTGGGAAAGAGAAGGCGCAATCAACCCGCCTTCGAGTTCCGGATCCAGAGCGGGATTAAGAATTGTGTATACGTTGAGTGCAGTGCCATTCCCGTAATCCAAACCGCAGAAGTTCTGCACGTAGTCATCAAGGTGAGTCGAAACGCGATAAACAAAGGGAAGCAGCTTGATCCAGTGATGGTATTCGACGTAGTCCAAGCCTTGGTTGGCAGAATCGTCAAGAATCCCAATCCATCGTCTGTTCCACTCGTCGAATGGTGGCACCCGCATCATCGAGAAGGAGTCAAGCCAACCAGTTGTATCGCAATAGTTGATGAATCCGGCGGTTTGCCAGTCCTGAGCGCGGCCGACTGTGTACCCCATCGCTCGAATGAGGAGAGTCATCCATGAGCGTCGGTCTCCTTCGCGAAGCCTCAGGTTGCAGTTGGATGGGTATTGATGCCGAAGGTAATGATTGATCAAGGGGCCACGAACGTTGACATCGGACCACCAAGTCTCTACTTCTCGCAGAAAGGCCTGCACACGATCGCACTCGGGCGGGGTGCTGTGGGGAGTGTAGTCTGCTCCTGGTGGCTGCATGGGCCAGAATTGTCTCCAAAGTTGTCCCTTGTAAAACTTTCGCTCGACCTCGCTTCCGTCTTGCTCCGACAACTCCCCATATTCCGCAGTATTCCTCTTTGTATCAAGCCAATCGCGGCCTAGCTTGACTGCTAACTCCTCGCCGAGGTCTCCATGAGCAATGTACTGGAAGACAGCAGCCAACCGGTCATCTGAAGCATCACGAGCCCAACCGGCCAGCACAGTACTATCGGCAGCCAGTCTTTCGCGGGCTTTGTCGAAGAAAACAAGGGCTCTATCCGAATAGGTGGGAGAGAGCGCTGCAGAATTCGGTGCAAATTCAGCCCGGAGAACCTCGTCCTTTTCGATGATGTCGGCCAGGAATCGCTTGCAGACGAGAGCCCTCGCCGGATGGTAGGCACCATCGGTGCCAAGGAAGGTCGTGCCGCGAATGAAGACAAGCACCTGCTGAACCTCCGCAGCGTGGCTGCCGGTCAGTTCAAAGGCAGGCTTACAGCGGGTGAGCAATGCGCCAATGTGATCACCGGCGTCCGGATTCACCTGGAGTCTTGACCCTACCTCGGTTGCTAGCACGTGCTGGAGGGTTACCTTGTTGAATTCCGCTCCCCCGCCGACCTTTTCCAAAAATCTCCCAATGTGCTCGTGAATTGTCTGACCAGCTGGGAACTCCTGTTTGACCGATTTCCACTTCGCGACTTCTGCGAAACATGCGTTGTTCTTATCGGCGAGCACACCGGAAACGCAGAACTGGATCTCATCTTGACGGACAAGGGTTGCAAATTCTCCTGGCAGTTCACTGGGAATGGATGCGCGCTCTAGGATAAGGCGCCGCATAGCACCTCTCGACCGATTCCAAGCGACCCAACTCAATATCTGGCCGCCGTCTTGAATCTGGCTCCAGTCCAGTATCGGTGTGCCTCCCGTGGTATGGGACCACAATAGGCACCACCAGCGTTCAAACGTCACTTCGGCGTGGAGCGCGGTCTTCCGTTGAAAGTCGCCCCAGTGCTCCTTCATCCAATCGTAAAGCTCGATCAGTCCCTCTCCCCATACGACCGCGACTCTTTCCGCTATCTTCATGTTTTCGGGACTGCCTAATGCGAGTTGCTGCCTTCCGACGTCAGGACTAAAAGGAGCATTCAAGGCCCACGCGAGGTCAGAGCGCGCTCGAGTGGGAGTGGTGATCCAGATTCCGGTAGCATAGGCCGGGAGCGCGGCAACACCTTCTGCATCTAGGTGGAACAGCACGGTGGCCGGACGCTTATCGCAGGCAAGCTGGCAGTGAAAACACAGATAGCGGCCCTGTCCCACCAGAGCCAACGTTACGAGCCCACTCTGCGTCAGCTTCTCTTCCGCGTTTGACCACGTATCGCTCCGACCATCTCGAAAGACAACCACCTTGCGGATGCGCCGTGAAAAAATCGTTAGTAGGGGAACCGCGTCGCTAAAGACATTAACCGCATCAGTCACCACAGGTTGTCAGCGGCCGGTTGGCTTTTGAAATC
>Ga0364873_10345_pt1 | contig 25147 bp, 5 predicted proteins | sample ExccelAu500001D3_2_FD_206928 | JGI IMG/M metagenome (GOLD analysis project Ga0364873, IMG submission 206928) | Enriched cells from Trout Bog Lake Hypolimnion, Wisconsin, USA - BchlTB.Aug07.5000.01.D3 | ecosystem: Environmental > Aquatic > Freshwater > Lake > Hypolimnion/Profundal zone | place: USA... | reverse complement strand
GCGAGTGTCGGATTAGGGATGGAGTAGGAGGCAATGGCGACGTCATAGGGATGACTCATTCCTACGATGGCCCTCCCGAGCGTCGGCGTTGTTTTGATGTTGTTGATGGGCCAGGCGTTACCAGAAAAATCCATCACCCAGGCCGCCGTGCCATCAGGCGTGATCGCAATGCCTTCCGCGTTGTCAGCGGAGATTCCGGTGACGGCTGTGCCTAGGGTCGGCGTGGTTTTCAAATTGTTGATCGGCCAAGCGGAACCGTTCCCGAAATCTCCCACCCAGGCAGTGGTGCCGTCCGGCGTAATGGCGATAAACTCAGGAAAACTTGTCCCGGTGATCCCGGTTCCCAGAGTGGGGGTAGTCTTAAGGTTGTTGACCGGCCATATGGTTGCGCCCGCAAGAGGGACATCAGTTACCCAAGCCGTCGTACCATCCGGAGTGATGGCGACGTAATTTGGAGCATATAGACCCGTTACCGTCGACCCAAGAGTAGGCGTCGTCTTAAGATTGCTGATCGCTTTGGCGTAACCGCTGCCAAAAGTACCACCTACCACCCAAGCCGTATTGCCGTCCGGTGTAATGGCTATTCCCGAGAGGTTGCTCAATCCGGTGATGGCCGTTCTTAATGTGGGGGTGGTATTGAGATTATTAATCGGCCAGACTTTTGATCCTGTGGTATCTAATACCCAGGCGGTTGTGCCGTCTGGAGTAATCGCATCAGTGTCGGGCCTTGAAATCCCGGTGATCGCCGTTCCGAGCGTGGGCGTTGAATTAAGATTGTTGATCGGCCAGACGCTACCGGTGCCATCGCTCACGATGGCCATATTACCGTTCGGCGTTACGGCCAAGTACTCGGGGACACCTATTCCCGTGATTGGGGTTCCTAACGTAGGCTTCGTTTCGAGATTATTAATCGGCCAAAAGGCGCTTTTGTCCACAGCCCATGCGGTCACGCCCGTGGAGTTGGGAAGATAAGTGTAGTTTGGTGCACCGTACCAGTTGATGCCTCCCACTCGAAGGTTATATCCAGTGTCAGCAGATAAACCTGTTACGGTCAACGTGCTTGTGGCCGGGGTGGTGTTGGAGCTGAAGTAGATCGTGCCTGTGCCGTTGAAGTTCGTACTGGAAGCCTGCAGGATATAGCCTTCTGAGGTGTTGGCGCCCGGCCCCGTCCCGAAGGCGCTCCAATTCACCGTCATGCTGCTGGAACCCGTGTAATAAATCTGCGCGTTGGTTATGTAGCTGGTCAGGGTCGACGTCGAGAGAATTGTTGTGTTATAGGAAGTCGCCCCTGCATACAAGTTCCCCACCCGGATGTAGTAGGTGGTGTTGGGCGAAAGCGACGTCATGCTGTCGACCACCAACGTCGTCGCCGAGCCGTTGGTCGTCATGGTCGATAGAACGATCCCGCTGAAATTAGAGGAAGTGGAGGCATCCACCTCATAACCACTGGAGGGCGAAGTCGAAGTCCACACGACTGTAATGCTGGACACCGCCACGGCGGTGATCTGGGGATTCTGCGGGGGAGGCACGGACATCGTGGTCGAGACGAGGGCTACATAGCTGGACGGCATGAGTGCAATGCTCACAGGGTAGACAAGCCCGCCAAGCGCGGTCCCCTCGACGGGTGCGGACTTCAGATTGTAGATCGGCGTGACAGCTCCCATGGCCGTCACCCAAGCGACATTGCCGTCCGGCGTGATCACGATATCGCCGCCGCTAGATATCCCAGTGACCGCCGTTCCTAATGTGGGAGTGGTCTTCAAATTGTAGATCGGCGTGATGCCCCCGCTGGCCGTCACCCAGGCGGTTGTGCCGTCCGGCGTGATCGCGATATCGCCGGGGCTCGTCATCGTGACCGCCGTTCCTAACGTGGGCGTGGTCGTGATATTGTTAATGGGCCAGACTTTGCCGGCGCTGTTGTCCGTGACCCAGGCTGTTGTGCCGCTCGGCGCGATTGCGATGTCACGGGGGCCGGATATTCCCGTGACCGCCGTTCCCAATGTGGGAGTGGTCGTGAGATTGTTGATGGGCCAGACTTTGCTGCCGGAAGCCGTGACCCAGGCGATCGTGCCGTCCAGCGTGATCGCGAGGGGTCCGGGAAGGGACATCCCCGTGACCGCCGTGCCCAGGGTGGGTGTGGTCTTCAAATTGGTGACAGGCCAGACAGCTCCGGCGGCCATGAGACTGGTAAACCAGGCGGTATTGCCGTCCGGCGTGATCGCGACCGCGTTGGGGTTGCTCATCCCCGTTACCGCGGTCCCCAGCGTGGGCGTCGTTTTCAGGTTGGTGATCGGCCAGGCGTATCCATTATTGGTTCCGATCCAGGCGGTCGTGCCATCCGGCGTAATCGCGATGGAGTTGGGGTTGCTCATTCCCGTGACCGCCGTGCCAAGAGCAGGGAAGGTCTCGAGATTACTGATCGGCCAGGCTGAGCCCCCGTCGTAATCCGTGACCCAGGCCACCCCATTGGACCCGGCCAGGATGCCCGTATAGCTCACCACCCCATTCCAATTGATTCCCCCCGCGCGGACGGTATAGGGAACTCCGGGGCTTAAGCCCGTCACGGTCAAAGTGCTGGTTCCAACCAATGTGGTTGAGGACCAATAGATCGTCCCCGTGCCGTTAAAGCCCGTGCTGGAGACGGCCACTTCATAGCCCTGAGCGACCGCCAGCGGCGCCCAGTTCACCGTCATGTAGTTCGTGGAAAACTGGTAGACCTGCAGCCCGATCAGGTCGCTGGTTAACGTCGAAGTGCCCGCCGGGATGGTATACGCGTAGAGAGTGGTTCCGTTGTAGAGCGCTCCAGCGCGCACATAATAGGTGGTGTCCGGAGCTAATCCGACGAGGCTCACGGAGGCCGCGCCGGGATTGGACGTGGAAGAAATATACAGGGTGCCGGTGAAATCAGGGGCGGTGGACGTTTCCGCATCGAACCCTGTCGTGTAAGGCACATTGCCCCAGGCGATGGTGATCGTCGTGACGGCGACCATCGCGAATACCGGGCTGGTCGGAGCGGAGCCAAGGAGAGTGACCGTGCTTCCCAGACCGACAAAGTTGACGCCCCCGCTGCTGTTCAGGCTGCCGACACGCAGATAGTAAGTCGTATCGGCGGTCAGTCCGGTGACGGTCAGCGTGCTCAGGCTCACGCTCGTCGTGATCGAAGAAAACAGAACGGATCCGAAAGTAGAATTCGTGGACGCGTCCAGCTCATACCCAAAGGCGGCGCCGAGCGGCGTCCAATTCGCGGTAATGCTGGTGAAGTGAACTTGGTAAATCTGGCCGTTCGTGATGGCGGACGCAAGGGTCGGCGCGAGCGCTGAGGATGTCGTAATCGCGACAGAATAAGGACTGCCCATCCCTGCGACCGCTGTTCCCAATACGGGAGTCGTCTTCAAATTGTGGATCGGCCAGACTTTACCATTGGCGTCGTCTGCCACCCAGGCCGTGTTTCCATCCGGAGTGATCGCGATGCCACTAGGCTGGGACATTCCGGTGACCGCTGTTCCCAAGGCGGGAGTGGTCGTGAGATTGTAAATGGGCCAGACTGTGCCTGTGTTACCCACCACCCAAGCGGTGGTGCCGTCCTGCGTGATCTCGATGGCATCGGGATCAACCATCCCTCCCGTGACCGACGTCCCCAGCGTGGGCGTGGTCGTGAGATTATTGATCGGCCAGGCTTCGCCGCTGTAGTCTGCCACCCAGGCGGTGTTTCCGTTCGGCGTGATCGCGATAGCGCGGGGCTCAACCATCCCCCCTGTGAGCGCCGTGCCCAGCGTGGGGGTGGTCGTGAGATTATTGATCGGCCAGGCTTTATGGCCACTTTCGTCCGCCACCCAGGCGGTCTGGCCGGTCGGTGTGATCGCGATGCCCACCGGGTCTGTCATCCCCGTGATCGCCGTTCCCACGGTCGGCGTAGTTTTCAAGTTTTTGACCGGCCAGGCATATTCGAGACCAAAACTGTAATCCGACACCCAGGCTGTATTACCGTCCGGCGTGATGGCGATGCCATTAGGCTGTTGCATCCCCCCCGTGACCGCCGTACCCAGTGTGGGCGTGGTCGTAAGATTATTGATCGGCCAGGCGGCGCTGTCATAGTTGTCCGCCACCCAAGCGGTCTGGCCTCCAGGAGCGATCGTGATAGCATAGGGCCAACTCATCCCCGAGATGGCCGTTCCCAGCGTGGGAACCGCTGTCAGATTATTGATCTGCCAAACTTTCCCTCCGGAGTAGTACCCCACCCAGGCGGTCATCATTGTGGCCTGGGGAAGATAGGTGTAGTTCACAACTCCGTTGTAGTTGATGCCGCCGACGCGCAAGGCGTAGCCGGTGCCGGCTGTCAGGCCTGTCACGGTCAATGTGCTGGTCGTCGGGGTCGTATTGGAACTGAAGTAGATAGTGCCCGTGCCGTTGAAGTTCGTGCTCGATGCGTCCAGCTCAAAGCCTTCGGAGGTGTTGGCGCCCGGACCCGTCCCGAAGGCCGACCAGTTCACCGTCATGCTGCTCGATCCTGTGTAGTAAAGCTGGGCGTTGGTGATGTAGCTGGTCAAAGTCGAAGTGGATGGGACTGTTCCGCTGTAGTACGTCGATCCGCCATAGAGGTTTCCCACCCGGATGTAATAGGTGGTGTTCGGGCTTAAGGAGGTCATGCTGTCGACGACCAAGGTCGTTGCGGAACTGTTGGTGGTCGACGTGGAGAGGATCGCGCCGGTGCCGTTGAAGTCCGTGCTGGAAGCGTCCACCTCGTAACCGCTGGAGGGAGAGGCGATCGTCCAACTCACGGTGATGCTTGAAACCGCCACCGCATTGATCTGGATGCCGGTCGGCGGATTGGCGGCCGAGGCGGTCGTCGACAGGAGGACCGTGACGGGAGTGATGACGAGGCCATAGACGGCGGACATTCCGGTCACCGATGTTCCCAGGGTGGGCGTCGTCTTGAGGTTGTTGATCGGCCAGGCTTTGCCGGCGGTGTCCGCCACCCAGGCGGCGTTGCCGTCCGATGTAAAAGCGATGGTCTCCGGTGTGGTCATCCCGCCCGTGACCGCCGTTCCCAAGGTGGGCGTCGTGGTCAAATTATAGATCGGCCAGGCCTTGTGACCGGTACTGTCCGCCACCCAGGCCGTCGTGCCGTCCGGCGTGATCGCGATACCAAAGGGGTAAGTCATTCCTGTAACCGGGGTGCCCAGCGTGGGCGTCGTGGTCAGGTTGTGGATCGGCCAGGCTTCGGAACCTCCTCCGTCCGCCACCCAGGCCGTCATGCCGTCCGGCGTAACGGCGATGGCGCGCGGGATGGACATCCCCGTCACCTCTGTTCCCAGTGTCGGCGTTGTGGTCAGGTTCTTGATCGGCCACGCTCCGGCGCCATTTTCGTCCGCCACCCAGGCGGTCGTGCCGTTCGGCGTAATGGCGATCCCCTGGGGCCAGGCCATCCCGGTCACTGCCGTCCCGCGTGTGGGGGTGGTCTTCAGATTGATGACCGGCCAGGCGGTAGCGCCGGTGAAATTTACGAACCAGGCCGTATTTCCGTCCGGCGTAATCGCCATGCCGATGGCGGTACCCAATCCGGTTACACCTGTTCCCAGGGTCGGACTCGTATTCAGATTCTTGATCGGCCAGGCTTCCTGGCCACCATAGTCCGCCACCCAGGCGGTATTTCCGTCCGGAGTGAGTGCGATGGCGCGCGGTTGAACCATCCCCCCCGTGACGGAGGTCCCCAGCGTGGGCGTCGTTTTGAGATTATTGATCGGCCAGGCGGCGCTGGCACCGTAGTCCGCCGCCCATGCTGTATTGCCGCCGGATCCGGCCACGGAGGTATAGTCCGGCAATCCGTCCCAGTTCAGGCCGCCCACTCGCAGGTAATAGCCGACACTTCCCGCCAAACCCGTCACGGTCAGCGAGCTCGTGGCCGGCGTGGTATTGGAACTGAAGTAGATCGTGCCCGACCCGTTGAAGTTCGTGCTGGAGGCCTGGAGCTCGTAGCCTTCGGAGGTGTTGGCGCCGGGACCCGTGCCGAAAGCGCTCCACGTCACCGTAATGCTGCTCGACCCCGTGAAATAGATCTGTACGCCGGTCACCAGGCTGGTCAAGGTGGAGGTCGAACCGAGGCTGAGGTAACTGTAGGACCCGGCGCCATTCAAGCTGCCCACGCGCACATAATAAGTTGTATTGGGAGTCAACCCGGAAACCGTCAGTGTGCTCTGGCTCACCGTTCCTGTGCTGACGGTGAAGAGGCCGGTATTGAATGTCGGGTCCGTCGTGGCGTCCAGCCGGTATCCCCCGCCGGACGAAAGGGGCGTCCAGTTGGCCGTGATCGAGGTCATGAACACCTGATAAATCTGGGCGTTTGAAACGGTCGGCGCGAGCGTCGGCGAAAGAATGCCGTAGGTAGTAATCGCGATTCCGTAAGGCTCGCTCAATCCCGTAATCGCCGTGCCCAGGGTCGGGGTGGTTGTGAGATTAGTGATCGGCCAGACGGTGCCGCTGTAATCCGCCACCCAGACTGAATTTCCATCGGGCGCATAGGCGATGGCCTGCGGATTGCCCATCCCCGTCACCGCCGTCCCCCGTGTCGGCGTGGTTGTGAGGTTGTTGACCGGCCAGGCTTCGTGGAGAACGTCCGATACCCAGGCCGTATTGCCGTTGGGTGCAATCGTAACGGCATTAGGAGAGGACATCCCCGTCACCGCCGTTCCCAGCGTCGGGGTTGTTGTCACATTATTGATCGGCCAGATCGCGTGACCGCTACTGTCCGCCACCCAGGCTACGGTCCCGCCCGGAGCCATCGTGACGGAGTTCGGAAAATTCATCCCTGTAATCGGCGTTCCTACTGTGGGGGTTGTTGTGAGGTTGTTGATCGGCCAGCCTTTTTGATTGTTGCCGTCCGCCACCCAGGCCGTCGCGCCATTCAAGGTAACTGCGATGCCGGAGGGGGACATACCTCCCGTGACCGCCGTGCCGAGCGTGGGAGTGGTCGTCAGGTTGTTGATCGGCCAGGCTTTGCCGGCCCCGAAGTCCGCGGCCCAGGCCGTATTCCCGTTGGGGGCAATCGCGATGGAAATCAGGCTGACCAACCCCCCTGTGATGGCGGTACCCAGCGTGGGGGTGGTGGTGAGGTTATTGATCGGCCAGGCTTTGCCGTTATCCGTGACCCAGGCCACATTGCCGTTGGGCGCAATCGAAATTCCGTGGGGGTTGCTCATTCCCGTGATGGGGGTGCCCAGGAGAGGCACCGTATTAAGGTTATTGATCGACCACACGTTGCCGGTACCGTAATCCGCGACCCAGGCGGTCATGACGGTTGTCATAGGAAGATAGGTGTAGTTGGGGACATTGTTGTAGTTGATACCTCCCGCCCGCAGAGCGTAGCCGACACCGGCTGTCAGGCCCGTTACGGTGAGGGTACTTGTGGCCGGGGTCGTGTTGGAACTGAAGTAAATTGTCCCGGTCCCGTTGAAGTTGGTGCTGGAGGCCTGCAGGATGTACCCCTCAGAAGTATTGATTCCAGGTCCGGCTCCCTGTGCGACCCAGTTCACCGTCATGCTGCTCGAACCCGTGTAATAAATCTGCGCGCCGGTCACCAAGCTGGTCAAGGTTGAAGTAGATCCAAAGGTGCTGCCGTAATTGGGAACTCCAACGCCGTTCAAGCTGTCCACGCGCAGGTAATAGGTACTGTCCGGGGTGAGGCCGGTCACGGTCAATGTGCTGACGGACAAAGTGCCCGTGGTCACGTAGATCAATCCCGTATTGAAGGTCGGATCAGTGGAGGCATCGAGCTCATACCCTCCCCCGGAGCCTGATGACGCCCAGTTGGCGGTGATCGAAGTCATGAACACCTGATAAATCTGTCCGCCGGTGACGGCCGACACGAGAGTCTGGGGGAGCACGGAGGAAGAAGTGATCGCGATGGCGTAGGGGCTGATCATTCCCGAAACGGAAATCCCAACCGTTGGAGTGGAATTGAGATTCGTAATCGAATTCACTTTACCACCTCCGTTCCCCGTCACCCATACCGTATTCCCATCCGGCGTGATCGCGATTCCCCCGAGAGAGCCCCCCCCAACACCCGTGATCTCAGTTCCCACCGTCGGCGTCGTGGTGAGATTATTGATCGGCCAGACGTTGCCTGACATATCCAATACCCAAGCCGTGATGCCGTTCGGCGCAAGGGCGAGAGAGTACGGGTGCGTAGTGAAACCTGTGATCGCCGTACCCAAGGTGGGAGTCGTGGTGAGATTATTGATCGGCCAGACCGCATTCGCGCTGACATCCGCCACCCAGGCGGTGTTGCTATTCGTCGAGATGACAATGCCATACGGGCCGGAGATCCCTGTGACCCCGGTTCCCAACGTCGGCGTCGTGGTGAGATTTTTGACCGGCCAGATGGTATGACCCCCCGCGTCCGCCACCCACGCCGTGTTTCCATTCGGAGCCGTCGTGATGCCCCACGGCTGGTTCATGCCTGTGACCGACGTCCCAAGAGTCGGCGTTGTTTTTAAATTAGTGATCGCATAGGCGCCCGCGGGATTTCCTCCATAGGCAGCCGTCCATGCGGTATTCCCATCCGGAGTAATCGCAATAGCGTCAATATGCTCGCTTGGCCAGACGAGCGTCCCCAGCGTCGGTGTGGTTTTTAAATTATTGATCGGCCATACGTTGCTCATGCTCCAAGACCCTGCCACGGCAGTATTTCCATCCGGCGTGACTGCAATACTTTGAGGCATAGATAATCCTGTGACAGCCGTTCCCAATGTGGCCGCGCCTTGAAGGTTATTGATCGGCCAGACGGCACTGGCGCTTTGATCCGCCACCCAAGCGGTCATGATAGTCAAGGGCGGCAGGGCCGTGTAGTTGGGAACACCGTTGTAGTTGATTCCGCCGACCCGCAGGGCATAGCCGGTACCCGCCGTCAGGCCTGTCACGGTCAACGTGCTGGTCGTCGGGGTTGTGTTGGAACTGAAGTAAATCGTGCCGGTGCCATTGAAGTTCGTGCTTGAAGCCTGAAGAATATATCCTTCGGAAGTGTTGGCGCCGGGGCCCGTGCCGAAGGTGGCCCAGTTCACTGTGATGCTGTTCGTTCCCATGGAATAGATCTGCGCGTTCGTGATATAGCTGGTCAATGTTGAGGTGGACAGAATTGTCCCGTTGTAGACCGTCGTCCCACCATAAAGATTTCCCACCCGGATATACCAGGTGGTATTGGGACTGAGCGATGTCATGCTGTCCACGACCAGGGTTGTCGCCGACCCGTTGGTTGTCGTCGTGGAAAGGATCGAGCCCGTGCCATTGAAGTCCGTGCTGGAGGCGTCTACCTCATAGCCGGAGGAAGGCGACGCGGCGGTCCATGACACCGTGATGCTCGAAACCGCCACGGCGGTAATCTGCGGGCTGCCCGGAGGTACCAGAGGAGTCCAGATCAGATGTTTTTGGGTGGGGTCGTCCTCGGTGTTGGCGGCCCCGGCCAAGGTTCCGAGGGACCCAAGATTAGTCCAGGACAGTCCGGTACTCGACCCCAGGACGTTGTAGTTGTAGGTAAAGGTATTTCGGGTACTGGAACTGTAGGTCACCCCTGTCAGCGTGATGGTGCTTTGGGTAATAGCGTTTATGGTGATGAGTGTGCTCGTGGAGGTCTGACCCGAGCCGGGGTAATCAAAAGTGGAGTAATTGATCGACCATGAGCCGGCCGGGGAGACGCTTCCGAAGAGCTGAACACCCGATTCGTCCATATAAGTGAAGCTGGCGTACTGGACGTTGAAGGCTCCACTGTCCACAAAGGTGTAATAGGTGGATCCTCCCAAGAGGGTGATGACCGTCGGAGTGGAGACGGACTGGCCGTAGGCATGGAACCCGGCGCCGGTCGAGATTTCGATCTTCGACCGGCCGGTGTTGTTGTTCCAGGTTGATCCGGAGGTCGCGGACTTACCAAAGTAGAGGGCCTTTGGCTGATTGGCATCGTGGGAGGCGGCCAGTGTCATGAAATCGATGCTGTCGCCCGCTGTCACCGTGGCGGCCGGGTTCAAGGTGAAGTTGACCGGGTTGGAGGTAAAGCTGCAATGACCGTTGGCCGCGCAGGTGAATGCACTGTTGATCACCCCCTCAGACGATCCCGTTATGGACCAGGTGTTCGAATTGATAGCCTGTGCCGTAATGACTTCATTTAACGCGTAGGTATCAGAGGTGACCACATTCGTAATAGTATGGGCGTTGGACCCCATCATCTGCTTGGGCGCGGTCGCTGTTGACGTGTAAATATTGGCGGAGTAATCGAGCGTCAAGGTTGATCCGGAAAGCTGGTAATCGCCATAGACCTGGGCCGTACCCGTGGACCCGTTCAGATTGTAAGCCACGATGGCCGAACCGGCGGTGTTCAGGTCTGCCGTGTAGATGCCCGGGCTGGGGTTCACCCAGGTATTTTTCAAGATGATGTTGGGTCCGGTCCCCGCGCCGGCATCCGCCTCTAATGTACTATCGGCCGCTGGGACACCGGCACTGGTGTACCCAATGTAGCTGCCGGCAAAAACGGTGCCGTATGCGCCTCCCCACATCTGTACCCCACCCTGGCCGCCCGCGTTGGAATAGATCGCGCTATTTACAAAAGTATTATTCCCGGCACCGGCATTAATCCCCATCCCACCCGCCGCATTGGAAAAAATATTATTCGAAGCGAATAGATTAGAGGAGCCTCCGTAAAAATAGATGCCATTACTATTGTTTGAATAGATCGCATTGGACACCAAGGTGCAGCTCGTTCCGGCCCAGAACCCTTGCTGGCCATTGGAATATGCATTATTCCCGATCACCGTCTCCAAAGTGCCCAAAACGATCCCAGCCGCGGTGTTGAAATAAGCGTTATTGGACGATATCAGGCTATTGTTAGCGCCGGCCCAGAGTCCGTTACCACCATTAGCGATACTATTGTTTCCGATCAGTTGGACGACAGCGTCAAAAGCGTTAAAACCATCCTGATTATTTGAGTAAATATTGTTGCCGATAAAGGTGCTGACGGGAGTATAGGTGCGATAGTTTACGATCCCGTAGTAACCGTTGTGGACGGTCGAACTGGAAATGGAACCCCTAATGGGGTCGCTGCCATCACCTATCATCAGTCCCCATTGATTTTGCGATGCGGCGGAACCCAGATAGGCGAATTCACCGTAATTCAGGTTGAAACTGGTCGCATTCTGGGTGAGGGTCTGAAGATAGGCGCTGTTGCCTCCGGAGGTGACTACGGTGCCGGAGGATCGAACGAGGACGTTGCGCGTGAGATCGGCCACCCGCACCGGCCCGGGGGATCCAATCGTGTGGGTATACGCCGGCGCCGTAATGTTAAAGCTGCCTCCCGAAGGCGTGGAAGTAATTTTTACAGGGTCGGAATCGATGAGGACGGTGTCGCCGACCTGCCAACCGGTCGCGTCCGTGACAGTAATGTTGCTCGTCCCGGGATTGATGGTGCTGGGACTGGTGGCGTTACTGGCCGGCGTTTTGGTGGACCCATAAACCAGGAAGTTGCCCCCATTGGCGACGATCAACCCGTACTGCCCGGCATAGGTGCCGCTCGCCAGAATGATCGTTGACGTGATGCCGGACGGGATGGGACTCGCCGCCGTTCCCAAGTCAAACGTCCCGCCCGGGGTCACCGTGACGTTGCCGCCCGTAAACGTCAAGGAGCTGGAATTGACCCGGCTGGCCTGGAGATAGCCGCTGATCGTGGTGGTGCTCGCGGCGGCCGTGGAAATATCGATCGTGACCACCGTGTTGGACGCGATCACCACCGGGTCGCAGGAAGCGGGAACGGCGTTCTGGTCCCATGTGCTGGCGAGGCTCCAGGAGCTTGACGCAACAGACGTAAAAGTAGAGACGACACAGGAAGTGCCCGCCGTAATGTAGGTGCCGGGCGAGCTCTGGTTGTTGTATTCGGTCTGGATCCAACCAGCGGAACGGGCGATATTGGAAATACGCACTTCATCCATGAACCCATTCATTTTGGTGGCATTGTCATCCCGGCCTCCGATGTACAACGACGTGCCGGCGTCTGCAATAGTGGTTGACAGAGTACCCGTTCCATTGCTGGAACCATTCAAGTAATGCGTGACGGACGTCCCGCTCATCGTGACAGCAATATACTCCCACGCTCCTGAAGGAACAGCGCCAGCACTAATGACTAAGCCATTTCCGCTGCCGTTTCCACGGAAGAGCTGCATAGTTCCTGGAGTGCCACCACCAGTCGCTGTCATGTAAAAATCATAGGGGGCCGGTTCATTGACGTTGTTTTTGCTTACGATACTGTTGTAGTAAGTGTAATTATTGACATTGATCCAAGCTGAAATGGTGAGATCTCCGGTGATCGCGAGACTGGAAGCACTGCTCGCCGTATCATAGTCAGGGTTGGCCGCATTAAAACTTTGAGCCCCATCAATCTGGCCGACGGCTGGATTGGGCCGGGAAGACGATATTTTGGTGGCATTGTTTCCATTTGAAGTCGAATCGGCATTGGTTGTTCCAGACGTCTCTCCCATATGCCATACACCCATATAGTTGCTATTCCAGACGGCGGTGGGATTGGCCTGACTCGAGGTAACGCCGCTGTTACCGGAGAGCATGTAAATCGTCGTGTCGGCGGTGTAGGACAAGGTCCCGATCTGGACCCAGTAAGCCACGTTGCCGGTGGTGCTGCTGTAGTATTCCTGCTCAAACGGCAGAGGGTAATCGCCGGCGGGGTCGGTGGCGAAGATGATGTCGTAGCCGTTTGTGTTGGTCACAACACCGCCATAGCCGGTATTGGACAGCCAGGTATAGGTCCCCTCGATCAAAAGCGGGAAATTGTAGAGATTGGCACCCCCGGCCACCATCGAATGCTTGATCGTGATCGGCTGAACGTTCGTGTAGGCACCAACCGTCAGGAACGTGGAGTTTGATTTCTGGTTGTTGTATTCGGTCTGGATCCAGCCGGCGGAACGGGCGATTTTGGATACGCGCACCTCATCAATGATCCCATCAAACTGTCTTCCGGAACCTACCCGGTCACCGATGTAAAAATTGTAGGACGAAGAAGTGACTGATTGAGCAGCCCACGTGTTGCTTTGTAGAACTCCATTGACATAAAAATTAATGTGCGTTCCATCTTGCGTCACCGTCACATATTGCATGACGCCCGTTGTAATGATATTGGGCACGTAGTATGGCGTGTTCAAAGCACTGAAGGTAAGCCCATTCGTCGTATTCGAGTTATCGACACAGAATGCGTACCCTTGAGTGGAAGTTGACGCATTATCCACAATTCTTCCTTTCGAACCTCCACCGTAATTCGTGGGATTAATCCAAGCCGATATCGTGATAATATTTCCAGTTACATTTAAAGAGGACCCCGTCCCTGCATCAATATAACTTGAGGATCCGTTAAAGCCAGCCGCCCCATCGATCTGACCTGAAGTTGCGCTGGTCGCCGTGGGATTTCCGTTATTGGCATTCAATGTCGAATCATTCGCCGTGAGGGTGGTTCCGTTCGGCAAATGCCACACGCCCACATAATTGGTGTCCCAGACGGCTGTCGGGGTGGATTGAAAGACCGTCACCGCGGGGTTGTCATAGATCATGTAGATCGTCGTGTCGTTCGTGTAGGACAGGGTCGGGACCTTGACCCAGTAATCGATGCTTCCGGTCGTGCTGCTGTAATATTCCTGCTCGAAGGGAATCGGGTATTGGCCGGCGGGGTCGGTCGCGAAAATGATGTCGTAGCCGCTCGTGCTGGTGACGACACCGCCGGACCCTCCGATGCCCGGGTTGGCGAGGTAGGTAAAGGTCCCTTTGACCAGAAGCGGGAAATTGTTCAGGTTGGCCCCCCCCGCTACCATCGCATGGTCGATCGTGATCGGCTGGCTATAAGCGTAGCTTCCGACTGTAGTGAACGTGGACGCGGTCATCTGGTTGTTGTATTCGGTCTGAATCCAGCCGGCGGAGAGGACGTTTGTTGAATACCTGGCTTCATCCATCCCTCCGCTCATATATTCGCCGGCATCATAATTCGCACCGATATCATTGACTCCAAAACTGAAGGAGTGGCTGCTTGAAATTGTGCCATCAGGAGACCCATCAAGATAGAAGTGGAGAGTACTGCCGTCATAGGTGGCGACAATATAGTGCCAAACTCCGGTCGTCAGAGGAGTGTTGGAGGTGCCAATCGATACGTTTCCCGACACAAGGAATTCCTGGACGTTCGACGTATTGGTCCTGAGCTGTGCAGCCCCACCAGCCACTTGATTTGCGAAAACCGTCGAGAGTACTCCGCCCCCTATTTTCACCCATGCCGATTCTGTAAGCGTGCTGCCTGTCGATAAACTGCTATTCAGCTGGATATACTGACTCGAACTCGCATTAAAGTTTGCCCCACTCGCTATTTGTCCGGGTGTGGCCGTGACTCCATTCTCATTCGTTCCATTGTTTGCATGGGCAGTAGAATCATTCAATCCCAGGCCCCCCGAGGCATTTGAAAAGTGGTACACAATGGAATAATTGCTGTTCCAGACGGCGGTTGATGTGGATTGAAAGGTGGTGACGGCGTCATTGCCGGCGAGCATGTAGATGGTCGTGTCGTTAGTATGCGAAAGGGTCCCGATCTGGATCCAGTAAGCGGTGTTTCCGGTCGTGCTGCTGTAATATTCCTGCTCGAAGGGAATCGGGTATTGGCCGTAGGGGTCAGTCGAGAAAATGATGTCGTAGCCGCTGGTGCTCGTGACCACGCCGCCATTGGCCGTGTTGGCCAGGTAAGTATAGGTCCCGCGGAACAGATACGGAAAATTGTTCAAGTCCGCTCCCCCGGCCACCATCGTATGGCTGATCGTGATCGGAATACTCTTTGTGTAAGGCTCCGGCGTGATCGCAATGCCATCAGATTCGTAGAACCCCGAGCTCGCCGTCCCCAGCGTGGGTGTGGTTTTTAAGTTGTTGATCGGCCAGACATGCGAATCCCAGGACGTGAACCAGGCCGAATTGCCGTTCGGTGCGATCGAGATGTTAGAGACAATGCTGAACGTCCCCGTGATGGCCGTCCCCAGAGTGGGCGTGGTTTTCAAGGAGTTGATCGGCCAGACTTTGTTGTTTTGGCAGTCCGTCACCCAGGCGGTATTGCCGTCCGGCGTGATCGCGACGTCGCAGAATTCGCCCGTCCCCCCCGCTCCCGATCCGAGGGTTGGCGTCGTTTTCAAATTGTGGATCGGGTAAATATTCCCGTATAAGCTGGATATCCAGAGGGTGTTACCGTCCGGCGAGATCGCGATTCCCTCCATTAACCCAATCCCCCCCACGGCCGTTCCCAGCGTGGGTGTGGTGTTGAGGTTTTTAATAGGCCAGACTTGATTCCCGCTATAGTCCGTCACCCAAGCTTGCGTGCCGTCCGGCGTGATCGCAATGTCGTTGACGGAGGAAAACCCTCCCGTGACCGCCGTCCCCAGCGTTGGCGAGGTTTTCAAATTGGTGATTGGCCAGACTTTCTTATTAGATAAGTCGGTCACCCAGGCGGTATTGCCGTCCGGAGTGAGCCCAACAGAATTAGCATTGCCTATGGCTCCGGTTGTGAAGACCGATCCCAGCGTGGGCGCGGTTCTCAAGTTTATAATCGGGAAAAGGCTGGAGCCGCTAGGAAACCAGGCCGTTGTACCGTCCGGAGTAATCGCCGGGGATGCTGAAGGAGTGAATCCCGTGCCTGTGACGGCCGTCCCCAGCGTGGGTGTGGTATTCACGTTGTAGATCGGCCAGGCTTTGTTCGGACTCGTATTCACATCCGTAGCCCAGACCGTCGGCGACCCGGCGTGCGCCGTCGCCGCGAGTAGGATGGAGAAGAAAAGGAGTACGAGGGTACTATAAATGCGTGTGCGCGGGATCACGCACACTTATATAGTAGGAAGAATGACTCTTCAAGTACTTTTGTTGTAAATAATTTGATTGAGAATAGATATGATTTTTAGATGCAAACTGATAATGTCTTGAGTTGCGTTTGAGTTTTCTGTGAGGTTGGAAGGAGTGGTGCAGAACGCATCTATAACTGAGCTGATTTGTAAAAGCCGTTTAGATAACTTAACTCCTGCAACTCCTCATCTAGAAATCGCATGGAAAAAAGTGGTGCTGTCCCGTCTTCTGCATGCGCGCTTGCTTAGCAAGCGCTTAATGTCGGGACTGCACCAGCCAACAAGCCGCCTTCGGCGGCGGGTACAGAAGATGGTGCTGGGGGAAGGATTCGAACCTTCGAAGGGCATAGCCCGACAGATTTACAGTCTGTTGCTTTTGACCGCTCAGCCACCCCAGCACCGAAAAGAGGGTTGATTATAGCAACTGAGGCTACTGCCTGACTCGCGAGATCCGGAGGAAGCTGTCATCTGACGTCTCGTATTCCGTCAGAGTTTCGAGCGGGTATGCAGACGATAGTCGTTCCCCCGGCGGAGGAGCTTGTGTTGCATAGGTGATATGCTGAATGACAAGGATGTCCTGGTAGAGGTGCCGCTGCAGCCGGGAGAGTACGAGCGGCGCCTTCGCATTCGCGAAGTCGAAATCCACGGCGCCGTATTCCAGCGCCGTAAATTCCGAAGGGATCTCCGTAATAATCATAATTCGCTTGTCCGGGAACTGCCTTTCTATCATCTCGTGAGCAAAATAGACATCGCGGTTCGGAGGCAGACTGTTGATGAATCGTCCCTCCACCGCCAGCGGATGGTACAGGAGGAAAAACCCGATCGTTCCCAGAAGAATCGGAATCGAGAATTTATCGAGTATTTCTTTCGACCAGGTCGCGAGCCAGAAGAAGGGAATCACGGCGCATAGAACGGAAAAGGGCAAGAAATAGCGCGCCTGGGTGGGACGCGTATAGTAGCCTGCAAAATGCGAGAGAACAACCGTCAAAGAGAGCAGGATTGACACGGTAAATATCAGCGCAAACCGGTATTGCTCGGGCTTTTGAAATATTTTCTTCCTCACGAAAATTTCCACCGCGAGACATCCCATCACCAGGAAGGCAAGCCAATTCCAGACCGTATTGAAAGGCAGAATAAATTGAAAATTCGTCTGGCATTCCATCAATTCCTGAAGATGATGATAAAAATGGGACGGAGCAAAGAGGTGCTGGACTGTCGGATCATTGATATAGTCCGAGTTGACGAGCGGTGTCCATACCAGGGGCAGAAGCCATAGGGGCGTCATCACGATGAGAAGTCGCGCACGCGAGAAGTAGGATTTTTGCACCTGCCGCAAAAAGACAACATAACCAAGAAAGATGAAAAAGAAAACAATCGATTCATAACGGGTATACGCGAACATCAGGAGCGTGGCCCACAGGAGCGTAAATCCCTCGCTGGACGGCGCCCTTAGGAAAGAAAAGAGCAGAATCAAACAGAAGCCGAAAAACGTGCAGGAAACCAGATCAAACCCGCCAGAAGTCCCGCAGATCGAGAAGATGGGGTAGGAGATCACGGCAAATACCGCCGCGGCGCTGAGCGGCCCGTTCAAGACCTGCCGGGCGACGATGAAAGCGGTTGTCAGAAAAATGACCATAAAAAGCGCGTTCAGCCGGAACGGATTGGATGGGTTAAACCCAAGAATCGTATGGACCAGGCTGGTGAGAAAAGGGAAGAGGAACGGGCGCTGATCAATCCCGAAGCCGATAGGGTTAAAATTTCCAAAATACCTCACCCCCAACATTTCATTGGCGACGGTTCTCTCGAAGGCCATGGCGCGAGAGGTGAGGAGCAGGTTCGTTTCATCGCCGAGGGTCTTAAACGACGGATGCACGGACCCCTCGATCATGAGGGCCGCCGCGAGACAAAACAGAATTCCCCAACGGTACTGGCGGAGAAATCCCGTGATGGAAAATTGGCGGAACTGGAGATACCTCGCGAGGGCGAAAAGCCATGAGAAAAAGAGCGTAAACACCGCATAATAGGCGCCATGAAGCAGGAGCGGGGACACCTCATGGGGGTGAAGTCCCGTGTACCCCCACAACCCCAGGCTGGCGACTATTAAGAGAAAGATAAGTCCTTTTTGGATCCGCTGCGCCGACATCAATTCACCTTCACTCTGGAAATCCGCATGAAACTGTCATCGGCGGTTTCGTACTCGCTCAGCGTTTCGAGCGGAACTCTCGGATCGAGGACATCTTTTGGGTCCGCCTCATGTGTCGCATAGGCTATCCTCTGCACGACGATGATGTCCTGATACAGGTGCTGGCTCAATCCGGAGAAGAATCGCGAGAGATTCGCATTCGCCGTGGCAAAGTCCGCCGCGCCATACCCAAGGGCCGTGAATTCTTCGGGCGTATCCCCTATCACCACGATCTTTCTTTCAGGATATCTTCGTTTGATGTCATCCTGGACAAAACGGGTCTCCCGGCCCGCCGGCACTTCATTTACAAAGCGTCCCTCAACGGCAACGGGATGGTACAGGCAAAACAGTGCGATAGCCCCTAAAAGAAACGGGGTTGACAGTTTCGCAACCCTTTCCGGGGTTAATGTCATGAGCCAGAAAAAGGGAATCGCCGCCAATGCAACGGAGAACGGAATAAAATAACGCGTCGAGGCGGCCACCCAATAATAGCCACCGCCAAAAGTAAGAATGAGGCACAGTTGTACCAGCAGAGACACGGTCAAGATCAGCGCGAAGCGACGCTGTTCCGGCTTCTGGAAGATCCGTTTCTGAATCACGATCCCTGTAAAAAGAAAACCCAGAAGAATATAGGAGAAGAGATTCAGCAGGGGATTAAACGGGATATTGAAATGGAAATTGACCTGGCCCTTGAGGAAATCGAGGAGGTTCTGCCGAAAGTGAGCGAACGAAAACCACATCTCCGGGTTGACATCGAATCGGGGGCTAATCAGGCGCTCGAAGATGCGCAAAGACAGCCACAGCGGCGTCATCGCGATCAGGACTCGATTGTTCTGCAGAAAAGAACGTTTCACATAGCCGAAGACCATAAGATATCCCAGGAACATGAAGAAGAAAACGAGGTTTTCGAATCGGAGGTTAACGAGGACAAGGAGGGTCATCCAAAGAATGGAGAACTTCTCACTGGATGAATTTCTCATAAATAAAAACATGAGCACAAAAGAAAGCCCCAGGAAAAAGCAGGACGCTAAATCCATTCCACCCGATGCCGTGCGGATTGAAAATTCCGGAATCGACATCACGAGGATCACCGCCGCCGCGCTCAAGGGCCCGTCAAAGTATTGTCGAGCGCAAATATAAACAGCCGATAAAAACAGGAAGGCGATGAGCGCATTCACCAGAAACCCGTTGGCCGGGCTAAAGCCGCGGAGGGTATGCAGAAGATTTGTAAGAAATGGAAAGAAAAACGGGCGATGATCAATCTCCGGCATGCCGGGATAGTAATCCCCGTAAAAATTTGCCCCCTTCAAATCGATGACGCTTGCTTTTCGGAAGACCATGGAATGAGATGTCGCCAATAATTCGACTTCATCCGGCACGGTCTTGAAGGACGGCTTCACGGAAATGCAAATCATCAGGACCGCCAGGAAACAGAATAGGAGTCCGGTGGAATACCGGCGCAGAAAGGCCATGGCGGAAAATCCTTCGGCCTCGAGAACTTCCGTCATGCTGTAGGTCCAGGTCAGAAAGAGGGCCAGCATGGCATAGTAGGCCCCATACATGACAACGAGAGACATTTCGCCAAAAGACCGGACACCTGCATACGTCCAAAGCGCAAGACTGGCGATGACGAAAAGAAAAACAAGACTGTTCTGAACGCGTTGAGTGTTCATCCAGCCACCTTCCCGCAACCTGCCCGAATCAACCCAGTTTCACCCTGGAAATCCGGATGAAGTCACCCGGATCGGTTTCATACTCAGTAAGCGTTTCCAGCCGATAAGAGGGGCTCAGGACATTCTTCGGCGTCGGCACTCCCCCCCCCGCATACGCGATCCTCTGGATTACGATGATCTCGTTGTACATATGGCGTTGCAGCCCCGCCAGAAAATTCGGGATGTTATCGTTCGCGGTCTTAAAATCGATCGCCCCGTACTGTAAAGCTGTGAATTGCGAAGGAATCTCTGCCACCACGAGGATTTTCTGATCAGGAAATAAATTCTGCACGATTCCCAATTCAAAAGACGTTTCCCGATAAGGGTACGACGAATTAACAAAGCGGCCCTCGACCGCAATAGGGTGGTAGAGAAGAAACAGGCCGATGGAACCCAGGAGAAACGGTTTCGAGATTTTAGCCAGACTTTCTTCAGCCAGCGTGACCAGCCAGAGGATGGGAATCAAAGCACACTCAATGGAAACCGGGAGAAACAGCCGGACGCCCGCGGGATGAAGAGACATTCCTCCATAAAAGGAAAGAGGCACCACCACGGAGGCGAGAGCGCAGGCGGATAGAATAAACATAAAGCGACTCTGATAGGTGGTCTCAGCAATGCGCTTTCGCACGACACATCGCAGCACAAGATAGACCAGCAGGACCCCGGCGATGAGACTCAGGATATTGTCATAAGGAAAGGCGAAATCAGGTTTGGCCAGGCCTTTGATGAAGTCCAGAGAATTGTGTTCGAAATGACGCAGGGCGAACATGTCTTTTTCCATAGGATCTTCCACCAACTGAAAATTGACGAGCGGCCCCCATACCGAAAGCAGGAACCAGAGGGGGGTCATGGCGAGCACGAGACGATTTTCCTTCCAATAGCTGCCGGCGATCCGCCCCATGACGATCAGAAACCCCAGCACGATAAAGAAATACATGAGTGACTCATGCCGCGTCTGAGACAGCATCATGAGGGTCATCCACAGTAAGGCGAACTTTTCCGTCGTAGGACCGCGAAGGAAAGAATACAGGATCACCAGAGAAAGGCCCAGATAAGTGCTCGACAGCAAATCAAAGCCGCCCGAGGTCGCGCAGATTGAGAAAACCGGATAGGACATCACCAAAACCACCGCCGCGAGGCTGAGAGGCCCGTTCAAGAATTGTCGAGTGCCGATAAAGACCGTCGACAAGAAGATGAACGTGAGGAGACCGTTCAGAAGGAAAGCGTTCGTCGGGCCAAAGCCGCGAAGTACGTGCAGCACACTTTCAAGGAACGGGAATAGAAAAGGTCTTTTATCAATCGTGTTGGTCGCCGCGATGGGATTAAATTCCCCATAATATCGTACGGCCATGACTTCACTGGCAACCGTGCGTTCAAAGGTCATGGCTCGAGAAGTCACCAGAAGATTGGTTTCGTCGCTTAAGGTCTTGAAAGAGGGCTTTACGGAGACTTCGATCATGAGGGTGGCGAGCAGGCAAAATAAAACTCCTCCGCCGTATTGGCGCAGGAAACCCACTGGAGAAAATTGGATACTTTGCAGATATTTCAGGACGGTATAAAGCCAGACCAGAAAGAGCGTGAGGATCGCATAATAGGCGCCATTGAGCAGGAAAGGCTTTATCTCATGCGGATGAAGGCCCGTATAAATCCACAACGCGAAACCAGCGACGGCCAGCAGGCCGACCAATCCATTTTCAATCCATTTGAAAATCATTAAGACATCCTTCCTGGTTTCCACAGTTGATACGGATAGCATTCTTAAGTGAATTTTACAATCCTATTGAATTATCGACAAAATTCATATAGGCTCAAGCCCTGTCAACACCCGATTCAGGAGTTGATCCTATGTTCCGCTTCAAGCGCGCTGAGTTCATCGACTGGGCGATCCCTTTAGTGATCGCAGCCTTCCCGCTCCTCTGGCTGGCGCCGATTCATCGTCAATTTAACCATACCTACTCCGATTGGAAGAACAATCTGTGGATGATCGGCTACTTTGGAGAATACTTCCGCCGACACCTCTCTTTCCCCATGACGTTCAATACCGATCCGTGGGTCGGCATGCCCAATCCATTGTTCTATGGCCCTCTGTTTTTCCCTCTGGCAGGCCTCGTGAGCGCCCTTATTGGACCGGCGCTGGCTTTGCGGATAATCCTGTTCGGCCTGCTATGGCTGCAGACGACCCAGATTTCTCGAATGATAAAGGCGATTTATCCAGACTCTTATGCCGCCTGGGCAATTGCGGCCGTCGTCGCCTTCGCGATATATCCTCTGACCAATATCTATAGCCGGTCTGCGATACCGGAATTCGCCGCCGTTTCACTGCTGACTTCCGCCTGTTCGCTTTGGATCCGTGCATCGATTGTCGGACCTCAACCAAAGAATTGGAACGACGCTTCCTGGGCTTGTCTTCTGCTGGCACTTTCCGCCGGCACCCACTCGCTTACTGCCCTGATCGGTGGAATCCTGTTCGGGATTCTCGTCCTTTCGGGAATCATCCGGGCCGCGGACAGCGGACGAAGGGCCGCGTTTATGGCTCGCTACACGATTCTTTACCTGGCGGTTTTGTCTCCTTGGATTTATGTGGTGATGAAGTTTTCTTCGCGACTCAACGTCGCGCGCGCCTCTTTTCAAGGAATGATCGACTTTGGCGATTCCATCGATTTATGGTGGGTCCGGTTGCTTCCTATCCCTTTTGACATCCGACCCTTGTGGGTTGAAATCTTATCGAAGGTGCCGACTCCCTATCTGGACGCGCAAATTAACTTCGGCCTTCTCGTGATCGCCGCGTTTCTCGCCATTCAGCTCAGACACCGCTGGCGCGTTTGTCGTCAGGAAAACGGATTCACATTGACAGCCGCCGTAATGTGTTTCACCGCCATATTAGGAATGTACTATCTATCCGTTTCGCCCCAGATATGGCAGTTTCTTCCGCACTCCCTGTGCATCATTCAATTTGCCTATCGTCTGATCAGCTATATCGATTTGCTGCTCTTAATTCTGATTATTCTGCTCCTGTCTCTCCTGAAACGATTTCGACTCGAGTTTGAAAACAAGTTTAAGCTTTGTCTCATGGCGGCGGTCATTTTAATGGCGCAGGCTGTCCTGGTAAAGTTCAATCACGCGGCCTTTACTCAGGAAAAAAGGATCTTGACCGGTACAGGCCCTTTCGATGACCGGTCGATACTGGTCCATTTGCCTCCCACGTTTTATAGCCCTCTGGACTACGTGATCCAAGACGGATACGCTGGGAATGCACCTGCACTGCCGCGGCTGAATTTCTTGGCGGCCGCGGGTCCGCGTTTCGGTCAGGTGCCAACCGTCTCCCTGAATGGAGCTAGAAGTTTTGAGACCAATATCCAGGCTTTTCCCTGGAACAAACTTGTGATTAATGGGAGTCTTTTGCCGCAGACCGAGACCTATCTGTCGACAGGAAATACCCTGGCTTTTGGAGATTTCGGGAGGGGCCCGGCGAACCAGGTGGCTTACGCCTTTGTGCCAGACCGGGCTTATGTGATCTGCCGATATGTGTCAGCCGCCGCGCTGATCAGCTGGATCGGATTTCTAATCGGCACCGCCTGCTGGCGACGCCGTTCAAGATTACTGCGATAGAAGAAGCCGAGGATGGGACTCGAACCCACAACCCCTTGAATGATGGGCAGCCAGCCGACGAGAGGACTTGAACCTCCAACCACCTGTTTACAAAACAGGTGCTCTACCAATTGAGCTACGTCGGCTGGCTGCCCACAAACAGGTGCTCCCCCGCATCCTATGCTTCGCTCGAAGCGGGGCCATCGGTCCAGTGACGCATCGGGCCGATGGTACCAGTTGAGCTACCTCGGCAAAACGCGTAGAGAAAGATCGCGGCGGCGGCACTGACGTTGAGAGACCCTACCTGACCACCCCCGGGAATCTTCAGTAGTTTATCACACCTGTCCCGCACCAGGCGCCGCAGTCCCTTGCCTTCGCTGCCGAAAACAAGAACTGTGCGCTTGTGAGGCTGGTGATCACCCAGAGAGCTTCCGTCCATATCCGCCCCGATGACTTCAAACCCGGCCTCTTTTAACTCGTTAATGGATTCGGCCAGGTTTCCGACCCGAATGAGAGGAATATGTTCGATCGCACCGGAGGATACGCGCGCGGCGGTTTCTCCCACCGGGGCGCTCCGCCATCTGGGAACGATGGCGGCGGAAACTCCGAAAAACCCCGCACTCCGAAGAATCGCGCCGATATTGTGCGGATCCTGGATCTCATCCAGGACGACAAGAAGAGACGAAACATCCCCCTTCGACCTTTTAAGAAATTCGTCCAGCTCGAGGTACGCGGCGGCACTGGCCTGGGCCAGGATGCCCTGGTGATGAGCCCGAATCTTGTTATCGAGAAGATGACGTGGGACAAATTCGACCGGCGCGCCGCGCTCGCGTGCGAGGCGAAGGATTTCTTCGGTGCCGTGTGTTCCCTGCGCAATCCACAACTTATGAACCGACCGTTTGCCCGCCTGAAGAAGTTCAAGGACGGGACGGCGACCGTAGACCAGGTCGTTCATGCTTTAGGGAGAAGACGCGGCCCCTGCGGTGTATCTTCGACCACGTAACCGGAAGCCGAAATTTGGGCGCGAAGTCGATCGGCTTCCTTCCAGTCCTTGCGCAGGCGAGCCTCTTCGCGCAGACGGGCCGATTCCGTCACCTCAGAGGGAATAAACAGCCCCTGCATCATTGAAAAAAGGTCTAAACCCAGCGTTTCCGCACACAAACGAATCTGATTCAAGATGTGGCGCACAGACCCGCGTGAAACGGAGTTGGTCATGAACTGCTTTTCCAGAAGTTTGGTCAGTTGGTGCAGAGCTCCGATGGCTTCTGGCGTATTGAAGTCCTCCCTTAGCGCCTCGTCGAATTCGTTGACCAGAGCTTGGGCGGCGCGCGAGATTTCCGGCAACGGCCTGTCTGATTCGTCCACGCCGAACTCCTGCTTCTGTAATACGCGGTTGGCCCGGGCAATCGCATCGCGGAGACCGGAGAGCGCCTGCCGGCTTTGATCAAGAATTTCAGAAGAAAAATCAAGCGGCGCGCGATAATGGACGGTGAGGAGCATATACCGCACAACGGAAGGATGATACTTCGCGAAGATTTCGCTTAACGTAAAAAAATTGCCAAGAGATTTGGACATCTTTTCGCGGTTGAGCGTGACAAATCCATTGTGCATCCAGACATTCGCAAAGGGGGTTTTTGTGGCGGCTTCAGACTGTGCGATTTCGTTTTCGTGGTGCGGGAAAATGAGATCCAACCCGCCGCCATGTATATCGAAATGAACCCCCAAGTGCTTCATGGACATGACGGAACACTCGATATGCCACCCTGGCCGGC
>Ga0364873_10335_pt2 | contig 25241 bp, 27 predicted proteins | sample ExccelAu500001D3_2_FD_206928 | JGI IMG/M metagenome (GOLD analysis project Ga0364873, IMG submission 206928) | Enriched cells from Trout Bog Lake Hypolimnion, Wisconsin, USA - BchlTB.Aug07.5000.01.D3 | ecosystem: Environmental > Aquatic > Freshwater > Lake > Hypolimnion/Profundal zone | place... | reverse complement strand
TTTGGGGATGCAAATTGCGACCATTGAGTTTGCACGTCATGTCTGTAACCTTAAGCGAGCTAATAGCACAGAATTTGATCCCACGACCCCTCACCCTGTTATTTCACTACTCGAAGAACAAAAAGAAGTCTCTCATAAAGGTGGATCCATGCGCCTAGGGACATGGCCAACTCTTCTCAAAGAAGGTTCGCTAGCTTATCGTATTTATGGACGCAGTGAGATTGCAGAACGTCATCGTCATCGCTTTGAATTTAATAATACGTACCGAGCAGAACTCGAAGCTGGAGGATTATTAATTGGAGGTACCTCGCTTGATGGGCAACTTGTAGAAATGATTGAAATTCCTGATCATCCCTGGTTTATTGCTGTGCAATTTCATCCTGAATTTCAAAGCAAACCGAATGCTCCTCACCCTCTTTTTCAAGCTTTTGTCGCGGCGTGTATGCGATAGCTAAGTCATTATTTTCATGTCTGAACTCACGCACCTCACTTCGCAAGCCTCTTCTGAAGGATCCCTAGAGCCATCTACTGATTCTACTTCCTCTTATAACATCCATCAATGGTCCGAAGGATATGCCAAGATTAATGAACGAGGGCATGTTGCCATTCTTCCAACTAGGGAAAATGACAAAGCCATTGACTTAATGGAGCTTGTTGAGGAGGGGAAGAAGAGAGGACTGCGCGCGCCTCTCTTAATTCGTTTTCAAGATCTCTTACGCGATCGTGTCCGTCGACTCAATGAATCCTTTGAGAGTTCGATTCAAGAAGCTGGTTACAAGAACGTCTATCGGGGTGTTTTCCCAATCAAGGTCAACCAACTCCATGAAGTCGTCGAGGAAATCGTCGATGCTGGAAAACAATATCACTTTGGTCTTGAGGCAGGCAGTAAACCAGAAATGATGGCCGCCCTCTCTGTCCATGATGATCCAGAGAGCCTCATTATTGGAAATGGCTATAAAGATTTTGAACTCATTCGTGCAGCCTTGCTGGGGGTTAAGCTTGGGAAGAAAGTGATTTTAGTTGTTGAGAAATTAGAAGAGCTACATCAAATCCTAGCCATTGGAAAAACCATGGGCGTCACGCCCCTTATTGGAGCACGTGTCCGCCTGCTTTCCAAAGGCGCTGGTAAATGGGCCACAAGCGGTGGAGAGAATGCAAAGTTTGGTCTTGACACAGCAGAGCTCGTAGAAATGAGTGACATTCTTAACGCAGTCGGTATTCCAGAAGCTCTCAAGATGCTGCACTACCATGTAGGCTCTCAAGTTCCAGATATTAGCACCATCAACCGCGCTACGTGCGAGGCGACACGTTTTTATGCCAAGCTTTTCCAAATGGGACACCCTCTAGAATACCTTGATGTCGGCGGTGGACTGGCTATTGACTATGATGGCTCACGAACGTCTTTTGATAGTTCGGCCAATTACTCGGTGCATGAATATACACGAGCCCTTGTTTATAACATCATCGAGGTTTGTGATGCTGAAAAAGTCCCTCATCCTATTTTGGTCAGTGAAAGTGGACGTTATATTGCAGCACCTCATTCGGTACTTATTGTCGAGGCATTTGGCGCCATTGAAAAAGATCATGCCTCTGCCACATTAAGTGCAGCTCCCTCAGATCATAAGATTGTGAGTGAAATGCTGGAAGTTCGTAACACCTTAAGTAAAAAACGACGCCAAGAACATCTTCATGAAGCCCAACAGATCCGTGATCAAGGACAGTCGATGTTTGAACTAGGCTTACTCGATCTACGCTCTAAGGCCAAAATCGACGCGCTCTACTGGGAGATTGCCACGCAAGTCGTCGAGCTCTATCGAGGGGTCACCTATATTCCCGAAGAGGTTAAAGAACTTGAAATCTCGCTGGCCGATCAGTTGATTTGTAATTTTTCCGTCTTTCAATCACTCATTGATCATTGGGCCTTAGGACAGCTTTTCCCGATTATGCCCATTCACCGGCTGAATGAAACAGCGACCTGTTCAGCAACACTCGTCGACATCACCTGTGATTCGGATGGAAAGATTGCTAAGTTTATCGACTTTCAGGATGTGCGACCCACATTGCCACTCCATGCACTTAAAACGAATGAACCCTACTATTTGGGATTTTTTCTCACGGGAGCCTATCAAGATATCATGGGTGATTTGCATAATTTGTTTGGTCGTGTCCATGAAATGCATGTCTTCCTCGATGAAGATGAAGACGATGGCTACTACATTGAGGAAGTGATTCCAGGCACGAGCGTTGGCAGCGTCCTCACCCACACGCAATGGGATACCAAAGCCATGGTCCGTCGTATTAAAACACAGCTCGATACTGCTATTAAAAGCGATCAACTCAAACCCAATGAGGGTATGCGTCTTTTAAGCGAGTACGAACGGACATTAGCCTCCTACACTTATCTTAATTTTTCATAAGCATGCGACATTCTCCCATCGAAGAAGAACATCTCGCCGCAGGCGCCCGAATGGTCGACTTTGCAGGATGGTCCATGCCGGTACAGTACACAAGCATTCGCGAGGAACATGAAGCGGTCAGAACTGCTGCTGGGATTTTTGACATTTCACACATGGGAGAACTCCTCATCTTAGGATCAGGAGGGGAAGCCTGGTTAGAGAAAATGCTCACCAATCGCGTCGGTAAGCTCAAAAGAGGATTTGGCCAATACACCTTCATGCTCAATGATGAAGGAGGCGTGATTGATGATCTCATTCTCTATCGTTATCCCTATTCATTGAATGCCCTGAATCATGAAGCTCGACCCTTGAAGCAGCCTGAATACTCTCCCGAGGGAAACAATTTCACGGAGTCATTTCTAAGCGACGTAAAGCAATATGTTGCCCCCAACCCACAGGACGCATTTTTCTTAGTCATCAATGCCGCACGCTGTGAAGAGGACCTATCATGGCTCATGAAGCATCATCCGCATGATGAAAGTGTTCATCTCGAAAACCGAAGTGATACGACTGCAGCCGTGGCCCTTCAAGGACCTAAATCCGAAGATATCTTACGAAAGACATTTGGAGATATCGCGCTTCCCAGACGCTATGAAATGATTGCACAAAACGTAGGTCCAGAAAATATAGAACTCTTCATAGCGCGCACTGGTTATACGGGTGAAGATGGATTTGAAATTTTTATTGAAAACAAAAAAGCCTCTTCTCTCTGGAAATCATTAGTAGCCTCCGGAGCAAGACCATGCGGACTAGGAGCACGAGATACTCTACGCCTTGAAATGGGCTACCCCCTTAATGGCTCGGACCTCATGATCACGCGGACACCACTAGAAGCAGGCCTCGGGAAATTTATCGCACTCAAAGACCCACTCAAAAATGATTTCCTTGGACGCAAGGCTCTTGAACAAGTGCTCTCAACCGGTCTTACCTCTCGACTCACACCCCTATGCCTCTGCGAAGATGGCCCACCGCTACGTTCGCATTATTTGGTTTTTTCTAAGGAAGAGATGCTTGGAGAAATCACCAGTGGTGCCTATTCTCCAAGCCTAGGCAAGAGTATTGCCATGGCATACCTTCCCCTGGCATGGAGCGAAGTGGGCAAATACGTGGAAATCGAAATCCGTGGAAAACGCTATCAAGCCGAGGTAACAACCTTACCATTTTATAAACATTCCTGTGTCTGAGCAGAGCTAACATGAGACTACTTGTGCCACTCTCTGCTCGTGATGAAGAACAAGGGAAAAAAGACAAGGTACTCCTGCCTGCAGAATTGGCAGTATACAAAGAAGTACTCAAAGATGTGAACACGGGAACCATACTCTCACTTCTTATGAGCAGTAGCGTTTCCAATAAAGTCTGTTTTTCTTCCTCCCTGCGTTGAGTCAGAAGATTGATACACTCCTCACACATGAACATTGGTATAGCACAGATTAATACAACTGTTGGTGATCTCACCGGTAATGCGACCTTGATAAGAGACGCCTATTGTAAGCTTGTGACGCAGGGTGCCGATCTGGTGATCACGCCAGAACTCGCTCTAAGCGGCTACCCTCCTCGAGATCTCCTCTTCCAAGGAGACTTTGTTGCAGAGAATCTCAACCATCTCGATGTATTGGAACAAAGCCTAGGAGAGGTTCCTCTCTTAGTTGGTTTTGTCGATATCAATATGCAGAAGGGAAAGCCGTTTTATAATGCCGCAGCACTTTTATTAAAAGGAGCCCCACGTATCATTGCCCATAAGCGACTTTTACCCAACTATGATGTATTTGAGGAGGCTCGCTATTTTGAACCAGGCAGTGCCTCCACATCCTTCTTGTATAAGGGTGTACGGTGGGGCATTACAATTTGTGAAGATCTCTGGACCTATCCCTTCCTGACACGCGAACTCTACCATGTCAATCCAGCCGAGGAGCTCCTAGCTCAAGGAGCAGAGATTCTTCTTAATCTGAGTGCCTCTCCCTTTGAGATAGGAAAAGGAGCACAACGCCTTGCCATGCTTAAGGCACAAACACAGCGGTGGCATCTACCCATTGTTTATTGCAATAGCATTGGTGGAAACGATCAGCTAATTTTTGATGGAGCCTCGATGATCCTTGATGCGCACGGGGCCTTAGTGGGGAGCTGTGCGAGCTTTCACGAAGAGCTCGCGGTAATAGGACTTCCCCTCTCTCAAGGTATGCATCAGGATCAATACCCTCCTCACGCAATCCTGCAACCGGCAAGAGTAGAGGATCCGATGCACGATCTCCATGACGCCCTGGTTCTTGGCCTGCGCGACTATGTTCACAAATGTGGATTCAAACACGCCTTGCTCGGACTCAGTGGTGGGATTGATTCTGCGCTTGTCGCCACATTAGCCGTTGCGGCATTGGGCAGAGAACATGTCACCGGGGTACTCCTGCCTGGGCCCTACTCCTCAGAGGGAAGCATCACCGACGCGCTTGCCTTGGCCAAGAATCTTGGCATACCCACACGTACCTTTCCTATGAGCCCCCTCTACCAAGAAGCACAGCATACTCTGCACATATCGTTATCGGGTCATGCCGTCACGACCACCCAAGAGAACCTCCAGGCACGCCTGCGCGGGATCATCCTCATGGCACTGTCTAATGAATATGGAAGCCTCGTTCTCACCACCGGCAATAAGAGTGAGCTTGCGATGGGCTATTGTACCCTCTATGGCGATATGTGTGGTGGGTTAGCAGTCCTTGCTGATGTATTGAAAACGCGTTGTTATCAACTCGCCCACTGGATCAATCGCACTCAAGAAATCATCCCATGGCCTTCCCTTCATAAACCCCCAAGTGCCGAGCTGCGCCCCAACCAACAGGATCAAGACTCCCTCCCCCCCTACGACACCCTCGACACCATCTTAAGCCTCCTTGTCGAAGAAGAGTATTCTCTCACCGAGATTCTTGACCGCGGCTTTCCAGAGAAAATCGTCCGCTTCATCGCGCACACCCTCTCTCAAAACGAATACAAACGCCAGCAATCCGCCCCCGTCTTAAAAGTCACGCGTCACGCATTCGGCCTCGGACGTCATTTTCCTATTGTACAAAAATATCGTGAAGGATAGATTTTGGGCTTTATGAGTAATCAATCACAGGAGTATACTAGTTTAAGTAGTTTAAGTAGAACTGATAGAACTGATAGTTTCAGTTGCCAGAATAACACTACAACTACTAAAACTCTAAATAACAATCAGGGTTCGGAAGAACCAAAAAAATCTTCCTGGTTATGTGGTTTAAGTGTATTCTTAGGTCCTTTTAAATTTTTATGGAGTTTTTCTCTAAGAAAAAGAAAACAAGAAAGTGATACTTCAGAACCACTAAAAAGCAATGCTTCAGCAAAGTTTATTCTGCGTGAGTTTATAATTAAACGTGGTAATACTAAGCAATAAAATCAGCCACAAAAACTGCCAAATCGCTTAATTTTTCTCCCTTCTACTTCTTAATAACCTCTATCTTCCTTCGAAAGATCAACGCAGCACTGTTGAGACAGTAACGTAGGCCTGTGGGAGGTGGTCCATCAGAAAAAACATGGCCAAGATGCCCTCCGCAGCGGGCACAGAGGATTTCATCACGAATCATGCCATGGGTAGTATCACGTTGTTTGAGGATATTTTCTTGGGCATAGGGCGCAAAAAAACTAGGCCAACCGGTTCCAGAATGAAATTTCGCGCCTGAAGAAAAGAGAGGAAGGCTACATCCTGCACAGACATAGATCCCTTCCTGATGATTGTCTAAAAGGTTGCCACAATAAGCGGGCTCTGTCCCCTTGGCGCGCAAGACCTGATAGACGTTTGAGGGAAGTTCTTTTGCCCAAGCCTCATCACTTTTTATAAGACGAGGCAGCATGACCACCGGTCCGGGCAGCCCCTCTGGGCCGACAAGCCGAAGAGGGATCATAGGAGGCGAAGAAGCAAGAGGCATAGAATGGTTAGAATGATTAGAAAGGAAACACAAAAGAAAAGCAAAAAAGAGCATTGGCGTGATAAGAATATTTTTTTAGGATCACAAGGACGTTCTCATTTTTTGCGACCTTTCTACAATCATGAATTTCTTGCTTCCCCTTTTTTGTATTGCCCTTGGAGGATATCTGATCGGTTCTTTTCCCACAGGTTATTTGGCTGGTTGCTGCTGTGGGATCGATGTGCGTCTTCATGGGAGTGGCAATGTAGGCGCCACCAATGTCCTGCGCCTCTTAGGCAAAAAATGGGGCTATAGCGTTTTTTTAATTGATTTTTTAAAAGGCTGGCTGCCGGTTTTTCTTGCTTTGCTCTGGAGTGATACCGTGCACATGACGCCACCTTCAGCCCCCGGAGCGATTGCGGCGCTCGCCTCGCTCCTTGGGCATAGTTTCTACGCGCTATGTTTCCATCGCCTCGATCGTTGCCTCGATCATGCTTCCCTTGAGCGTCCTTCTTTTTTATTTCTTAAGTCATGGCTCTCACCCCTTGCCTCACGCACTCACTCCAGATTGGCTTTCCATTCTTGTCTCCTTAATGATGTGTACGCTCGTACTCTGGCGTCACCGTGAAAACATCAAGCGCCTCCTGGCCCGCACAGAGCCACGTTTTGTACGTAAGCCGTGACAGGCCATCATCACATGCCAAAACCCTCTCCTTCAATCAGTATTATTGGCGCCGGCAGCTGGGGAAGCGCTCTGGCACTCATGTTCGCACGCACAGGAAAACACCTCACGCTCTGGGGGCATGACTCTAGCTACTTAGAAGAGATCAAAGGATCACGGATCAATACGCGTTACCTACCAGGGATTGAATTTCCAGAAAATATTGAGCTAACCTCCAATCTTGCCAAGGCGGCAGAGGCCGAGGTTCTCTTTTTTGTGGTTCCTTCGAAATTTTTTCGTTCTCTGGCAAGCATGTTGGCCGTGCATATCCCCTCGCCTACGCAACGCGTTATTGTGAGCTGCACCAAGGGACTTGAGCATGCCAGTGGAAAACTCATGAGTGAGATTTTAAGAGAATTTCTTCCAACTGCTTCGCTTGCCGTTTTATCAGGACCAAATCTTGCCGGTGATATTGCCCGCGGCCTCCCTGCTGCTGGTGTACTCGGGGCAAAGGATGCATCGACAATAGCATTGTTACAGTCTCTTTTTCTCACAACACATTACCGTCTTTACACCAGCAGTGATGTGGCTGGTATTGAACTAGGAGGGGCTTTAAAAAATATTTTTGCCATTGCTACCGGCGTTTCTGATGGTCTTGGGATGGGTGAAAATGCACGTGCTGGTCTTGTGACCCGTGCGTTAGCCGAAATGATACGACTCGGTATGGCTATGGGTGGGCGTCCACAAACCTTTGGTGGCTTGAGTGGTATTGGTGATCTTATGGCCACGTGTTTTAGCGCACAAAGCCGCAATCATCAATTCGGTTATCAACTCGCTCAAGGTCAATCTCCAGAACATATAGAGCACTCGATGACGATGATTGCCGAAGGGCTCTTTACTGCACGTAGTGCGCAGGAGTGTGCTCAGAAGCTGGGTGTTGAGACACCGATCATTGATGCCGTTGTGGCCGTGCTCACTCAAGGCAAGTCACCTCAAGAGGCGATGAAGGAACTGATGGGAAGACGTTTGAGAGCTGAAGAAGATCTCTTTGTTACAGAAGATTAAAAAAACCAAGATCCTCGCCTCCTCTGCCTCTATGAATCGGATCATTGTCAATGTGATAGGTCACTTTTCATCTTCTTGCAACGAGCAATAGGCTCTCACGAGCGTGAGATCATGTGCATAAGTGACCTTGATATTGGGCTCGTGATGTTCAATTAACTGCGTTTTGATCCCCTGGCAGAGCAAGGCAGCAACCTCATCTGTGGGCACGTGTTGCAAGCCACAGCGACGATTTAAAAGATGCTCTAAATAAAGAGCACGAAATACCTGGGGTGTTTCCATCGACCAAAGGCCTGTGCGATCGACTGTTTCTGCTGCCTTTTCATTGTCGTCACTGCGATGGAGTGTGTCGGTAATATGATGAGCAAGTGCTGCTGCTCCTGCTTCATAAGCAGCCTTACAAACGCGCTCAATCTGTTGTCGGGTAATGAGCGGGCGTGCAGCATCATGGATGGCAATGAATTCGGTTGTCGGGGAAACCAGCCTTAACCCAGCAAGGACAGACTCATGACGCGTGCTCCCTCCAGCAATGATATGAATCATCGTACTGGCTTGGCCGAGGTGTAGCACATCAAGCGCCGTAGCAAAGGCTCCTTCATTCTTAGGAGGCACAACCAAAAGAATCGAGGAAATCATAGAGGCCTCTAAAAATGCCTTCACACTATAGGTAAAGAGAGGCTTGTCATGAATCATGGCCATGAGCTTATCTCCACCAAAGCGACTGCCAGATCCTGCTGCAACAAGGAGCGCAGCGGTTGAAGGATAATGTGATGTCATAAAATTACTCTAAGAAAGATCGTCTGTCACAGGCAAGCTCCCAGCTAGCCCTCAAAAAAACAACTCTTTTTTCAAAGTCATTTGACCATAGATACCAACCAGGTCAACAGGAGCATTTCATCTACTACTGGTGGGGCCTGGAGAATTTTTTAGGAGAGTGTTATTCACTATCCCCAGGAACATGCTTTTAAGAAATCTCGGCTGGAGGTAATGATGGACTCTCTATTTTTTCTGAATTGGTCTGAGGCCATGGCTGATCAGATTGTTCCCACTCATGCCAAGCAAGCTGATCGCTTCCCCCTAGATTTTTCCAGAGTTCATGACAGCGCTCACTCCAATGGGCGTAGTCAGGTTGATGAAAGGGAAATTCTGCAGAGCCTAGAAAGATGAAGTAACTCACATGAGGGGTATTGAATGGACGATGTGTGGCACTAGACTGAGGGTCAATGGCACGACAGATACGCAATGATGCTTCACCAATCTTAGAAGCAGGTCCAATATCACCGACAATAGCTGGATAAAGGGTTCCTTGATAAAGAATAACAGCATAGTCCCCTAGGGAGGCTCCATCGTGGTTTTTCTCGAGCATGAATTTTGGCAATACGATAAAGGGATCTGCCGAACCAATAAGAAAACTCCAGCGCTTTAATTCGCTCAGAGTATTTTCAAGAGAGAGGAGCTGTTGATGGAATGTTATTTTTTGTTCAGCTTTGAGATTTTCATCCTTGAGAGAATTCTCAACACGGGTCACTTGTTCTTCAAGCTCGGCAATATTGGGATTGGGACGTGTGGTTATTTTTGGCCAACGATAATTGGTTTGTGCTTGATAGGTTGAGGAGAGTTTTTCAAGAGGAATATTGCGATCACCATCAGAACCATCAGCATTCACATTCATGATTGCCTGGACTAAGAGGGCACGAGATTGTGTGGCATGATGCGTGAGTAAGAGAATAGTTTGACAATCAAAGAGTGATTCACGCGAAGGAAGCTGACCAAGTTGAGCAAGCTGATGCTGGAGCATTTTTTTTTTATTCTCAAAAAGTTTTGTGTAGAAGAGAGACTGGTTTCTCTCTCCGGACTTAGAAGCCTTAGGGAGCATGTCTTTTAAGGAAGGGAGTGCTCTCTCAAGTTCTGGTGTTGCTGCACAAAGCTCTTGCATCGTTGTGGCAGGCGACGGAAGGGCAATATCGAGAGTCAGTCCAAGCGTGTAGGCATCAGGCATAGTGGCTGTCGTGAGAGCATCCTTGGTTTCCTCTTGATGGGAGGTGACACGAGCATTAACCATCGCCCCATTGGCCATCTTAATGACGTCATAGTTTTTACGTGGGAGAGTTGTTTCAAGATGAGTCTTTTTTTTCTGGCAGCTCGTGAGACAACAAAAGCTTAAGAACACGAAAAAAATATGATCATAAGACTTCCAAGTGTTATTTTTCATTTCCATGTGATGATAAATAATTTTTTAGACCACTGCGAACTTTCAAAGTATAAATCGATTCCTTGTTTCAAACAATCCTCTCTGCCAGAAATTCTACTTTAACCCGAATATTTGAGATGCGGAGGAGACTTCTTGGGGTAATTGGGTTAGCATCTATGGCATGAACGGTTCTCAAATTATTGGCATTCTCCTTGTGCAAAATGAAGAGTGCTATGTCAAACAGGTCATTGATAATATCATTCCATTTTGTGATCGCTTGTTTCTTGTGGATCATGAGTCCCAAGATGGAACTCTTCCTATTTTGGAAAATTTTCAAAAAAAATATCCTGAAAAGATTTCACTGCACCAGATTCACCACCCGCGAGAATCTCACGATCTTTTGAAACCTTTTGCAGGAACAGCATCTTGGATTTTTGCTGTGGATGGAGATGAAATTTATGATCCAGAGCGACTCCCTGTATTTCGGAAGAGATTGTTATCGGGCGAGTTTGATGATGCATGGATGATTTTGGGTAATGTGCTTCATGTAGAAGAACTCAGTGAGACTATTGCTTCTGGGTATATGGCCCCTCCTAGTCGCAGCATTACCAAGCTTTATAATTTTTCAGCCATTGAATCATGGCATGGAGATACCTTAGAACGTTTGCACGGTGGCAATCCTGTTTTTCGCTCTGGATTTCATGAACAAAAAAAAAGAAAACTTTTTGTAGAAAATACATGGGAGGAAGCTTCCTTTCGATGTCTCCATCTCTGTTTTATTTCGCGAAGTCATTTAATCTTAAATAAGATTCGAAAAAATATTATGGAGATCTATCCGAACCCAAGAACAACTAAGATCAGAAATAGAATCACTACCCTCTTGACGCACTTGTTTAAAAAATCTGAAAACTCCTCTTGGAAACATCAACATTATGCTCGCGGTGTCCCTACGAGTGTGAGTTCTCAAGGTTTTTTTAAAAATTCATGAATCTCTTTTCTCGTTTTCACAGACCAATCGCAACAGTTGCTATGAATCTCAAGCCACGAGCTGGGTCATGGGGCGGTGCTAACCAATGGACTTCTCAACTCAGTCGCTGGCTCACCTACCAGGGTTGGCGTGTACGATATGATTTAAAATATCCCCCTGATGCTATTGTGATGACTCATACGGGATTGTCTTTGGGAACAACTTTTGGGGTTGAGGAAATTGTGACATTGAAAAAAAAATATCCCTTCATCCCATGCATACATCGCATTAATGATAATGACCTACGTAAAAACTCCTCCGAAATGGATGCATTCTTAGCTAAGAGCAATAGGGCAGCTGACCATACGGTCTTTGTCTCTGAGTGGCTACAAAATCATCATGGAGCAAGATGGTTTGATACATCCAAAGCACACTCGGTTATTTCTCCCGGTGCTGATCCTAGGTTTTTTCATCCCATAGGAAATCGTGCACCACTTCCCTCCGAGCCTCTTCGTATCGTTACACATCATTGGTCGAATCATTGGAAAAAAGGGTTTGATATCTATGAGCAAATCGATACATGGATGGCTCAAGAAAATTCTCAGCAATACGAACTCTGGATTATCGGACGTTGGCCAAAAGAAATTCAATGGAAAGTTGCCCGCACCTTTGCGCCTCAAAGTGGCAAGAAATTGGCCACACTGTTACGCCAGTGTCATGCTTATATCAGTGCATCCCGCTATGAACCAGGTGCAATGCATGTTGTAGAAGGCCTGCAATGTGGCCTCCCACTTCTTTATCACGCTGATACCGGTGGCACCATTGAACAAGGTCTTCGCTACGGCATGAAATTCCAAGAAGATATAGCCACCACACTCAAACATTTTAGAGACAAACTTCCTGAATTGCGCTCCAAAATCCTCAATGATCCTCCCTCTGGATGCAAGATGGCAATGGAGTACCATCGCTTAATTGAGAAAATGATTTTAAGCTGACCTTAAATAGGTTTTTGATAACTTATTGATTTATGAAACCACAATCTACTAATGATCCTAAAAGCCACAACGACCTTCACACGCTAAAGGGCAAACAAACTACTTCGAGCGATCTCATTGCGCTCATCGATCAGGCAGTAGAGGCTGGAGATCTTTTAATCACTGCTGCTGAAAATATCAAAAGCGTCTTAACCCATCAGGCTTCACAGCCTCCTCGTCACGATCAGTATGAAATATCCGGGTTAAAACAAGCTTTATCCACTTTGGGAGAACAAGTGATTATTGAACTCACTCAACAAAAAGCTTGGGGAGAATTAAACAACCGTTTTTTTCGCAAACTTGCCTTTGGTACTGGTGGTCTTCGCGGGAAAACAATAGGTGATCTTGTGACACAAGCAGAAGCAGGAAATCGCCTTGCTGGCCAAGCGCCTCAATTTGCTTGTATTGGAACGAACGCACTCAATGATGATAATATTATCCGAGCGACCCGAGGTCTGGTGACGTATGTTCTAGAGTGGCATCGGAAGCAAGAGCGCACAGGTAAACCTAAGATTTGTATTAGCTATGACACACGCTTTTTTTCAAAGTCCTTTGCAGAACTAGCAGCCAAGGTGATTAGCGAGCATGGATGTGACGCCTTAATTTTTACTGACCCCAGGTCAACCCCTGAGCTTTCTTTTGCTGTGCGAGAATGTGCTGCAACAGCTGGCATTAATATCACCGCAAGTCATAATCCACCGGCTTATAATGGCTATAAGGTCTATTTTGAAGATGGCGCCCAAGTGATCGAACCGCATGCCTCTGCTATCATCGCTCTTGTTGATGGTATCGAAGGAACGCCTTATGAACCACTTCCCTCTCAAGAGCGTGGAAGTATTATTTTTTTAGGTGAGGCTATGGATGAGGCTTACAAGAAACGTTTAAAAACCTTAGTGCTTGAACCATCGTTGTTCTCATGCAATGCGGAAAAACTAAAAGTTGTTTACACACCACTCCACGGAGTAGGAGGCACAATTATTATACCGCTACTTAAGAGTATTGGCGTAGAATGTTTTCCTGTCTCCTCACAAATGAAGGGAGATGGTTTTTTCTCAACGCTCCAATCTCCCAATCCTGAAAACGCTGAGGCCTTAACCTTAGGAATCTCTCTAGCAGAGGAAAAAAAAGCCGATCTTGTTATTGCAACAGATCCTGATGCTGACCGCATGGGAGTTGCTGTGCGTTCTGCATCAGGAACCTTAGAACTCCTCACGGGAAATCAGATCGGATCTCTCATTGCTTGGTATCGTTTAAAAACATTGTGCGAAAAAGGTATTTTAAATGAACAAAACAAACATCATGCCGTACTTATTAAAAGCATTGTGACAACAGATCTTCAGAGACTCATCGCAGAAGCATTTGGAATACGCTGCGTGGAGACATTAACTGGATTTAAATATATTGGATCAAAATTAACTCAATACGAAAAAGCTCTCCCTCAAGCACTACAAAAAAAATACCGTGTACTTTCTGAAGAAGAGACGCGCGAAGCACGACTAGAACATTCGAGTTATTTTGTTTTTGGTGGTGAAGAAAGCTATGGGTATAGCCTTGGAGATTTTGTACGCGATAAAGATGCCAGCGCCGCAGCACTTGGTTTTTGTGAAGTCGCTGCCTACGCTGCCTTAAAAAAAGTTACGATTCTCGAATTGCTTGATCAACTTTACTCCGATTATGGATATTATTTAGAGCTTGGAAAATCTAAGGCTTTTGAAGGAGCTCAAGGTTCTCTTGAAATGAGGAGACTGATTGACTCTTATATCCAGGATCCTTTCACCACAATTCACGGAGAAGCAGTTAGAGCATTTGATAATTATCAAACTCAAAACATCCATGATAGCGAGGGAGAGGTTCTACCTAAAGAGGAAATGTTTGTTTTTAAACTTCACAAAGATAACCGAATTATTATTCGCCCGTCTGGCACAGAACCAAAAATTAAATTCTATCTTTTTGCGTCTCAACAACCAGAGTCAGGCACATTTTCTTTTGAAGAGCTTTCTAGAGTAAAAAACGATCTCAAAAAACAACTTGATGAGCGCTGGAAATGGCTTCAAGCAGATATGAGTCGAAGAATGAACTCCGTATTGATTCATAAGTCATGAGAGTGTCCACCAAGAAAGCTCTCTCTAGAAATTTCTATCATTACTAAAGAACGACTTGCGCAATCTACCTGAAGAGAAAAACAGAACTGCGTAACAGGCTTAGATAGACCATACCACGACTTACCTTTACCTTGCTGGCCTGAGGATTTTTAGCAAGCAAAGATAGTGTCTTCACTGCCAGCATGAGCGGTAGAGCAGAGGCCATTTTAAAACGTCCAGGACGTAATCCATCGATGTAACATCGACCTTGGGATAAGTAATAGAGTGCTTGTTCATGAAGTTGCTCCATGTGATCTTTATGACAATAAAAGCGACCATGAGCGGCATCCTCATGACGATCTCGGAGGATATTAGTTAACTGAAGTCCTTTTCCATAATCAATCCCCCACTCGCTCATACTTGGCAACGGTGCTCGAGCAAAACATGGCAGATAATGTGCTGCCAGGGTGGTCCAAAACTCCCCAACAGACCCAGCAACAAGATAGAGGTAGCGTGATAATTCCTCCCGGCTCAATATCACGGGAGAAGATTGTGATGAGAATTTTTGGAGGTCAAATTCTTGACCTTCTAAAATCCTTTGCCATACGAGGTGGATCGCATCTTTCTCCAAGGGATCTCGAGAAGGATGATTTAATTCTTTGAACAATGATGGAACGAGCCTTATTAAATCATCATCTGCTCGCGTGTAGGATCGCAGATCTCGATCAGCCAGCGTATCGGAGGCACGCGCTAGTAGGTAGGCAAGCGCTATGGGTTCTTGCAGTTTTTTTGGCAAGAGACAAATCGTGAGATAAAAAGACCTAGCGACTGTTTTAAGAATAGGAAAATAAAAAATATTCACAAAGGGACCTCTCTTAGAGATACTTCACGCTTGGATGAAAGTTTTACCCGGATATTTCACATCCATCACTCCTAATACTATCAAGAAACAAGATACCAACAATGGCATGGATGATTTTAAGAATGTAATACACGATATCTCTAAATAGGATATTTGAGGCAGGCTTTTTGGCTTCTTATTAAAATCCCACTAGCCTGTGCACGTAAGGTCTTCACCTGAGGGTTGAGCACGATAATATTTCTCACCAATACGAATTTTATCTCGTCCATTTTTCACTCTCCATGCATTGGTATCACGCAATGAATAAACACAGCCACAATATTCCTGTTGGTAGAACTCTTCACGCTTGGAAATTTCTAGCATACGTGCTGAACCTCCCTCCTTGCGCCAGTTGAACGTCCAGTAAGAAAGGCCTTGATAACGTGCTGCAGCACGTATTCCCGATGCATTAATCTGATCTAAATTTTTCCAACGAGAAATTCCAAGACAACTCGTCATGACTGGAAAACCACGTTCATGGGCCTGTAAGGCAGTTCTTTCAAAACGCATATCAAAACATGCAGTACAGCGGATTCCACGCTCTGGCTCCCATTCAAGTCCTTTGACACGACTCAACCAATCACTAACATCATAATCGGCATCAATAAAAGGAATAGAGTGCTTTTGTGCAAAGCGAATATTTTCCTCCTTACGTAGTTCATATTCCTTGCGCGGATGAATATTGGGATTATAAAAAAAGATTTCGATCTCTAGATGAGAAGCCACCATAGCCTCAATAACCTCACCCGAACAGGGAGCGCAGCACGAGTGTAAAAGGACACGTTTTTCGCCTCCTGGAGGAAGATGTTCACGACGATCAAATAAAGTAGAGTACGCAGTCATGATGGATGTGTGTGAAAAAGAGTTCGATTTTTCCAAAAATAGGAGAATCCTGAGCAGAGGGTATACAAGAGCGTGATGTCAACAAGCAAAGGACCGACATGCATCCATAACCATGAAATCCAGGGAGCATAGGAATAACTCCCGGCAGCTAAAAGAAAAAGATAAAAGAGGATGGTCGTTAATTGCCAAAAAGTCTTCTGTTTTCCCCAGTTATCAGCAACGATCAGGGCTCCTCGATCCAGAGCTACAAGACGCAATCCAGTAATAAAAAATTCTCGGGCAATAATAATAATGACCACCCATGGTGGAAAAGCCTGAAATGGAATGAGCGCAATTAAGGCTGCTGCTACTAAAATCTTGTCAGCTAAGGGATCAATAAATCGGCCGAAATTTGTACAGCTTTGATAGCGACGGGCCACATAACCATCTAACCAATCGGTGAAAGATGCAACGGCAAATATTCCAAATGCCACACAATCCGACCAAGGAGCAGACAGACCAAGCGCACTAACAAAAAATATTGTTAGTAAGATGCGTGAAAGTGTAAGAAAATTTGAAAGGTTCATTGAGCAAAACTTTCATCATGCCTATAAAAATAAAAAAAGAAACTCCTATACTTATCGCAAGTGAAAATTAGGATTTTCTGACGCGGGAGTCCTTCGGGCCAGTCTGGATATTTCATACTGATCGTAACGAGGAGACTGCGAAAGCTACCGAGGTCACAGTAGTGATGAAAACACTTCTCAGGCCAAAAAAAAAGCAAGTAAAAAAACCTAATTTTCACTTATAATACGTATAAACTCAAGATTGCAGAGTTTTAGCGTGCTCTACTCTCCTTAAAAGAATAGATTGCTTTCATGATTTTAGGCATTACTGGCGCGAGTGGTTTCATTGGTCAAGCACTTACAGCAGAAGCACTCCGAGAGGAAAGGAATGTGATTCTTTTCTCACGTCATCCGAAGACAACTCCAGAATCACGCAGCTGGAGTGATCAAAGTTTACCCAATATAGATGGCTGTGATCAACTCGTGCATCTTGCGGGAGAATCCATTCTGGGACTATGGACCAAAAAAAAACGCGAACGGATCCTAAGTAGTCGACGTGAAGGAACACGTCGGCTTGTCGAGGCTATTGCACAATCCTCTCGAAAGCCTTCTCTCTTAGTGAGCGCCTCGGCCATTGGTTATTATGGAAACACTCATGATTCCCTTCTTGATGAAAGCACGTGCTCGGGCCATGGTTTTCTAGCTGAAGTAGCACGTGCTTGGGAAGAAGAAGCACTCAAAGCAGAAGCTTATGGCGTGCGTGTAGTACTCATACGCATAGGCATTGTTCTTGGACGTAATGGCACAATCATGAAACTAATGATTCCCTTGTTTCGCATGGGACTCGGCGGAGTCGTAGGCTCTGGGAAGCAATGGATGTCCTGCATTCATATTAATGACCTGGTTCGACTTATTCTCAAGTGCTGTGATGATCGCTCTCTCTGCGGCCCTCTTAATGCCGTGATGCCTGAGCCCATCACCAATGCGACTTTCACAAAAACACTTGGAACTCTTTTACAAAGGCCTACTCCCTTTCGGATTCCTGCAATAGCCCTTCGCACCATACTTGGAGAACTCTCAACACTTCTACTCAATAGCCAACGCGTCCTGCCACAAAAAGCAATCAGGCACCATTATAATTTTAAGTATCCAACTCTTGGAAAAGCCCTCACAGAAATCATCACTGGGTAATCCGTTATTTCCTAGGGCACAGCATTAATTGATACTGCTTACTTTTGCAGTCGGCTCCAAACGGATCTCTCCTAGTAAATAAAAACCAAAGTCATGCAGTGTTGCCTCTACTGTTCTATCTGTACAAATAAAAGTAAGCTTAATGTTTCTATCTAGCAAAATTTGCAGTGAAGCAAGAAGAGCACGCCATACTTTTAGAGAAATTTCTTTTTTTCCTAAAAAATAAAAGCAACATCGCTCTATGAGATCTTCCTTCTTGATCTCATGAATTTGTACAAATTCTGCGAGATCCTCAGATGCATTACTTGTGAGTGACCATACAATTTTTAATTCACGATCTCTATGTTGCAGTGTTAGCATCATTCTTTCCTATCACAGAGCTTGATCTCATGTGAACGATTTTTCAAAAGAAACTCCTTACTACTAAATCCATGAAAAATGTTGAATCGTTGATAAATTTATTGACAAAGATATAAAATGAAAATTCTTCTTACTCTTGATATTCATGAACCCTATTGCGCTGAACGCGCTCAATCAGAAAACCTATTGCGCCTCATTTGGGATCAACTACAAGTAACAGGCATTCCTGCAGAAACTTTTTTACCACCAGCAAACCAGGTCAATCTTGCAACTTGGTCTATGCAAACCTCGTCAATGGAAAAATATCTCAGAGATACTCCTTCACCATTGCAGAGCTATGATCTTGTGATTGGAATTAACCTTCCAAGAGGAGCAGAAGCACTCTTGAATTCTTTAAAAATAAAGACGCTCATTCTTCGAGCTATTCCATGCGCCCCCTTTTCGCGTGCCGTACTCTGGCGTGCTAATTTTCCTATTAAAGAAGATTTTTTGATGTCATTGCCAAACTATAAAAACCTTTATCATCATATCTGCGGAAAAAATACATCTCCAGATCAACACACTTGGTGGTTAGCTAATCGTTTTCTTCTCAATCAGGGCAAAAAATATGCCTCCATTTTATTTCTTGGAACAAGCATGTTTCAGGCAGAGCGGATACGTAGTGGTTCTTTGATTAATTTAGCAACCTACTCAGACGCTATCATGCCACTGTTAAAGGCTTGTCCTAATTTTTATTATTGCTCGCCTCTACCCATGGATTACGGAGAACTTCGCTTTATGAAAAACCTGGGTGCTACCTGTCCTTCTTTTACTCTTTCAGAGATGTTTGCTCGAGATGAATTTGATTTTTTAATTTCTATAGACTCTGCTTTTGTTCCTGTAGCCAAGGCTTTCAATAAAAAGATCACGATTCTTGGTACACAGCCCACCTGGTCAACAATGAAAGTACGCAACTTTTGTAGTGACGAATTTATGAACGAACTTCTCCACACATCTCTCTAGACACCATGCCCAAGAACACCACACCTATTAATGTTTGCGATTTGCACCTTGATTGGAGAAAACTTAGAAACATCGCAAGCGAACAACTTTTTCAAACACGCGAATTCCTTACTAAACTTGATGCAAATCCAGCCACTGACATTGCGGCAAAACAAGAAATTGAATCACTAGCTGCTCACCTACAGAGTATATGCAATCAAATTGACGCTCAATTTATTGTTATTCAAAAAGCAATGGAAGAAAAAGATAAAGCTTTCCATGAAAATCAAATAGAATGTCTGATTTCAAAATGCATGGGATGGTACGCCTTCCTACGCCTTGGCACTATTGAGCGAAAAGACTTTACAAATACGTGGCTACAAGCTATTGGCGTTCCCAGCAGCAATAATCGTCTAGAAGTTGAAGCGCATCTTGGCATATCACCTAAAAATCATGCTGCATGCCGAGCATGGGAAAACGCCTTGCTCTTCCCAAGAAGAGTAAGCTCCATCCTTGAGATCGGATCTGGTTTTGGCCTAAGTGCAATACTCCTCTCTTCTATGGCACGCTTAGCAACTATTGAAAAAAACGATACGCTATTAGGACTTGCAAAAAAAATCGAAACAGTTTCCCCTTTGCATAATCGAACTCCTCCTCTGGGATGGAGCCATTCTAACTTTACCTTACAAAGTCCATCGAATCTCCCTATAGATGCCTTTGATGCTATATGGATTCATCGTTCTATTTGGAAAGAATGGATTGAACAAGACGGTCCAGCTCTCATCTCCTCACTTGCAGAATTAGCTCGCCGTTCTCATTTTTTGCTTTTCACAAGCAATGATGAAAAATTAGTTCGAGAAGACCTTTTAACACCTTTTTATGACATTCAATACAGTGGTGAAAACAAAATAGGAAATCAAACAACTCGTTATTTTATTGCCCAAAGACGCTCAGTGAATATTGCTGGTAAATTTTTCGCTTGTTCAGACATGCGCATTCATGATCCGGGATGGCAAGGCTTTGAAACCATTCATTATAAAGCAGCCATGCTTCCCTGGAGCAAACCTGCAATGACATTAAATACAAAACGCTATCTTCTTGGTAAAAATCAAGTCGTACGTACTTTTTTAAAACGCTCTACCGATCAAGATACTAGACTCACACACCATCGAGAAACAGAAATATGGCCTTCTATTCAGGGACTCATACCCGAGCTTCCTCATATGATAGGACACTCTGAAGATGAAGCCGGATATCATCTACTGCTCGAGCTCCGTGCCTCGCCCATCCGTCTTCCCATGCTTCCTTTAAAAAAAGAAGAACAGCATGCCATCCTGCGCTCTGCTATTAAAATCCTCAACGCTCTTCGTAAAGAAAATTTACATCTGAATTTTTTAAGACTTGGTAATTTTGTCCTCACGGGTAATTTCGCAAGTTTTCTTGCTGGAGAATTGATTGCTTATGACGAATTAGAAGAACCTCTCGATGCTCTATTATGGCTCCTTCGAGATCTCACTGCCGATATTCTTTACTGGCATGATTCGCCTATAGAACCTTTCCGTGCAGAAGTTGTTAGTAGTCTTGCGCAAGAATATAAGATCATTGCTAACTTGGGACTAAGATCCAAAAATATTGACCAATTTTTACGTGATCCAATGATTCAACATCAATTTTTAGATTCCATATAACGACTTCTCACTCGCGCATATAACTCATGGTTAAAAAAATCATATGAAAACAGTCGTTCTAACTGCATGGACTCCCAACATGGAGATAGTTGTTGACATGCTCTCACCGACAAAAATCGCATATGCTCGCAAGCATGGTTATGAATTTAGAGGTCATATTTTAGAAGAAAAACCCAATGAACATCCAGCTTGGGGAAAACTTGCGCTCCTTCTAGAGGTCCTACCTCAATTCGATCGTTTGTTATGGATTGATGCTGATTCTTTCGTCACAAATCCAGAAATTGCTCTAGACCAGATTCCACAAATCGATGGCCTCACGGCTTCAAGAGATTGGGGTATTGATTCTACCTTACGTGATTTTTCTTCTGCAGGAATGATCCTCACTCCAAAAGCATTACCTCTTATTGAAGCGGCATCTCGTAAAAAACATTGGGCTAATTGTCCGCTATGGGATCAAAATGGACTACGTGAAGCTGCTCGTGAATTTAAAAACCTCCTACATATTCTTCCTCGACGCACCCTTAATGCCGTTCCCCAGGCCCTCCATCCTTTTGCTATAGAACCATGGCAAAAAGGTGATTTCCTCTGTCACCTCACCTGCAAGAGCAATGAAGAAAGAAAAAAATTCCTAGATCATTTTTTTCGCAATTGGGCTCAATAGTTGTTGATTATTTCTATATAGCTCAGTTATACTTGCCTGAGTATTTTTCTTTCAGCTTTTTAAAACCATGCCAGCATTACCTACCTCACCAACTTATTACAATCCTACTATCGGTGCTACAGCACTGTCGGGAGATAGTCCTGTTACCGGCACTATTAGTGCAGTGGCCACCTACGCCTTTAACCTCAACTTCATAGGAGCGGTGCTCTTTCCTCAAATTGCATCTACCTTTACAGCACTTCAAGCTTCTTTGATTAACATTGATGCAAGTAATCCTGCCGCTCTCTTACAGGTTCAGCTCCTCATGAGTGAATATGAAAATGCTGTTCAGTCTACTTCTGCAATGTATGCTTCTTGGCAAACACTTTTAAAAGCGATCATTCAAAATATTTGAGATACCATCATGGATTAAACAATGACATCAAAACAAAACCATCCCTGCGCTCCCTGAACTACATTCTATGAGCGCTCATAACACTCATCACAAATCTCATGAGAATGAGAAAAACCAAGATAGTCAAAAAACAGGTCTTTTAGATAAAAAAGATCGACAAATGTTTATGGAACTTGGTTTCACAGCTTCCACGAATTTTCTTCCTTGGGAAGCGCACTCTCTTTTTGGTCAATTAATGCTTGCGGAACCAGAAGAAGCCTACCCGCGGCTAGGACTTGCTTATTGTAAGATCATGGGAGGTCAATTTGAAGATGCCCACAAGCTTTTAAATAATGAAATAGTTCTTTCCTCTAAACTCAAGGATTATGGGATGGCTTTGCGTGGATTAGCATTTCATTTAGAAAAAAAGAAAACAGAACTCTATGATCTGTTTAATAAAAACAAAGAATCTCTCGAGAGTAACAATACGGCGTTTGGTTTTTTTAATATTCTACTAACATCACTACCATGAACATAGCACACGGACACCCTATTGGACCTATCAAGCAGCTTGGATCTACATCACAAGGAATTGCACCTTACTCTTCCTCCGAGCGTGTAACACAAGCAGACCAAGATGATTTTGAAAAAGCACTGCATGAGACGGACGATGTCGATCAGAAAAGCGGATGGAATGAAGCTAATCAAAAGCAATTTTCTTTAGGGCTATTTCAGCTAGAGCATTCACATTCGATTGAACATGATAGAAAAATGAAAGAAATCTATGATGATCTCAACAGCTCTTCACACTCTCAAAGTCGTCGTCATACTTAACTTTCTACACCACAATGATTGCTGCTGTATCATCACAAGGAGCTTCGTTGGTACCATCTTCTCACCAAGGAGCACTGGCATCCACGCCTGGCATTAATCATTCTCTAGATACTACTATCCATACTCATTCAATTGATCAGATAGCAGTACAGCAAGGTAGCCAGAATAGTTACGGCGGACAAGTCCCTGATGATGTCACAGCTTTTTATACTACCGGGCATGATGCACTAAGTATTGGATCACACACTGCCAATATGCATAACCCATATCAATCAAGTATTACTGATAGTTATCAAGAAAGAAATGAATTTGGCAATCTGCCCTCAGATGCCACAAGTCTCTGTGAAAAAGATGGTGCATTTAACCATACTAATTCTGCCAACTTATTTACTGATTCAGTTCATTTTCTTCAGAAAAAAGGTGGCCCCAGTGACCCTCTAGCCATGTTCAACCTGCAAGCACAAATGATAGAGACCACACTCAACTGGAGTTTGTATGGTCAAATGGCTTCTAAAGCAGTGAGTGGAATACAAAGTTTGTTTAATAACCAAGTATAATCGATCACTGAGGCATTTGACTTTTTTGTGATCCAAACCATCATTCATGTCAGAAAGACTTCAAGATCTCATCATTGAATCTAAGCGTCGCGCTCATCGCACTGAGGAACTTTTTGCTCGATCAATCTCAATGTGGAAAGAGTTAGATGAGAAGATACGTGCTACTCCTCATACCATTGAAGATTGGACTGAAATTGCAAAAAAAACCCAAGGTGCAAAAGGAATATTTTTCTCAGCTCATCTTCAGGTTATTCAATCTCATCTTCATTTTATGCAAAAAAGAAACTTCACAGAGCGACCTCGCCCTGCTCATTTTAACAAAATACCCCCCTCGCGCCTTATTAAGAAAGTCTAATCGCTGATGCAACCCTCATACTACAATCCCAATTATATTCCCAGCAACTACACAGGCGAAAACCCTCTTACGACTTATAGCATGGCCACGCATCAAATGCAGCCATCATATTTCAATCCAAATATTTATAACTCTTTTACTTTTAATACAGTAGAAAATCAGTCACAGGTAACAGTCTCAAAATATTTAGGAGGTATTAATGATGATAATTATCAGATATCTGGAGCTTACAATAAAGTATTAGGAGGAAATCTTGATACATTAAATACCTCTTTTTCTTATCAAACCATTGCTTTTTATTCGACGGTATCAGGTGCATCCACACAGTTTTCTACTTACCTCACGATTTATGCTACTGATGTATTTATTCAATCAGTAACTTTTAACTATCGATTTGGAACAGAATTACAAACATTGTACTTTTCAGATCAAGCAAGCACCAGTTATACATTAACTTATGAGAATATTTTTACTCAAATAGCTACCTACTCAGGCGTTAACGTAGAAACATTATACCAAGCCACTCCTACTTCCCCCTGGCAGATTATTGGATATAACTCACTCGAATCATCAACTAATTTTACGAGCTCGGGGAGAACAGGCCTTCAAAACAAAATTTTTGGAGAAAATGTTTATAGTCAGACCACGGGCGGATATTTTACAGCAAGCTCTATTTTTGTAAATATGCCTGGTAGTAATGTCTACACAGGACTGCTTGTCACGACCAATTCAGTGATTATTTATAACAATGAACAAGTAAGCACGTATTATAGTCAATCACTTTCCTATCAAATTAATATTGATAACCTCACTGCTGCTCTTAATAGCGTTAGTGGCACCGGCAACGGCAGTGCTGCAGGATCAGGCATTATTTCTGTCACCACTTTTTCATGGGCTTGGACGAGTCTTCCTGGCACTGGTTGGACAGGCACTCAATTCAAAGACTTTGGCAACTATACATTTCAAACATTTGTTAATTCCTATCTTTATTATACCTATAATGGAACTCTCATTACGCAGAGTTCGGAGGCAGTAAGTCAAGTTAATTCGCTGATCACAGTGCAAAATAATTATTTATCGAATGCTCAAACATTTTTAAATAACGCAGTCACTACTCTTCAAAGTCAGGTTTCACTTGCTGGTGAAATTATTGGCTCTTTAGCTTCAGCAACTCAAGCAATCATTACAAATATGGCATAAGTTGCAGAACTCAGTAAAAAACCATGAGCTATACATCTAAAAAAAAAAACAATCCCGTTCTTGAAAATGAGGCTGAAAATAATTTTATTTCTGAAACAGTTTACTCTGTTTTTAAAAATGGAACTCCTCTCTATAAAGTTAAGGGTATGTCCAAGCAACATCTGGAGAATCTCTACACCGTTGCCTACAATCTCTATTCGGCAGAAAAATACGAAAAAGCTGGAAAGCTTTTTCAAGCAATTACGTTCTATAACTATACTGATAAGAAATCATGGTTAGGCGCTGCGGCTTCTGCAGAAATGTTAAAGAAATATGATAAGGCTATTATTGGCTATGTTTTTGCATCCAGACTGGATCGATTTGATCCTTTACCTATTATTCATGCAAAT
>Ga0364873_10312_pt1 | contig 25247 bp, 20 predicted proteins | sample ExccelAu500001D3_2_FD_206928 | JGI IMG/M metagenome (GOLD analysis project Ga0364873, IMG submission 206928) | Enriched cells from Trout Bog Lake Hypolimnion, Wisconsin, USA - BchlTB.Aug07.5000.01.D3 | ecosystem: Environmental > Aquatic > Freshwater > Lake > Hypolimnion/Profundal zone | place... | reverse complement strand
GTTCACGCAAGACTGGAATCTTTGCCAGTTCGTGCCCTGATGCAACATCCAGCATGGAAACATCATTGTTAAAGCGATTGCAGACGTAGAGCCACTTCCCATCACCGCCCAGCACTGGAGCGGCGGGCGTGTGACCGGCCTTCATTTTCGATTCGATGATGGCTTTATCAGTGCGAATTACAAAAATAATGCCCTCCGGCGATTCCGTTGTCACAAAAAGCCTGGCCCCATCCTGGGACAATGCAAGCCCAGTCGGTTTCTCGGTCAGGTTGATCGTTCCTGAGACTTTTGACTCAGCAATGCTGAATATTGCGATTTGATTTGTTTCAGCTTCTGCGACGTAAATCTTTCTCTCATCTTTGGAGGCAACCAGGGCAATTGGAGCAATGCCATCTGCCACATTTTGCCCTCGCGCACCGCAGGCAAGAATGAGTGTGATTACGATGAGGTGGATTTTCCCTCTGTTATTCATGCCTGATGCGAACGAAGCTCTTCTTGCAGAAGTATTTTTCCGAACTGCCAAGCCAGACAAAAGTTGTCATCAAAAGCAACGCGATGTTTTGGACGAATTTCCACGGGTAATGAACCGACTCGGTCGAGGAGCCAAAGCATCCACAATGGAGGTCGAGGCCGAAAAGCCATGCCCGCCCCAAGGCTGCAAGGAAAATAATAAGCAGTCCACCCAATATCAGTGCGGCAGGGCGCGACCATGACGGAATGATGATAGCTGCTGAACAAATTACTTCGAGCACAGGCAGTCCAAGGGCGATCCACGCAGCATCCGGATCGTCAATCCACTGGAAATTGAGCGTGTCGGCATGAAAATCTGTGGGATGCGTCAGTTTAGCGATGCCAGCGTACAAAAACACTCCTGCAACAATCAGCCGCAAAAGCCAAGGCAACACCATGCGGAGTGCGGGCAGTTTTCCGGGGAATTTAAGTTCCATGGCGGGGAGTTTGGGGGATCTTCCGGGCGCGGTCAATGCGTTCTCTGATACACAAATGCTGCATTTTGCGATACGCTTTCCAGAATGCTTCCCTTTTTTGCCACGGTTCTGACAACTACCGCCCAGCTTTCTCCCAGTTCAGCAGCCCTCCCGGCCCCCGTCTATTTTTCCCGGCCCGCATTTGACTTCCGCGCCGGTTACAACGAAGCCGTAATGGAGTTCGACCTCCCGATTACCAGCCATACCGGGAAGACTCTAAAGGTGTTGTCCGTTCAAACCTCCTGCACCTGCATGAAAGTCTCGGTACCCGAGCCGCAGCTTGAACCCGGCATGTTGGGGCGAGTTCATTGCGTATTCACTGTTCCAAACGCCCTCGGAACGGTTCAGAAGCCGGTAATTCTGAAAACGGACTCCAGGGAGCGTCCGAACGAAATCATCATGGTGCGCGTAGAGGTGCCAGGCATCCTTCATGCAGAACCTCCGCGCTTGATCTGGAAGGCAGGAGATCTGGCCGAGGAAAAGACACTGAGGATCACTGTAGTCGGCGGAAACAGGCAGCGGCTGACCAAAGTTAATTGTTCGAGGGATATCTTTGAGTGGACGTTGAAATCCATAGAGGACGGCCGGGAATACGAGCTGCATGTCAAGCCAAAGGCCACCGGGATGCCAACACGCGGGATGTTCTTGATCCAGACGGATTCATCGGTGCCGCGACAAAAACTTCACAGCTTTTATGCGGTCATAGAACCCAGAACTCCGACCCCATGAAGCGTGTTCTTTGCCAAACCTTCGCAATTGTGCTTCTCGCGGCTGCCCTCACTCTTGCTCGTGTGATTTGGGAACCCGGCGCACGCGTGTTATTTCAGCCTCCGGTGCTTGCTGACGGGGAGGTTCTAATGAAAACGGCCAACCAGTGGAACCCGCCGCCAGTCTGGGTTGATGCCCGTTCGAGATCCGCCTATGCGCGCGGCCACATTCCCGGCGCACATCTCTTGACTCTGGATGAAAAGGAAAACTTCGAACAACTCCTCTTCGCCTTGGACAAGGAGGGAGTTCTGGACGGGGGGCGTCCGTTGGTCGTTTATTGCAGTTCGGTTTCCTGCCAGACGAGCCGCGAGGTGGCAAGCAGGCTTCGGGAGCGTTACCCAGACCTCAAAGTGTTCACGCTGCACGGCAGTATTTTGCGAGTGGCGCAAGCACCAGTTGCCAATTAAATAACTCGCCGGTTGACATTTACAAAGAGCCGATTTACCGACGCTGGCATGAATACCCAATTGTCACTCTCAGAAATCAAAGAAATCGTTGTCATAAAGGAGCAAATTGCCAGCCTGGAGCAAAAACTTGCTCAAATTGTCGATGGAGAAGTATTGAGCTCAGGCAACCTTGGCAACATGCCTGCACCCGTGAAAAAAAAGAGGCAGGGAAGTGGTCGGAAATAAACCTGGCGGGAAATGGTCATCAGATCAGCCCCGAGTCAAAAACTGATCCCCTAACCCTGATGCATCTCGCTGGGCATTATCTGGATCATCTGCGGGTGCGAAATTACTCCCAGCAAACCATTTATGGCGTCGGCAAGATGCTTCGCTATTTTCGGAATTATTGTGGTCAGGGCGGCATCACACACACCGGGCATGTGACGCGTGCAGTGGTTCTCAACTACCAGTCCCACCTATGCCAATACCGCAAATCGAACGGGACGGCTCTGACCATCGGCACACAGCAACACTGGCTGATCGCGGTCAGCAGCTTTTTTTCGTGGCTAGTTAAGCAGGAGCTAGTTCTATACAATCCGGCAAGTGATTTGGAGATGCCGAGGAGCGAGTTCCGGCTGCCAAAGTCCATATTTTCTGCTTCGAACGTCGAAAAAATCATGAGGGTGCCGGATGCATCAAAACCGGAAGGAATTCGTGACCGCGCCGTCCTTGAAACATTTTACTCCACAGGCATCCGACGGCAAGAATTGTGCAATCTGTGCCTGTGTGATGTTGATTACGAGCGCGGCTTGCTTCGTATCGAACAGGGCAAAGGGAAAAAAGACAGGTATGTGCCAATCGGACAGCGGGCAATTCAATGGATTAAAAAGTACCTGCACGAAGCCAGGAAACTGCTCCGCCCGGGGCCGAATGAGCAAACGCTCTTCCTCAACATGATCGGTGTGAGGATGAAGGCTAATCGGCTTGGCACGCGGGTGCATCAAATCATCCGCGCAGCCAAAATTGGTAAAAGCGGAAGCTGCCATATTTTTCGGCATACTTTTGCCACATTGCTCCTGGAAAAAGGTTGCGACGTGCGCTACGTGCAGGAAATGCTTGGCCACTCGAATATGGAGACGACTGCCGTGTATACCCATGTCGCAATCAAGACCTTGAAGAAAATGCATTCCCGTTTCCATCCAGCCAGACTGGCCGACGCCACCGGACAAACCGATAAATAGCCGCTCGCATTTACTTGCACTCGACTTTTCGTCTGCATTTTGGCTACGCTTCGCGGTGTGACGATCAATCCCGGTTACGAAGTGCCAAAGGTGAGGCAACCCTCTTCGCATAAAGTCATTAGGACGCCCAGAACCCTCGTTTTAGGTAGGTGGATCAGCCGCGATCCCATCGCGGAGAAGGGAGGACTGAACCTTTATGCTTATGTCCTCAACAATCCGCCTCGTTTTGTCGACCCCCTTGGGCTTGATAACATGAATCTTTTTCCCAAAGGCAATCCAGACACTAACGCCCGTGCAACATGGGATGCGACAAATTCGAGGCCGCTTGATCCCGACGAATACACCGTAGCTGGACATGGGTCTAAAAATACGATGTGGGACTCCAATGGAAATCCAATTTCAGCTCAGAAGCTGGCAGATTTGATCAGCCGCGACCCAGATTATTACAATAATCCGCGGCCGATAAGACTAAGGTCTTGTTCGACTGCTGATGAACGCTCACCCAGCGGAGACAACTTTGCAAGGGAGCTTGCATATTGGCTTGGGCAAAGTGTAACAGCGCCAACGCGAAACTTGAACCCTGGTGACGACTATAGCGGGGATTTTATTAAGGATGGAGGAACATGGGTAACATATCCTTAGAAATGGGAATTATGAAATTCGTGTATTTACTGGTCGGGTTCGTTGTCTATTGGGCTTGCTTATATCAAGTATTGATATTTAGAGACTCGTTGGCCCTGCTTTTTTACAGACCGACTCAAACAACCGCGACTGGGCTTGTTATTAGCTATGCGCCGCTCTGGGCCAATCCTATCACTGGAACAATTTACTATTGCAATTTTCCAGATAGGGTAATCGATGGAAAATGGAAGACGTATGGTTGGAGATAATTATGAATCCAAAAGAAGTGAGGATATTCTGGGTAATAAGCGTGCTGCTCACAACTCTGACATTTTTGTTTGTTGCTGTGGGATTTATAAAGGTCTGGACTGCACCGCCACCGCCGAGGCTTGGGGAAAATTTTTTTCTTAATGATGAGGAAATCAATATTCTTGAAAAGCGCGCAAGATCGGAGAGAGACTGGGTATCCGCTCAGCTTCTTGCCCGACATTTCGACATATACTCGAGACAACCACAGGAAGGTGCAATATGGCGTAAAATTGCAGAAGAGAATCGGAAACGGGATGTTGAGCCTGCGGACTCCTCTGGAATGAAGACAAATCGATAAGCGGAGGTTGTTCCTGATCGGGTCAAATCAAATCTTGGGACAAGGCGCGGACTGCTCCCGTATCTCATTGCATTGGTTGCCTCATTTACTTCTACGGAATCACATTTATCAACACCAACAGTACACACATAGAAAAAAATAAAAGCTTCATTGCTAAAACCATCTGATTAAGCTTCTTGTCATTTAACTCTTTGTGTTTTCCTGTCATGGTGTACTTAAAAAATAGAAAAGACCGGCGTAGCGAATTATCAAAAAGATCCCCGGTTAGGCCTGCTCGATCAGCTGTTGACTGATGGAGGCGGCGTAATCGCGAACGAACCCTTGAGCTAAAAAGGGCTCCTATTATCCAATTAAAAACAAAAATCACAAACAAAACCCCATGAAGACTATAGCTTAACATATTTTTTCCATCATTCTCTGTTGAATTTATGTGATGCTCACAATGAATGGCGTAGGCCCGAATCCCCGTTCGCTAGTAACTATAATTATTGGCCCCAGTGACAATTGGGATTCCTGCCTGGTTATGAGTGACAGGATCTCCAGAACTCAATGGTATTGAAGCGGTATAACCCAACCCAACATCAACGCCTGCGCCACCACCCGCACCAGCATTCGCGTGAAAATAAGGATCACCATCGTTATTCACACCCCCCCCAACCTGCGCCCCAAAGGGTCCAAAAGCAAAATTTCCATTTGCCTCAAAGTGCAAGCCATCTGAATTACTAAATTGCGTATCATAGCCAAGGGTCGCACCAAATCCAAACCCAATCCCAATTGCTGGAGTTATTGTTATTTTATGTTCACATGAATCGTAGCCAATATTTAATGACGCTCCTAATATATCACCCCCAGCGATAGATACTTGCCAGCTAAGCCCCAACGGGTCAATCAGCCTAATCGGGTTATTGAGAACATATCCGTACAAGTTAATTCCGCCCTCTTCCGCGATGGGATCGCGGCTGATCCATCCGCCCGTCACACCTCGTTCGCTTGTGAAAAGCGATATACGCGATGCGTTTTGCGACGCCTCTGGCAATTCGTAGCCGGGGTTGATTATCACGCACAAAGCGTAGCAGCAATTCGGCCGTAAAGTCGAGGGAAACGAGCGATCATGATCCATGTCTTGCCGCTGAAAAGTTAGCATCGCGCTCCGTAATAAAGGAAAATAGCTGGTTCCGTCCGCTTCGGGAAAGCGTTAGCATGAGCTCCATGGCATGAGTCTCAAACGCATCATTTTCTTTCCAGGAAATCCGAGACGACCCATGCCAGAAAAAATCGGCTCGCAAATCGCAAGCATTTGCATTATGGTGTGACCATGCCGAAAACAGCTTACCGTTACATCACCACACTACCCGGTGTGCGTGGAGGAAACGCCATCATCGAGGGCACCCGGATCGGAGTTCATGATGTCATCGGGTTCCTGCAAAACGGGGAAACCGTCGATTCCATCTGCTCTCCGCGTTGCTTCCCTGGCATCACCAAGGCACAAGTTTACGAATGTCTGGCCTACTACGAGGATCATCGGGGTGAAATTGATGTCTTGGTGGCACGGCAGATGGCATCCGCTAACGCATGACCTTCCTACTCGATCAGGACACCCCCGACGATCTGATTTACTCATTGCAGGCGTTGGGTCACGAGGCTCTCACCCTGCGTTCCGTGTTGCCGACTGACGCCGACGATGCCACGGTTCTGCGATACGCCGCCGCCCATGGCCATATTATGATTACGTGCAACAGGGACGACTTCCTGGCATTGGCACCAGCCGTTGGACACATCGGCATCATCATCCTGATCCGCAGAAGATCCAGGATCGCCGAACGCGCCGCATTGGTTCAGTTGCTAGACAAGGCCGGAGAGGAAGGCATCGCTGGCAACATCAACTTTGCCTGAGTGCATCTGCGGTCGGAAGCTCCGTTTATACAGCCGCTGTGGCGCTGGACTTTCGCACGCATTCTGCCTACGCTTTGCATGTGACAATCAATCCCGGCTATGAAGCGGCAAAGGCACGGTTGCGCCTTGCGAACGAGTCGGCCTTAATACGCGGAGACGCTGCATCGGGCAGATGGATCAGCCGCGATCCACTCGGGGAAGAAGGTGGACTGAATCTTTATGGGTATGTTGCCAATAATCCTGTCGGCAACATAGACCCGTTGGGGCTTGATACATATAAAATCAATAGGCAATTGAATCCCCATGGATTGTCTACCCGCTCTCCTTATGATGGAACATTTTCCAACCCTGTATCACATACATTTGTCTTCACGACAAATCCTGATGGCACATTAAACCACACATACAGTTGGGGGAATTCTTATGATGATGGCAATAACCACTTTTTCAGAGACAGGCCCGAAGATACCAGCGCGGCAAATCAATACCTGAGTGACAAAGCCGCGTGGGACAACAAATCGTTCCTTGGGAAACTATTTTCTAGCTTTGAGCCATTAACTCCTGAAGGCGATAGCACTCTTGACCCGCTTATCGACCAAGCATATTGGGATAAGCAGAATGATCCAAATGACCCTTCTCGGCATCCATGGAAACTCTGGAACAATTGTAAACATGAGGCATCTGGACTAATTAACAGAGCAAGGCAGATGCTTAATGCTCTGTAATAAAAGACCTCATAACATTATGAAAAAGTGGTTATGTCTTGGCATAATTTCGGTAGCGTTAGTCCTGCATATTCTGATAATAAATCCTTGGTTTAAGAGTATTGTAGATGATCCAAAAATGAAGCACTTCGGAGAACTGTATGGACCTGTTAGCTTCTTTTATGGACCTTATCGAATAGCATTCTGGATAATCATCCTTATACTTTTAGTTGTTGTATTCCGCCTTTTTAGAAACAACGCCTAATGCCCGTTGATTCCAGACGCAGAATGATTTTCTTGCTATAAGGGAAAATTAATCAAACCTCTTCCCCTGCACTCACCGTCCATGTCCGCCGCTGCTTGACCGTGGGATCAAAGGCGAGAGATACGGCGGGAGCGGGAGCGAGACGGGGGGAGCTGCGGGTTGCTCCGGTTGAGAATCCCCACTCTGTGCCCCCGTTTGATTTTCCGGCACCGGGCCGCTGTCCATTTTCTTGGCGAAGGCGGGCGAGATTTTGCGCACGGGTGCGGGGTCAAGCCACACAGGTTTGTAATTCCGCATTGAGTGAATCGTAAAGTGAAGATTCGGAAAGTTCCCGCCCAGTTCCAGGGCGTCCACAAATCCCCGGTTCGTCTGAAATCGGGTTTTGCGGATTTCCTGGGATGGGATCGTGATGCAGACTCCCGAACTGTGAAGCATCTCCACCGCCCATGGCATCACGTAAATCAGGGGTATAGACCCCCGGAGAATACGCAAACTGCCCAGGTTCTGGAATGGAGTGGAAGGGTTGATGTCCGGGGGTTCCGGTGAGTTGTTTTGTTTTTTCATAATGTTCTGTGGGGTGTTGTTTGACTGACATTTTTTTCGCCTATTGATCCGCTTCGCGGTCGGCCTCAAATTCGGTTGCCGACATGCGCTCTTCGTGGCGGGTGGCGGCGCGCCTGAAACGCTTTTTATCATCGGTGTAGATGGTGCAGGAGTGCCTGCCGCGCGAGGCGGCGACATAAAAGTGACGGGAGTCGATGGTGGATGCGGAAAGGGAATCAATGGGTATCCAGACTGCTAACTGCATCTGCCGGGCGACCACATAATTGTGGCAAATTGGCGTTCTATGAAAAGACGCCGAGTTGGATTTGCAGAAGTGGAGATGCCGGAGTTCGCAGCCGCCGGGAGTTACCGGTTGCGGATCGGAGACCGAGTGGAGGTGGAAGTTCCCCGTGGTTTTGATCCGGAGGAAGTTTTTACGCTGCTGGTTTTGGTGAAGGAGACCGAGTTGTGATCGGGTTTGGCGGGGCGACGAGGGTTTATCTTGCAACCGGGGCCACGGACATGCGCAAGGGGTTCGATGGACTTTACGCGTTGTCACGGGACCGGATCGGGGAAGATCCGCTCAGCGGGCATGTGTTCGTGTTTTGCAACGCCCCCCGGACACGGGTAAAGGTTCTCTACTGGGACGGGAGCGGGCTGTGGGTTTGCGCGAAGCGGCTGGAAAAGGGGCGCTTCAGCTGGCCGGAGTCGACTGAGGGCTGCGAGCGGGTGAAGTTGGCGCGGGAGGATCTGGTGTTGTTACTGGGCGGGATTGAACTTGATCGGACGCGGCGCAAGGGGTGGTATCGACGGGAAGCGGCATGATTTTGCAAATATTTTGCGTTTTTGGAAAGAAAACGCTTGTATCTCTATTAGTTAACGTATAGAGATACACGTTAATGACGCCTGATTCGCCGGTCCCTACCTCAAAACCCGACTCCAATGGAGCCGGAATCGAGGCATTGCAGCGCAATCTGGCTGATGCCCTGCAGAGGATCCGGTTTCTTGAACTCGAACTGCGGCTCCTGCGGATCAAGCATTTCGGGACCTCGAGCGAGAAGCTGAGCGACGGGCAGTTGGAGTTGATGGAAGCCGAGCCCTCGGTGGAAAGGCAGGAGATCGAAAAGGAGGCCGTGCTTTTGCCCGAAGCCAAAGAAGAGGCCGACCGTCAGATCAAACGTTCCCGCAAAGGCATTCATCCCGGACGCGAACCGCTGCCGGCCCATCTGCCGCGCATCGAGCAGATCATCCCTTGTTCCCCCGGGATGTGCCATTGCGGACAATGCAAAAAAGAAACGAGTGTCATCGGTTACGAGAAAACCGAAATTCTGGATGTGGAGCCAGCGAAGTATTTCGTGCGGGTGCTCCTGCGCGAGAAGCGCGCCTGTCTGGACTGCGAGGAGATGGGGGTTGCCACAGCGGCGATGCCGGTTCGGATCGTGGAGAAGGGCAAGTTGTCGGACGCGGTGGTGGTCGATTCGCTGGTGAGCAAGTATGCCGAGCACATGCCGCTTTACCGGCAACTGATCGGCCTGGATCGGGAAGCCGGGGTAAGTCTGAGTCCGGCGACGTTGAACGCGGGCGTGATGCGGTGCGGGGAACTCTGCATCCCTTTGGCCGGGGCGATGCGCGAAGAGATTTCGGGTGGCGGATATATCCAGGCGGACGAAACGCCGGTGGGCGTTCGTTGCGACCTGAAGAAGGGACGCAATCATCAGAGTTACTTTTTTGAATACAGCCGTCCGCATGGGTTGGTGGTTTACGATTTTCAAATGAGCCGTGGCCGGGCGGGACCGGAGAGTTTTCTCAAAGAGTTCAAGGGAGTGCTGCAAACCGACGGCTACACCGGCTACGATCAGGTGGGTGCAAAAGGAGGTATCGTGCATGCGGCCTGCCTGGCGCATGTCCGGCGCAAGTTCCATGAGGCGCATTTGATTGCCAAAAGCGATCCGCTCCCGCGCGAAGTCGTCGAACGTATCGCGGCTTTGTATGCCATCGAGTCGCTCGCCCGTGAGGAAAACATGGACGCGAATACGCGGCTGGCGCTGCGCAAGGCACAGAGCGCTCCTCTGGTAAAGGCACTGAAAGAACGCCTGGTGGAAATCCGTGTCCAAGTATTGCCCAAGAGCGCCATGGGCAAGGCGTGCAGTTATGCCCTGGGAATGTGGCCGCGATTGGAAGTGTTCCTGCGCGATGGCCGTGTGGAGATAGACAATAACTGGTGCGAGAACGGAATGCGCCCGCTGGCGCTTGGACGGAAAAACTGGCTGCACATAGGAAGTCCCGAAGCTGGGATAAAGATTGCCGCCATCGCCTCCATTTTTGAAACCTGCAAGCGCCACGGCATTAACGTACGGGAGTATCTTCTCGACGTGCTGCCGAGAATCGCCGACTGGCCCAGTCAGCGCATCGGGGAACTCACCCCGCTGAACTGGAAAAAATCTCGCCCGGCCTGATCGCTTCATTCCCCGGCAGTATCGCCGGTGCCGGACTCAGCCGCCAGATGGAGTTGCCAGTCTGGATACATCAATGGCGACGAAGACCCGGTCAACCGTTTTGCCTTGTGCGTTCTGGCTTGTGACGGCGTAGCCGTGGGTAAAGTGGCGGAAATCCCGCCCCAGGGAACGGCCATCGGTGAGGGTGATCTGTCCGTTGACAGATACCGATTTGACCGTGACCAGTTCGCCGTTGACCAGGGGTTTTTTGCCGTTGGCGGTTTTGCCGTTGCGCCGGATGAGAAGTTTTTCGCCGACGGAAACGGCGAGGGGTTTTTTCGCAAAGAGGGCGATTTTTTTTGCGACGGTTTTGGGGTTAATCAGGTGAACGTCGCCGTTTGGCCGTTCGACGACGACAAAGCCGTTCTGGACACGGCAGACATGAAGCGGCTCGCCCGCGTCGAAAAGTTTGTTTTTGCGGTTGAAAACCACGACCCGGCCCGTTTCATATTGGCGGGGTTCCGCAAGGCGGGCGGGGATTCACTTCATATCCGGGGTTGATCGTCATGGGCCTAATCTGTTTTTCCCGTAATCCAACAAACGAATCACTGCATTTGAACCTTCCTTCATGGCTACATGTAGCCATATAAAGTATAAAACTGCACACATGGCTGCTAAGACCATAAAATAACAAAAACGCCTGTGGGAAAGTTTCATTATACTAATAGTTAAGATCGCTTGGCGTGCCAAGTAATTCGTGCAGGCCATCAATAATATTTAACAACTGATTGAGCTGACGTACCTTATGCTGATTTCCTGGGCATCCATTTAAAGAAAGTGGATCGTACTCACCGCCACCGCCTTCCCAGTCATAGATTTGTTGCGACAAGTAATCTTGGAACATAGAATCTGGCAGCATAAATGCACTTGCAGTAACGCCAGAGCCGCCTGGAAAAATGAGCCCGCTACTACTAAAATGCAAGGCGCTAATATCAACATGTATAATCGGAAGCCCCATTAAAGGGGCCACAATAATAAGAGGATTATTAACAGTAATATTTAAAGTCCCTCCATTATTATCGATTTTCAACGTAGTATTTCTATCAACATATAGGGTTGAGCCATTGCCAATATTCATGCTGCCGCGTTCTGCCCCCGTAAGATTAATATTAATTGAGGCTAATCCTAACGGATCAAGCTCTTTGATAGGATTTCCTCCGACGTAGCCGTAAAGATTCAACCCGCCGTCCTCCCCTAATGGATCGCGGCTGATCCACCTGCCTTGATCAGGCGAGTAAAACCTGTATAGCGTCCCGTAAAGTCCGCTTGGTGCGTGGTTGAAATATCCTGCATATGCAAAATCTGCTTCGACAGCATTGTTTGTGATCATATTAGCGGAACGCCGCCCGAATGGATCATAATCATACCGCGCATGGATTACTCCGTCGCTGCCTGTCAATTCCCGGATTGAGCCGAGGTGATCCTTCGTGTAAAAATAGCTTTCGTTTGCGATCTGTTCTCCCTGTGGGAAAAAGCGCTTGGTGACCGTGTTGCTGGCGTCCCGCTCCTCGCTTGGCTGAGTGTCACCGGGGCACCATACGAACTGCCTGGCTGTTGTGCTGCTTCCGTTGACCTTCTCCACGATCTTGATCCGCTGTCCAAGACCGTTGTACGTAAACTCTGTGCGTGTCGTGCCAGACGTCGCCGAATAGTTGATCGCCACCAGTCGGTTGGCCGCATCCCACTCGAATGTACGTCCTAAATCGGAGATCAGGTTTCCATTCGAATCGTGATCGAAATTCTGCCCGGACAGGGACAAACTTAGCGACTTGGTCGTCACATTGCCGCTTCCGTCCTTCGCGCTCACCGGAATATTATTCGTCCCTGCGGTAACTGCCACCGATGCGGTGAACGTGCCATTTTTTACCAACGCTGGGATTCCGCCCACCTGTGTTCCGTTTACAATCGTCCCGCCAATCAACACTTGGGCAACCTTGTTCACCGTTCCTTGCACAGTCATCATCCCGTTGGAAAACGGCACATCCCCGGTTCGACTACTGATCTGATTTAGATTGTTAAAAGACGCTTCCGTGGTGGCGGTTCCGGCCAGTTCGTGCCAACGGTTCCCAGCGGCATCATACTGGTATCCATATTGTATTAGGAGAGTATCGCTCACATCCTTAAGGCTACCACTCAAAAGCTGGCCCGCAAGATCGTATCCAAAATCATAATGCACTGCCCCGCCGGTCTGAGCCGAGTTGGTTTGGGTCCATTGAAGAATCCTTCCTACGCCATCGTAGGCGTAATCAAATTTGGAAATCACAGCCGGGGTGGAATCCAGATTTTTGATCTCCTGCAATCGCTGGTCGCCATTGCCTGCGCCAGATGCTGCCACGTTGGGGTAATAAGCGTAAGTCGTGCTTTGCCCATTTGGGAAATTGACATGATCAAGACGTGAAGTCGCCCCGACATACGCGTAGTTAAATGTCCCAAGCTGATTAACACCAGTTCCAGTCCGCCCAAGCGCATCGTAAGTCACGCTGCTTGTGTTCTCGGCGCCATTGATCGAGCGGTTTATAATCCGGCCGAGTTCGTCATACCCATAAGTGATGGTGCTGTTGGCCAACGGCCCCTCAATACTATACAACTGGCCAGCTCCGGGCGTATTGTTAATTGGGTTGTAGGTGTAATGTGTTGTCCCTTGACCATCTGTCATCGTGGACAGGCGATTGTAATAAGGGTCATAGGAATAACCTACCGATGGCGTCACAGTCATACCGCCCTCATAACTGATCTGACGGATATTATTGTCCGAATAATAGGCATAATGCGTAACTTGATTCAATGCGTCCGTTGTGCTTGTCAGTATACCAGTCGCGTTTGAGTAGCCGTAATTAATCGTTGATTGGTCCGGAAATATCTTCGTAACAGGGCGCCCTTGAATATCACGAACCCAAGTTGTCACATTCCCTTTTGGATCAGTGATGGATTCCAAAGCGCCACAGCCACACCAAGAATAATTGGTGACATTGAAAAGCGCATCTGTGGAGGTAACGAGAAGTCCCAATGCATTGTGCGATTGACCACTGTATTGTCCGTTGCGATCACGAAATTTCGCAATAGACAACATATCATAGGTCGTTTCCTCGTAGCTGTTGTATGTCATGCTTGAGCCCGACCCGACAACTCCGTAATACTTTTTGGTTGGACGATTCAAAGCGTCATAGTCAGTATGCACTGAATACCCTTGTGGATCAGTGACATCGGAAAGGCGTCCGTATTCGTCGTATCCGAGCGTTGTGTGTGAAGAAAGCGGTCCGTCTATGGAAATCAAATATCCATCCGTCTCGCCGACGCCCTGATGATTATAAGTAAAGCTGGTAACTTCATTTTTTGAGTTAGTGCATGAGAGGATCTGACCGTAACTGTTATACGAATAGCGTGTTGTCTGCCCAGCGGCATCAGTCATTGTCAATGGCAGATGTTGGCTGTTGTAGGTGGCAGCCATCAACCGATCCGAACCACTCGCCTTCAGTTGATAAATGGCAGTTAAATCATAGCCTGTTGGATCATATTGATATACGGTAGCCCTGCTCAGAGGATCGACAGCCCGCGTAACTTTTCCAACAAAATTGTGTTCATACTGCGTGAGTTGGGTGCTGCCGTCGTCCAAAACCCTGCCTATTTTTGAGGGTTGATTACTGGTGCCCGCCGATATATAAGCATTACTCGGATCAGGCCGCATTCCTGGGTAATTATAGTAGACACGATATTCCAAAGGCTTTTTTTCGCTTTCCAGAACATCTCCCATTTGATGCGCATCCTGCGTGTGAAGCCAATGCTTAAGCCTAGCTGCCGAGTAATCACCCGGATGCTCTGCATACGCTTTTTTATCCCAAAAATAGGTCGTCCTATATTCTTGATAACTTGTATTCGCATTTATTAAGGACTGATTTGGTGTTATTCCGCCTAAATCCGGTGAGTTCATATCAAACATGAACTGGTAAAATTCCTGACCGCCGTTGGGATCGGTAACGAGCAGGCTCTTGTCACCGGAGTTATCTTCGGTATAGACGAAAGCGGTGGCAGTCCCCGATGTGCCGAGGTTTTTGCTATATGGAGTGGCCATGGCGTTGAGGAAATTACTTGGTCCATATTCAAAATTGGAAGTGAGTCCTATCATGTCGGTAATTTGATCCAACTGCCCTGTACTGTTGTAATGAAAACCCGCCGTTCTCCCAAACGGATCCGTTACGGTCGCAATCCGATAAAAATCTCCATTCCCGGTATCCGTATCGCTGACGTAGGTCAATGTCGAGGAAAGCCCTATCGCGTCAGTAACCGTCATAAGTCGGAAATTTTGAAGGTCATAGGAATAGACTGTTCGATTCCTCGCCGGATCATCATATTCAGTCATGTAAATATGCATCGGATTCGATTGTGTATCCGCAAGTCCGTAAATAATTTTGGATCCGTCCTTTTGGAGCAACATGTAGGACGTTCCGGAGGTTCTTACTAAAACGGATTGAGTCGAAAGCTGGGGTGAAAATGATCCCGTTGTTGCCGAGGTGCTGGTGTATCCGCCTAATATATCTCCATATGTCAATACACCTCCAGCGGGGCCGTAGGTAGTTGTTACCATATTGTACGGGTCATCAACAACATAGCTTACCCAGTTGGTGTTCCACTGGAATCCGAGGTTAGGGTAATTTGGAGTGGCGGGCGCGACATCACGTTGACTGTATGCGGCCTCAAATTCTATCGGCGCGCCCCGCGGTGGCGTGTAGAACAAGGGCGCGTCCATGACTGTAAGATTTATTCTTGATTCATCGACATTATAATCAGCCATGCCTTTTGGGCATTTTTTACGTGTTGGCGGAGGCGGATTAGTGCTATCATCTACTGGACCTTTGCCCCAGATCGCAGCCCCTTCCGCATCTTCCACTTTCCGCCATCCATCCGGCAATGCCCCGCCCGGCACTAGAAAGTATCCGCTGGTCTCCTGCTCGATCGCCTGTTTACTGATAACAAGACGATCTGACATGGTTGCATCCTCCACTTGGTATCCGCCGCCCTTTTCACTGGTTAAAGCCGCGTGATGCCCGAATTTCCAGTTAACGATACATGGGGTGATTATGGCCGCCCCTGGGTTGCGAAAGGCAATTTGATAATTAAGACCCTGGTCTTTTGCGAATTTTTTGAGTTGCGCAAGGGTCGTACCTTTTACATTAGGGCGCGGTTCCTTGATTTGATACGACCTCGACTTGGCAGCCGACCCCTTACCAAGCAGATTGTGGACGGCAATCGGCCCGCAACGGTAGGTTTTTTGCGGATTTGTCTCCATCATGTAAAGACAACATTTTGCCTTTGAAAGGTATTGTTCGCCAGGACCGCACAAAACGCGGTCACCAATTTCCTCGATCAAGAGTTTGAGATAATCGTTCCAGCCAGCCCGCGCAATCAGATACGCCAACTCTCCAGCCGCCCGGTCTACGATGAGCGCATGGACGGGATCTTTCTCCTTTTTCCCCAGTGTCCACGCCCGTTGCCACGCGCCGAACGCCTCAAACCAGTAGCCGCCCCGACGGTAGATGCTGCCCAGGTTGGTCAATAACGAAACACGCCATGCAGATTTTGGGTAAGTGGCCAAAAATTGAGTCAAGGGAGCGGTGTTATCAGGTGACGAATTTTTGGCAAATGCCAAAATCGCTTCGGCCAGTGCTCGGTTTTCATTTGCACCAGTCTTCCCTCCCATGGGCATCAACCGCTCCGAGAAGAGTCGCACTTTAAGAAATTCGGTATCGGCTGGATTCGCACTAAATGTCAGTGGGACAGGTGGTTTGGAAACAAACGGCGGTTTTGGCATCGGGGTTTTGTGCAACACCGACACTTCGCGCGTGGCCGGTTGCTTGTCTGATTCCGATCCGCTTGAGTGTGGGTTTTCCGCCAAGCCCACTGCCTGGAGGTTCAGTGCAAGAAAACACACCATGAGAGCCAAAACGGCACGTAGTCCAAAGTATAAGCAACCGATTTTCGTACCCCGGTATTTTGACATATTGATTTCGCTGCCTTGTTCAGCTCTATGGATTTAAAGTTGCACCAATGGGTTTGGTGATGATAATAGTGGGAGGAGTATGGTCATTTGGATCGTTCATCCCCCATTGAGCAGGATCTAAGGGGTAAACATCCGCCCCGTCGCCAACGCCATCCCCGTCCGTATCAAATTTTGTAGGATTGGTGCCCATTTTATACTCTTGTAAATTGGTAAGTCCGTCGCCGTCTGAATCAGCGTTCCAGTCATTATGACCATTAGCGTTAACCCCGTCCGTATCAAATTTTGTAGGATCGGTGCCCATTTGATACTCTTGTAAATTTGTAAGTCCATCGCCGTCTGGATCAGAATTCCAGTCAAAATTAGGATTTGCTCTCCCAAAATATTTGAGCTCCCAAGCAGCTTTGCTCATGGCGCCAAACTGCGGTAGCGTGGAATAATTGCAGGCATACAATGTATTTGGAGCAAGTGCTCCGCCCCCCGTCACCTGACCGGCCCAATCACTGCCCCATGTAAAAAGCTTTCCGGATGAATTCATTGCAACACTGAAATCTTTGCCAGCAGAAATCGCCACAATGCCACTCAAAGGCACACCGTTGCCAACCATCACTTGCACCGGGTTGAGGTGATTAGTTTGTGTTCCATCACCCAATTGACCGTCGCGATTCAATCCCCAAGTCCAGACTGACCCATCCGCCATGAGTGCGAGGCAATGTGATGCACCGCCGGCCAGTGCTACCACATGTGTCATTATCTGGGTTCCGCCCAATAAGACCTGGGATGCGGCTGACCTATCATGTGTCGTCCCATCGCCTAATTGCCCATAGGCATTTGATCCCCACGACCAAACAGTTCCATCGTCCAACAATGCATAACCGGAACCGTCTCCGCAAGCCAAGGCCGTTGCATTCCTCAAGAGATTTCCGACCACATCAACCACCTTTACGGGATAATCCCTTTCTAATTGGGTATTGTCCCCGATCTGTCCGACCTCATTGTTGCCCCATGCCCACACTTGACCGTCCAACCCGGTAATCGCAAGGCTATGTCTCTGACCTGCTGCTGCCGCAATGACATTTTTGAAAGCCGCAGTGCCGCTCTGCAAAACGTGCAAGGCAGTCTCCGAATAATCGGCTTCGCCAATTCCGAGCTGACCTGAATCATTGAACCCCCACGCCCACAGCGAGCCGTCCGCCGCAATCGCAAGAGAGTGAGAATACCCGCATGTTACATAGACAGAACTGTCGAGGTTTTGCGATGAGGTTCGGTTGTACGTATCGGTGCCGCTGCATGTCACGACGCCCCCTGTGCCGCTGTTCTGCACAAAAGAGGAATAGAGCCAGCCGGAGGCAACACCGGTCACATTCAGCAATGAATCACTATTCAACTGGCCGACATCATTCCCTTCACCACCCCACCCATCGACACCCCCGTCTGCATGAATCAGAAATGCATGGCAGCTCTCGGGCCCCGCCGCGACTGGTGAAAACCTGACCACTGTTTTCTTTACGGAGTTCGAAACGGCGGTTGTTCCGGAAATGCAATAGGCCACGACGCTAAATTGATAATTACCTGGCGCTAAACTATTTGCCTGCCATATATAAGGTGGATTCGAAACCGTCCCTGATAAAATTCCGTTTTGATAGAATTCTACGTGATCAACAGAACCGAGCGCGCCGGAGGGGGTTGCGGTCAGTGTAAATCCGCTCGGGGTATACAAAACATTGGTTGCCGAAGTGATCGTGGTGGTCTCAGAGACTAGTAAAGTGACATCGGGTGAATTATTGCAAAGCGTAGAACCAAAGAAAACGGGTGACATCCCACAAATACTGGCAGTTATAACATACTCCGAAGTATTCGATGCCAGCGGCATAAACCGCGCTGACGCATAACCGTTGGTGTCGGTGGTAATCGTTACAAATAATTCAGACCCGGCGTCTGCCCCTTGGGAGTTCGCAGCCGGAGCAAGGATGCCCACTCCCTGGGGAATAGTATATGTTATAGGAACATTAGGGAGTGGGTTGTTATTGGAGTCGCTCACATACACGGACAGTGACTGAGCAAGAAATTGATCAACCACGCCTGACTGGTTAGATCCGCTTGTGATGACCAGGTTCGGAGTCGTGATTTCACCCGTAAACGTGCTAGTTGGATAATTCGCGCTGTACAGTTGGGCCGTTAGTGCAAACTCTCCCAACTCAGTGCCCATAAAATAGACCGAGGCCACGCCGTTGGAATCGGTCCGAGCAACTAAACTCGCTGATGGCGTGCTTGCGGTTGCAGAAAGTGCAACTCCACCGTAACCTGTTGATATCCAGATCACTACAGGGGCATTTGGCATTGCATTTCCGTCGGTATCAGTAACGGAAATAAGAAGCGGTGTTTCAAGATAGCTATCCAAGCGGTTCGACGATAGGGGATGGCTCAGAAAGATTACGTTTGCGGTTCGGTTTCGATAATAATCTGTCGGGTCAGTACCTTGTCGGAATTCGACTAGGTTAGTGACCCCATCCATATCTGGATCATCGTTAGGTCCAGCCTCAGAATCCGTCGGGGAAAAATATTTTAATTGCCACCAGATCGAGACGCCATCTCGTTTGAACTGATCCGCACCGATATCCATCGTTCCGATTTGCGCCAATCTGTTATCTACCGGTCCGGTAAATGACCCAGGTCGCGCATCCCCATCAATGTCATACGCTGTGTAGGAACAATCCAATGTTCCAGCTCCAAGACAGGGAGAAAACGTGTCGAAAAGGTGCATATCATGATGACCCGAAGGATCGTCAACCAGATGGTTTGGCCATGGGTCAGAATTGATGTTTCCCATTCCGGGATACACAATGGAGCCGGAACAGACATCACAATATGAAACTGACGCCCCGTCGCCGTCTATTTCGGTTGCGCAGGGATCCCATAAGATCGAATTGACAAATGTCGCTCCCGTCCCGGAACAGTAAATTGCAGTTTGACCTCCGTTGTTGTAAATTGTGCAGTTAGTGAAAAATGGCGATCCCTCATAGTTATAGATTGCCGCAGCGTCATCTCCAGAGTTCCCATAAATCACACAGTTAGAGAATCGTGCACTACATTGATTGATAAGAATGCCTCCACAGTTTAGTTCAGATGGTAGCGAGCTAGTGATTAAATTGCTAACCGGCATATATGAATTCTCTTCAGTTGTTGGCAATGAACGCAAACTCGTGTGAATAGTTCCGCCGGTAACTCCAAAACCGACCACGGCACAATTGATGTTTGCGTAAATCGCTGGCTGTTGGAAACAAGCATCAATCGTGGTTGCCTCCCCGTTTTCCGTTCCTGATATCAAGAGGATTTTATGTGTAGAAATGTTAATCTGTTCGTTATATGTTCCCGGGCGAACGTAGATAATCGAGTAATCCAAAGTAACGTTGTCGATCGCGTCTTGAATTGAATCGTAATCACCTTGTCCGGAATTTCCATCGACAGTAAACGTTGGCGCTGGAATTGAATTAAAATCATTTGGATCAGTTCCGGCAACTGCTTCGATAATATTGGGATATCCATCGTGGTCGTTATCTTCCCATGAATTATCTATAATCTTGATTACAGAACTTGTTGAAGTTCCTGACTGGTAGGTTGAATCAGCCGTCAGATTTAGAATGACATATTGATCCCCCTTCTCCGCCACATTTTTGGGTTGGAGCAGGATTTGCGCCGATGCTGAGCCTGCGGGAATTTGTATGGTGCCGCTAAGCTGGATGCTGCCAGAGGAAAGCAATCGATAATCACTACCAGAAACTGCATCCCCGCCAACCGTATAATACACATTTAGAGGCTGATCAGTTTGGGTGCTGTTACGAGTTACAGTAAAGGCGTTTTGAATGGCATTATATTCATAGGCTGTGCCAGACACCGCCGTGATATCCACCGCAGGCGGAATGGAATTTGGGTTAAATCCCTGATGGTAAGCATCCATATATGATAATCCACATGGTGCAATACTTGTTCCAGATGTTCCAGGAGGAATATGGTAATCATTCTCCCACCAATCCGGGAGTCCATTTCCATCAATGTCACTGTAGTGGTCGGCTCCGATATCAGGCGAATTATCCAGACGCGGCTCACCGTCCATATCAAATTTTACGGTTCCCGTCATGACAGTTCCTGCATTAATACATGGCGATCCGGCCAAAAGATGCCCGTCTGCGTTTAAGAGAGGGTCCAAGTTGATATTTCCCTCCCCGTCATGGACACCATATACGTCACAGTGGCTGACGTTCACCCCGACCCCCGTTATCTCCTGCGCAACGCCGCTATCCCATAATATCGAATTCTTAAAGATTGCGACCGCTCCCGCTCCTGCGCTTTTGATGGAAGCACCCGCTGATGTATTATTAAAAATAGTGCAATAGACAAACGAAGGCATTCCACCATTGGTGTAAACAGCAGCACCGTTATCGGCGTTGTTTTGGGTTATCAAACAATTTGTAAATCGAGGTCTTCCTTGACCAACCGTCACCCCGCCTCCTTTGGCGTTGGCAGAATTACCCAAGCCATTAATAATAGAAAAGCCAGTAATCGCACTGTCATTATTCATATTGACTGTCGTGGCAACGTTTCCACCGTCAATCGTTGTAACCCTCGGTCCCGATGCCGAAAGTAAAAGGATTTTGTAATTTTTACTTGTAATATTCTCGCGGTAGCTGCCCGGCTTGACAAGAATGATTTGATAGTCCGCTGTGACTGCATTTATTGCAGCCTGTATTGTCGTGTAATCTCCGTTCCCATTCGCATCAACAACGTAAGTCGCCGTTGGAACGGAACTTGCGTTGTCCGGATTCGACCCTGCGGCTGCTTCATAGCTATCCGGATACCCGTCCCCATCGTTGTCATTATAACCATCCAGCAGATTCACCGTCGCACTTGATTGGGGTCCCAAGAAATAATCGTGACTTGGATCGATGTCTGCCACAGTGGTGGTTAGCGTCAAGACAACGCTCAGCGTCCCAACGGAAACGATTGGCACAACATTGATATCTACAAAACTCGCCCCCGAGGGAATCACCGCGTTTCCCGATAAAGACACGTAATTGACATTAGGAGCCGCACTGCCAGCAGCGCTGTAGGTGATAAGCAAATTGGAGGTTGTCGGTCCCGTCCTACTGATTCTAAAATCACCGGGGGTGGTGCTGTTATCTGGCACCGCAGGAATAGCGGCTGTCACATTTACATAATTGGTGTTCGGGTTCGTACCATTTTGTACTTCTTGCCAATCTGAAATACCATCCCCGTCGGTATCGACGGCTTGATGCACCAAGGCCGGTCTCAAGGTTGAGGTTCCGGTGGTTCCGCACTCACCATAGGAGTTGTCACCCCAGCCCCAATACACAGGCACCCCATTCACAAATTGCGCGGTTAATGTGTGCAGGTAACCCACTGCAACTGCGCTGATTCCTGTAAATCCCTGCCCCGTCCCGGTCACAATGGTTCCCGAGCCATATCCAGTAGTGCCGGTACCCAACTGACCTGCTCCATCGTGCCCGATCAGAATAAGGCTGAGGCTGCCATTGCTTCCGCTTTTTAGGAATGAACTGTTGTAGCCACCCGCGTCAATCGCCACGATATGATCCAGACCAGTGATCTGGGTGGGAGTTGTTACAGGTGAAGCCAGCGAGCCAAGTTGACCACGATCATTATACCCCCATCCCCACACCGTCCCATCGCCTTTTAGTGCCAAACAATGATAGACGCCCGCAGCAATGGCAACAACATCTGAAATCTGGACTTGGACCGGGGTGGTATATGTATGCGTACCACCGGTACCCAGTTGGCCATTTCCCCAGGTCCACACGGTTCCATCATTTTTTAGTGCCAGACTGAACGTGTCTCCGGCAGCAACGGTGTTGAAGTTGCTCCCGCTGACTCGGATCGGAGTTGAACTGTCAGTTGTGGTTCCACTTCCCAATTGACCATAATTATTATATCCCCAAGCCCAAACTGTGCCAACGGCGCCATCGGATACTGCATTGGCCTTTACCGCAAGGGTATGGTAATTTCGCGACGCCACATGTGATACTCCGTCAAGTCCCTGCACTTGGACCGGGATATCCAAGACGGTGTTTGAATTTGTGCCGTTGCCAAGAGCTCCGTGCAACATCAGCCCACTGCACCACACCGCCCCGGAAGTATTAACCAGTGCGCTGGTGTTTGTCGCAGCAGCGATGTCTACAAAACAGGACGTTCCTGAAATCTGCTGGGGCAGGGTTTGGTCAGACGTGTTTCCGATTCCGAGTCCCCCAAATTCATTATATCCCCATGCCCATACTTTTCCGTAATTATCCAGCGCTAATGTGGAATAATATCCTCCCACCAGCTTTACTCCGGTCTCTATGGCCAAACTAGCAATATCACTGGGCGGATAGTTCTGAGCAAAAGCCCTTACGCGAATAAGATTGGCTCCGCTTTGCAGAGGTATGTCACCGCCAGCCGGCACGCAAGGACTGTTTTCAGTCGGGTCATCGCTGTTGACTGTGTAGTGCATTGTGCCTGAAACAGCACAATCGACGTGAACGCACTGCGCACTCGGGTGGTATCCACCGGTCAAATTGAATGATGGTTTCGCCACCGGTGGCATGTCCACAATGGTCACAGTCCCGCTCGTTGGAGTGGACGCTGTATATCCGATCCCGGCAGCCAAAGTCAGTACTACGGTCTCATTCCCTTCCATTAGCCGGTCAACAATCGGAACAACAGGGATATCCACGTAACTTGCCCCCTGAGGAATCTGAGTCGTTCCCGACAGCCCAACATAATCTGTTCCTGATATCGCCGTCCCACCTAACGAGTAGGAGACGGGCAGTCTAACGGAAGTGGCTCCGTCTCTGGAAATTCTGAAAATCGCACTCCCGGTGCTGGTTTCAGTCACGCTTGAAACCGGTACCGACACATTTACATGTGCCGTCGGTAGCAATACCGTAATATTGACTGGCGAGGAAGTTGCCGAAAGGCCATAAATATCCGATGCAACCGCTGTTAGTGTGTATTCCCCAGGAGACGTGGCGGTCCCGGTAATCTGATATGGAGTTTCGTAGACTGAGTCGATCAGATTGTCTCCATTGTAATAAAAATCCACCCCTGCGAGCGTGTCGTTCCCATCCGGGTCTTGGGCGTTTGCTGACAACGTAATGTCCAGTGGCCCCACCATATAAGTCCCTGCCGGCGAAACAGTGAGGCTCACAGTGGGAGGATTATCGGCCAGCACCGGCATGGACGCCCCTCCATTGGTGGCGTAAAGCTCCGCACCAGGCAGCGGCCCCAACACCCCGTAATAATTCCAGCCCCATCCTTGCAAAAGCCCATTTGTTTGGATCGCCATGCAGGTATAAGGAGTCGTCGAAAGGGTCATGACATCCGTTAAAAATGTGGTGGCCGAACTCATCACCTGCACCGGATATGAATAATGATCCGGGCTGGTGGATGTGCCATTGCCTATTGATCCGTAATAGTTAAACCCCCAAGCCCAAACTGCCCCGTCATTTGTCACAGCGAAACAGGTGCTGTAGGTGTTTAAATCACCAGCTACTGCAATCCCAACAGCGTTCAGGAATGGAATGGCGCCGCTGCTCATCACCTGGGAAGGGGTGGTTTGCATTGTAGTGCTGGTGGTGCCATTTCCTATTTCCCCTTTGTTATTGTCGCCCCAAACCCATACACTACCGTCCTTCTTCAGAGCCATACTGCTTGCACACCCCGCGGCAACCGCTATTACAGGATTGGTAGCCGAACTGCCTGTGATTTGAACCGCGTAGAAACTGTTTATAAGACTTCCGATACCAAGCTGGCCGTAGCTGTTAAGTCCCCATCCCCAGAGAGATCCGTCCGATTTGATTGCCAAATTGTGGTAGTAGTTCGCAGTCACGTTAACCACATTGGTTAAATAGGTCGAGCCGCTTGTCTTGACTCGCACCGGTGACATTGAATCGGTTGTATTACCCGAACCCAGGGAGCTATAAGTGTTGCGTCCCCAACACCAAACGCTCCCATCATCGCACAGTGCAACGGTGTGAACGTATCCACATACCACGGATTTAATGGGGCTTGTCATCGGGTTTGTGCCGCTCTGCAGGGCTTGAACGGCAAATTTTTGCTGGGTTTTATTGCCATTGCCAAGCTGTCCATAGGTGTTGTTCCCCCAGGCCCAAAGACTCCCGCTGGCGCCCAACGCCATTGAAAATATGCCGCCAGCCGCCACCTCATCAATGCCAGTGAGATAGGTGGAACTACCGGTCTTGACGAGCGCGGGTGTGCTGCGGCTTGTGGATGTGCCGTCACCGAGTTGATTGTAGCCGTTGTTGCCCCAGCTCCAAACCTGACTTCCATCAGGACTGAGGGCCAGCATGTGGTAGCAACCACCAGAAAGCATTCCTGTCACCCAGAACTGCGCTGTTCCCGTCGTGCTGCAAGTTCCACTTGCCCAAGCCTTTGCCTTCAGCTCAAGGTTGCGTCCCACCAACACCGTGCTGCCTGAGGTGATGAAGCTGTCGCTCTGCGTTGGGTCAGATCCGTCGACGGTGTAACGAATCACCGCACCGGAGGTGGTGCAGCTCACGATCACATCGAGTGCCACGCCGAATCTTCCGCCGCTGGGAGAAAAGGTTGGTATTGCCACCTGCCCCCTTACGGTCCCGATAAATACTCCTAAAACCAATGCACTCAGCAGACCGTAAAACCGGATATGTAAAAGTCTTAAGATGAAGTGTTTCAT